>Ga0208771_1000117_pt1 | contig 50332 bp, 51 predicted proteins | sample AntAceMetag02UKX_FD_184775 | JGI IMG/M metagenome (GOLD analysis project Ga0208771, IMG submission 184775) | Saline lake microbial communities from Ace Lake, Antarctica - Antarctic Ace Lake Metagenome 02UKX (SPAdes) (version 2) | ecosystem: Environmental > Aquatic > Non-marine Saline and... | reverse complement strand
TCGACTTCAACATCTTCAAGTGAGGCACCGCAATGAATGCAACGACTCACTTTGTGTACTTCAATGTGATCGGGATTTTCCACTGGTTTCAGGCTGTGACCTTTATGCCCTTCTTGTCCCCCGTTCTTCTTGCGACCTTTCTTCCTCAAACTTTTAGTACGTGGCTTCTTGAGCCCATCGCTAGATGGTGGCTTGCTGCTGTTTTTACTGTTTTTGTTTAGCTGACCTTTCAGGGCCTGTAATTCTGCTTTTACGGCTTGTAATTCTGCTTGCATTTCTTGAACGCCTTGGAAGGTGCGGGCAAATAGTTGGATGATTGCCTTTCCTCCTTGATGATGTGCCTCAAGAATTTCATCTGCGGTAGGTAAGTCCATTGAACCCTCCATTCGTTGTATTATTTGCAATCACTGCGAGGAATTAATATATCGTTAACCATAATAAATTTTGTGGTCAAGGGCTGAGTAGTTACAAACATTGAAGATATTTGCTACCTGCTCTGAAGCCATCACAGTCCTAAACGCCCATCTCGCCCTCACAGCCGCGTCTTCAGCTCTTCGAGGCTGATGCTCGCTTCTTCTTTCCGCGTTGCGATCACCGAGAGGTCGTGAAGATCCTCCTGTAGCCTTTCGTACTCAGCCAAGGGGAGGATGACCGCGATCTTTTGGACGTTCGCATCGACTACATATTGCTCTGTAGCGCCCAAGACTGGAGCTGTCACCCCGTCCTCTTTCAAGGCCATGAGGTGAGCCTCTATCGCCTCTTTGGCGCTGCGCATGGTCTCGTCGATCGTCTCCCCTTGAGAGTAGCAGCCTGGAAGCAGAGGAGCCTCGGACCAGAACCCGCCTTCCTCTGCCTGGTGTATCAAGATTGTGTATTCCATGATCGTTCACCACAAAGCCCAGGCCAGCCGGGAAAAGCCTCAGCACACCTTTGCCCCTTCTCCCGCCTCTTCCTCTCGTGCCTCTTGGAGCTTATCCAGCACCGGCTTTGTGGAGACCGAGTTCATCTCAAGCCCCAACTTTTCGGCACCAAGGCCGAGCGCAAGGCCCGCAAGCTGCGTCACGTACAGAATCGGAAGCCCGATATCTTCACCGAACCGCTTTTCGATCATGGGCTGGTTTGCATCCAGCATCAAGTGACAGAGCGGACAGACCACCATCACCAGATCCGCGCCCGACTTCTTCGCATCCCGCAAGATCCGAATGAGAGTATCTGCGGCTGCATCTTCCTCTGGCATGAATATGGGACCGCCACAACACCTCATCTTCAGCCTGAAATCGACCGGCTCTGCGCCGAGGAGCCGAATGAGCTTTTCGAGAACTGAGGGGTTTTCTGGGCTGTCTATCCCGCCGACTGGCCTTGTGAGAAGACAACCGTAATAGGGCGCAACCTTCAGGCCCTTTAGGGGCTCGGTGACGAGATCGCTCAAGTCCTCGGCCCCTTCGAGCACTTCAAGGATCGGCTCGATTACGTGCCGAACCTCTTTTGGCCCCTCGTACTTCACATCGAGAGCCTCGTTCACCAACTTTTTAATGTTACCGTCTTCCAGCCGGTCCACGGCAGCACGCAACCTGCTGTAACAGATAGAACAAGCCGTCATGACAGGAAGATCAGTCCTGACCAGGTTCCTTGCGGCAAGCCCGGTCGAAACGAGCTGGTTTGAGACGTGAGTTGCGCCACAACAGTTCCAATCGTCGATCTCTTCTAGCTCGATTCCGAGGGCCTCGCAAACGGCATGAGTGGAAACCTCGTACTCTTTTCCGGTGGACCTTGCAACGCACCCAGGATAATAAGCAAACTTCATTTTGAGACCCCCTCCGTTCCTCTTTCCCCGCCAGCGTTCAATCCATCAATCTTCCCAAGCGCAAATATCCGTTCCAGCTCATCAAGCCCTTCGATCCGCTCCATCTCGGCCTCAATATCAAGGTCGATCTTGCCCTTGGGGACCAGCTCCGCGCCGAAAGCCATGATCTGAGCAGCAGACTCCGGACTTCGGATCAAGTACTCTGCCGATAAGAGAACCTCTGAAACCCTGCCACGGGTCTGAACCTGTCTTGCAAAGATCCCCTCGAAGACCGAGTCTTTGCAGCGCCTCCCTTCAGACTCGTAGATCTGCTTTAAGGCCGCAACTACCGCCATCGGCTTGATATTTCTTGGACAGCGAACCGTGCACAGAAGGCAAGATGTGCAAAGCCAGATGGTCTTGCTCTCCAAAGCTTCCTCCTTCATCCCCTCAAGGACAAACTTGATCAGCTTTCTTATTGGGTCCTCCATGAGATGAGCCATGGGGCAACTGGCTGAACAAGTGCCGCACTGGATACAGGTCTTGACCTCGTCGCCTGCCAGCTTCAAGACCTGATCCCTGAAAACCTCACCCTCGGATTTGACTGCAACTTCGGCTTCGCACCCAATTTCGCTGCCACCTCCAATCTCACCATTGGCGCTCATTTCTGCTCACCTGCCTTTGCCTTTGCAGCCTCAGCTGTCTTCCCCTGAGCGATCTTATCTTCAGTCGTCTTCTCTTTGGCCTTTTTCTCTTGTGCCTTCTGGACCCGCTCAGCTATCCCCTCTACAGCCTTTGGGATATCATCCCGCTCCCACATGAACCGCACCCTGGGCTTGTTGATTACCAGATCCACCTGGCTGAGCCTCTCGTTGATCGCCTCAAGAAGCCTTGCATCCCTCTCTGGCACCTCGATCTTTTGCAAGGGAACCTTCTCGATCTCAGGAGGCAAGACGACCCCACTCAGGTCAGGTCGCGTCCTCTCGTTAGTTACGATGGAAGATATCGCATCTTTCCACTCTTGAGACCAAGGCGTCTCCTTTATCAGCGTGTGAGAAACGTCGGTCCTATCCACCTCGATGGCATGACAGTGACACGCCTTGGCACAAGCGCCACAGAATATGCACTGGTCTTTCTCGACCTTTATCTTTCCATCTTCGCCCACAAACCAACAGTCAGCAGGACAAACGTTGAAACAGGCATGACATCCCAAAGGATCACACTGCAGTAGCTGCTTTGCCACCAACTTTATGTCCCCCTCAAAAGGCTTTGTGATGTCCATCGCCTCGTAAGGGCAAACCAGGAGACATCGGCCACATCCTATGCACTTATCTTCCTCGACCTCAATGTCGCCCAGAAACTCGAAATCGTCAACCTCCAAGGGCGTTCCCTCAACGGTGATCGCTTCTTCAGGACATATAGAAGCGCAAAGCCCACAATAGTCACAAAGATCCTCGTCCACCAAAAGCTGCTCAAAAGGCACAAGATCCTCTGGACTCGGCTCTTTTTCCAGGAGAATAAACGCATCACAGAACCGGGCACACTTGCCGCAAAGGTTGCACTTCTCAGGATCTACCTTGATCTTGCCGTTTTCATTCTCTTTTTCCTCTTCACGAAGCGGTCCGAAATCATCGCGCTTCGGCATGAAGATCACGGTGATCGCTCCAGTCGGACAGACCGGCTCGCAAAGACAGCAAGGTAGACACTTCTCGTTTGGCTTGGCCGTGGAAAGGAGATGAGGATACACGTCCTTATCCTGATAATCCTCGTCGTTTGCGGTCATCTTGTAGGCCTTGACAGGACAAAAAGCGGCACACATTCCGCAAAAGACGCAGGCTTCTAGATCGATCAAAACCGGCGGTGCATCCAAACCCGTGGCGATCTCGATCACGGGACCGAGCTGGAGCGCTTTTGTGGGACAAAGATCCACACAGATCCCGCAACCGTTGCACGTCTTGTAATCGTAATCCAGGACCTTGACCGACTCGTCCGAGATCTGAGTGCATATTATGTGAGACCCTTGAACGTCCATGTCCTTTTGCAGATCCACTATTCACCGCCCCCTGCAGGATCGAGTGGGGTTTTAGGTTCAAGTTTGGCCTCTGGGTCGGGTTTTGGTATCGTTTCAGGATCGGTTTCAGACACCAACTCAGACTCAGACACTGACCCAGATCCAAGTTTCAGCTCCGAGCCGATCGGACCGATCTCCTTTAGCTCAGCCACGAACTGCCTCACCTCCTCGGCCAGGATCTCGCCTTCGCTGGCAGCACACCAGATAATCTTGACCCGTCCAGGATCGATCCCCACCTTCTCAAGGACGCCTCGCAGAACCTGAATCCGCTGGTAAGCCTTGTGGTTCCCGTTGGTGTAATGACACTCGCCAAGACGACATCCTGATATCAATACCCCATCTGCCCCGTTCTTGAGAGCCTCGATCACAAAAGAGGGATCGACCCGTCCAACACACATTACCCTGATGACCCTCATGTTGGTCGGATACTGGATCCTGGAAGTCCCTGCAAGGTCAGCCCCGGCATAGCTGCACCAGTTGCAGAGAAATCCAACGATGAAAGGATACTCGGCTCTCACAGCCGTCGCTGCCCTAACCTGAGAAACTATCTGCTCGTCAGAAAAGAGCCGCATGTTTATGGCATCCACAGGACACGCTGCAGCGCAAGTTCCACAACCTTTGCAGACGGCTTCATCCACGTAAGCGGTCTTCTCCACCGATATCGCCTTGCTAGGACAAATCTCGACACAGAGCTTGCATCCGATGCATTTGTCAGTGTCAACCATCGCGGTCATTGGATCAAGGGTGAGCTCGCCCCTCAAAACAAGCCTCATCGCCTTGGCAGCTGCGGCCTCACCTTGAGCGATGGATACCTGAATCTCCTTTGGACCAGAAGCGCAACCTGCTATGAAGACCCCATCGATGTGAGCTTCTACCGGCCTCATCTTGGGGTGAGCGATCTCAAAGAACCCGTCAGGCCGCTTTGATAACCCCAAGAGTTTTCCCACAACGTCTGCGTCCTGGTTTGCCTCAAGTCCCGCAGAAAGACAGACCAGATCGCAATGTTTCCTCTGAAACTTTCCCAGGAGCGTGTCTTCGTAGTTGAGGTAAAGTTCCCCATCCACTTCTTCGACCTCGGATACTCGACCCCGGATGAACTTGATCCCGAGCCTCTGGGCTCGTTGATAATACTCCTCGTAACCTTCGCCGCCAGCCCTCATGTCTATGTAATGGATGGCGATCTCGGCGTCAGGATACTTCTCTTTGGCAAGCTGGGCGTTCTTGAGAGCATACATACAGCAGACCCTGGAACAGTAGGCGTTTCCCACAGTCGCGTCTCTTGATCCCACACATTGGAGAAATGCTATGGATTTTGCAACCTCGCTGTTCGAAGGTTTCACGATATCGCCACCGGTTGGCCCTGCCACGTTGAGAAGCCGTTCCATCTGAAGGCCGGTGATCACATCTCTGTACCGGCCATAACCAAATTCCTCTTTCCTGGAAGCATCGAAAGGTTGCCAGCCAGTCGCCACGATTATCGCGCCCACGTCGAACCTGAAGTCTTCGGGCTGTTGATCGTATTTTATGGCGTCAGCAGGACACGCTTCTTCACAAAGACCGCAGCCCACACAAGCCTCAGGATCGATGCAGGCTAGGAGTGGCACCGACTGGGGTATCGGCATGTAGATCGCCTTTCTCTTTCCCAGACCAAAGCTGTACTCGTCAGGAACCTCGACCGGACACACGTCGGAACAGTCGTTGATACAACCTTTACAGAGGTTCTCGTCAACGAATCTGGCCTTTTTTATGCCAGAGACTGTGAATCTGCCAATGCTCCCCTCGATGTTGAGGATTTCAGAATAACTCAGCAAAGTGATGAGTGGATGGTTGTAGACGTCAGACATCTTGGGCGCAAGAACGCATATTGAACAGTCATTGGTGGGAAATACGTCTGTGAGAAGAGCCATGTAACCGCCTATGGTAGGCTTTCTTTCCACCATGTAAACGTGTATTCCGCTATCTGCAAGGTCCAAAGCCCCCTGAATCCCAGCAACGCCCCCTCCGATGATGAGGACGTCCCGGCTTATCGGGATGGTCTCAGACTCGAGTGGGTGGAGCAACATGGCCTTGGCAACTGACATTCGCACAAGGTCTCTTGCTTTCTCCTGGGCCTGGGCTGGCTCGTTCATGTGAACCCAAGAACACTGTTCTCTGATGTTGGCCATCTCGAGCATGTAGGGGTTTAGGCCACCATCTGAAATCACGCGCCTGAAGGTGGGCTCGTGGAGCCTGGGCGAACAGGCCGCCACCACGACGCTGTCCAACTTATGCTCTTTGATATCCCCCTTGATGGTTTCTTGGCCCGTATCCGAGCAGGTGAACTGAAGGTCCCTAGCAACTGCAACGTCTGGAAGGCTTTCAGCAAACTTTGCGAGATCCGCAGGATCCAGAACACCCGCAATGTTCAGGCCACAATGACATATATAGACTCCAATTCGCATCCACAGGACTCCGAATAATCATTCGAATCCATCCACTTAAAAGTACCCATCGAACAAAAGTTGGTGCAAATTGAACAAAAACGAACAGAAAAGGTGCCGGGGACGGGATCCGAACCCGTGACTTCCAGATGCCTCAGGACGAGCGCCCAATTATCGTACCCTATGAGTCTGGCGCCCTAACCGACTAGGCCACCCCGGCGCGAAGCAACCTCCCTAGAGCGGTTTGTTACATAAAGGTTATGCTCTACTTTGGCCCTAGCTGGTATGAAGGGAGAACCTTTTTAACGAAGCTTTTGATTCAAAGGCTGACGTATTATGTCTTCGATCATATCTGGCACTGTCAGCGATTCGCTATCTGGAAAGGTCATCGTGGTGGGCGTGACCGGAAGCATCGCTGCTATCAGGATAATAGACCTGGTTCGCGACTTGATTCGAAGGGGTGCCGAGGTCCACTGCGTCATGACCAAGGCAGCCCAGGAGATACTCCACCCTTACGCGTTAGAATACGCATCCGAAAACAGGGTGGTGACAAAGATCACGGGCCGAGTGGAACACGTCGAGTTCTGCGGAGAGGGTGGAAAAGCTGACCTCCTCTTGATAGCTCCTGCAACTGCCAACACCATCGGGAAGGTGGCTCTTGGGATAGACGATACACCCGTGACCACTTATGCGACCACTGCACTTGGAAGCGGAGTTTCGGTCATGTTGGTCCCAGCCATGCATGAGGCGATGTACCGCCACTTGGCGGTTGTGAAGAACCTTGGGACATTGAGAGAGATGGGCGTTGTCTTGATCGATCCTCGAATAGAAGAAGAGAAGGCGAAGATCGCAGATAACGCTTCGATCGTCATGGAAGTAGAACGACTACTTGGGCCACACGATCTTGATTCTAAGAAGATCCTGGTGACCAGCGGGGCCACCGCCGAAAGGATTGACCCGATCAGGATCCTCACCAACAGGGCCTCAGGAAAGACCGGAATCGAGATTGCACTTGAGGCATGGAGGCGAGGCGCTGAGGTGACTTTGGTCCACCGATACAATCTCGGTTTGCCCGTAAAAGAAGTCTTTGCAGAGAGCACCGAAGAGATGTTCAACGCCGTTCTGGCCGAAATGGAGAAGGGATACGATGCCTTCATTGGGGCTGCAGCCATCGCCGATTACACCCTTGACCCGAGCGGTGAAAAGATCAAATCTGGAGGCGACCTCGAGCTTAAGCTCAGGCGCACCCCAAAGATAATCAAGACAGTTAGATCGCAATATCCCGAGCTTAAGATGGTGGGGTTCAAGGCCGAGACCTTCGTCTCTGACGAGGAGCTGGTGAAGAGAGCCGAACAGTCGATGGAGGCGAACGGGCTTGACCTGGTGGTGGCAAACGACGTTGGGCACAGCGGCATGGGAACCGAAGAGAACAGAGTGCTGGTAATAGGGGCTCGCGGCATCAAGTCAGAGGCACGAGGGAAAAAGAGGGTCATCGCAAGAGAGGTAATTGACGCTCTCGTGGAGGTGTTGGGTTGAAGTCCTCTGCACCCGCCCACATAACCGGATTTTTTGGGGCCAGGCGCAATCCCGATCCAGCCAAGGCAGGATCGATCGGCGCTGGCCTTAACCTGGAGATGAGAGCCAAAACCAACGTTCGAATTGCCAAAGAAACTACAGTATTCTTAAACGGCGTTCGATCTTTGGCACCTGTGAGCATGGAGGTTTTAAAGAAGCTCGCGCCGGTTCCAGTCAGAGTGGAAACCGAGCTATCCATGCCACAAGGATCAGGAGGATCCGGATTTGGAGCGAGCGGTGCCGGTGCCTTGAGCTGCGCCTATTCTCTGAACCAGAAATTCAATCTTGGCCTTACCGCCAACGGCGCAGGCCAAGTGGCGCACATGGCAGAGGTAGTTTGTGGAACGGGCCTTGGGGACGTGATAGCTCAAAATACCGGCGGTCTGGTCGTAAGGTTAGCGCCAGGAGCGCCAGGTGTGGGGATAGTCGATCGGATACCTGTGTTGCCTTTGAAAGTCGACTGTCTAGTGAAAGGACCTTTATCGACAGAAGAGGTTTTATCAGACCCCAAGATCATGAAAGAGGCTAACAGAGAAGGTGAAAAGGCACTCAAAGCACTTCTCCAAAGGCCCACTATCGAGAATTTCATGATATTATCCTGGAAGTTTACGAGGGAATCGGGTTTGGCGAGAGACTGGATGTACGATGTCGTGAAGGCTGTTGAGGCGTCAGGTGGTATGGCCAGCATGGTAATGCTCGGTGATGCAGTTTTTGCGTTGGGAGGAGATGATGTGTTGGCAGAGTTCGAGAAGCTTGGTGATCATTTCACAACGAGGATAAGTCTTGGAGGTGCTGGACTTGAGTGAGATAGTGCCACGGTCTCATCCAAGGTATGCCTCGTTGAAGACCAGAGAAAAGGTTGTAGAGGGCGTCGAGAAAGGGATAACAGGCCCAAACGGGCTGATAGCTCAAGGGCGAGGCGAAGCTCTCGACTATTTCATCGGTGAGAAGACAACCTCGCCGGGGATTGATGCCGAGAGGGCGGCAGCCGCCATGCTTCTTTTGGCAAAGCGTCCGGTCTTAAGCGTGAACGGGAACGTTGCTGCACTCGTTCCACAAGAGATGGTGGATCTGGCAAAGTCGATCGGTGCGCCTCTTGAGGTGAACATCTTCTACAGAACTGAGGAACGGGTCCAAGAAATCGTGAATCTGCTCAGGTCCCTGGGTGGAGAGACGATCTTTGGTGAAGATCCAGATGCACTCATCCCAGGGCTGGATCATGCGAGAGCCAAGGCTAACCGCGGCGGAATATACGATGCCGATGTGGTTCTCGTGCCGCTAGAAGATGGCGACAGGTGCGAGGCACTCGTCAAAATGGGAAAGAAGGTGATCACGGTGGATCTAAACCCACTTTCCAGAACGGCAAGGACTGCAACGATAACGATAGTAGATAACGTGGTCCGGGCGCTGCCTAAGCTGATCGAACTGGTTGAGGAGATGAAGGACCTATCCCAAGAGGAATTGGTGGCAATCACAGAGAGATACGATAACGTCGATGTGTTACGCCGATCGGTGCGGGAGATGATTCATCATCTTGAAGGGCAGTTTTCTGAAATGTGACCAAAAACGTTCAGAAATTTGAAGTGGTCGAGCACATACAACGGCATATGTGGAGCGTGAAGGCGATAGATTGACAAAAATGCAATGTGATGTGCAGGTTTTGAGAGCGTTTATAACAGTCTCGATTGCCATGCTGGTTTTAGGGCCCGTGGCCGTCGGGACGATGTGAGGCCCTGGTTCGTACAGCTTTGGATCTTTATCGGGCGCAAATGACGCAGTTGCGTCAGAGGAAGATGGAACTGCTATAGAAGCCGTGCAGCTGGGCAGCTACTGTGGCAACAAAGACAGTTCACAGGGGCTGACTACAGGGGTATTATCGCTGGGCGGCAACTATGGAAAACAAAGCGTGTCACAGGAACCTACATTGACAGCGTTACAATTAAGGGCCCGCGAAGAAATAACCTTGTCATATGAATGATTCGCAATTATTATACTGAATCTGCTTCATGTCGGTTTCGTGTAATGGGTGTACACGTATATGCGCAAGTTATTTCGCTACGGGCCCTACGCGGCTACTATGACAACATGGCCAATTACGAAAACATAGCCTATGGAAGCGTTTTATTCGGTAGTTTTGGCTTTGGCGGTGGTGGAGGCTGCGGTTGCTGTGGCTGATCGGTTGCCACAGGAAAATAATATGGCACACCCTCTATTTTTTCACACACTATTTGAGGCAAAGGGTGGCGCATCTTCCGTCTAGGTATAGTGTTTAACGATATCTTTTGGACAAATCTCTAACTCGTAAGAGTTTGAGATTTGGCCTATTCGTATCGTTAAGCACTAATCTTTCGAGAACCGATTAGTTTCATCTAATCGGTTCTCGACTATGTTTGACTTGTAGAAATTAACATGCAGCACTATTTTGAAACCAGCTCAGTGCAAAAGGCGCAAAAATCACCCGCATCGCCAAGTTCGCGAAAGCCCTTTATCAGAAGGGGCGATCACTATTGCCACCAGCACTGAATTGCTGGAATATTTGCACAAATACACTGAAAGGATGGTTTGGTCTTGAGAGAATATCTGCTGGGAAACGTCGCCATTGCCAAGGGCATTCTCGAAGCCGGAGCAGGCGTGATTGCGGGCTATCCCGGCACGCCCTCCTCCGAGATCGTGGACACCTTAGCGCCCCTGGCCAAGGACTTGGGAATCCATGTAGAGTGGTCCGTAAACGAGAAAGTGGCGCTGGAGGTGGCGATCGGCGCTGCCTGGACTGGAACTAGAGCTGTCGCCACTATGAAACACGTCGGCCTGAACGTGGCCGCAGACCCCTTCATGACTTCGGCATATCTGGGCGTGAAAGGTGGGCTCGTCGTCATATCTGCAGACGACCCTTACTGCCACTCGTCACAAAACGAACAGGACACGCGCCGATACGCGCTGTTTGCCAGAGTTCCATGCCTCGATCCTGCTGACCCCCAAGAAGCAAGAGACATGACACTTTTGGCCTTTGACCTTTCTGAAGAGTTTGGGATACCGGTCCTGGTCAGGCCGACAACGAGGGTATCTCATGCCAGATCCGACGTTTTGGTGGGCGCCCCCAAAAAAAGGCTCGATAACCCGAAGTTCGAGAAGGATCCCGCCTGCAGGGTTGCCCTCCCGATCCACGCAAGGCCCCTCCACGTCGAACTTTTGGCAAAACAAGAGCGAATCGAAGCGGCCCTGGAAAAGATGCCGTGGAACCAGTTCACAAAAAGGGGCAACGTGGGCGTGATCGCTTCTGGGATTGCAGGCCTCTACGCTGAGGAGGCCATAGCCGAACTGGAAGCCGATGTTACCCTTCTCAGGATCGGAACATGTCCACCACCTCAAAAGATGATTGCAGAACTTCTCGAACACGTCCAAAAAGTGATGGTGATCGAGGAGATGGACCCGATAACAGAAGAGTTCACTGAAAGGATCGCACGCAAAGTCAACCCGGAAGTTGAGATCTTAGGCAAGGCGACAGGTCACATACCAGGCACAGGAGAGCTCGACCCGTTCGCCGTCCGAAACGCCATCGCCAAATTGTTGGACGAAGACGCAATAGACGCGCCCGCCCTCGACCCCGAGGTAGAAAAGATCCTTCCACCAAGGCCACCTGCCCTATGTCCCGGCTGCAGCCACAGAGCCGCCTATTACGCCATGAAAAAGGCTTTCGGAAAAGACGCGGTCTACCCCAACGATATAGGGTGCTACACCATGGGTGTCCAGATGGGAACTGTCGACACCTGCCTTTGCATGGGCGCGAGCATAACCATCGCCGCAGGGATAAGGTTTGGCGGCGAAGAACGGAACATATGCTGCGTTCTGGGCGATTCCACTTTTCTCCACGCGGGGCTTCCAGGCCTTCTCAACGCCGCTTACAACAAGGCGAGGATGACGATCACAATCCTCGACAATTCTATAACCGCGATGACCGGCCATCAGTCCAACCCCTCTTCAGGATGTACCGCCTGTGGAGACGCGACCGCGCCAGTCTCGCTTGAAGAGGTTTCGCGATCCTTGGGTGCAGGACTGGTCGAGACGATCGATCCATATGATCTTGACGCTTCCATCGAGGCATTCGAAAGGGCACGGGACTATGATGGACTCTCGGTGGTGGTGGCAAAAAGGGCCTGCGTGATTGATGCTGTAAGGCACGGGATAAGGCGGCCCGGGTTCAGGGTGATCGAAGACAAGTGCACCGGATGCAAAAAGTGCGTCAGGTTCGGCTGTCCTGCAATCGAGTTCGATGAGGTAGCAAAGATCAATGCTCTCTGTTCTGGATGTGGAGTCTGTGCTCAAATATGTCCCAACGATGCGATCGAGGTGGCAGAATGAGAACTTCAAAGTGCGACGTGGTCGTGGTGGGCGTGGGAGGCCAAGGCGTCATCCTCATCTCAGAAATAATAGGGAGAGCCGCTCTGAAATCAGATCTCACGGTCAGAGGTGCCGAAACCCACGGCATGGCCCAACGTGGAGGCAGCGTCGTCAACTACATCCGAGTAGGATGCCGCTACAGTGCAATGGTCTCACCAGGAAAGGCAGACGTGTTGCTGGCTCTCGAACCTGCCGAAGCCCTCCGATATGCCCATTTCCTCTCACCAGAAGGCACTGCTCTCGTCAACACAAAGCCAGTTATGCCGGTGACCGTCACCACGGGAGTTGCCACTTACCCACAGATTGAGGAGATAATCGAACCTTTGACGCGGATGTGCAAAGAGGTCAAGACGATAGACGCAACGAGTCTTGCAGCCCAGGCAGGCCATCCTCAGGCGGCAAACGTGGTGATGTTGGGCGCTCTATCAAAGTATCTTCCCATTGAACGAGAGGTGCTCGCTGAGGCCCTAGAAGAGACGGTGCCGCCAAAGTTTCTGGAGATCAACAAAAAGGCCCTGGAACTTGGAAAAATTGAAGTAGAATAGGCACCTGTCTTTGACACATGGCTGAAGAGAAGAAGAAGCCTGAAGCGATCCCCCTGGGAGAGACTGAGGCCGTTGACGAGCTGACCAAGCCAGAGGTTCCAGAAAACTTGCCAGATTCCACCTGGCCTCTGGAGAAGCTAATCGACGCCATAACCAAAGAGAGCAACATGTTGATCAGGGCAAATGCCGTAAACGCCCTCGCCAAGAAAGGAGGCGCTGAAGTGGTAAACCCCCTTATCGATGCTCTAAAAGACCCTGAAGGTCCGGTCAAGGCCAACGCCATGGTGGGGCTGACTCATCTTGGCAAAGATCTTATCCAAGAGAAGGTCGCCGCAGCTTTGACCCAGTCAGAGAACGAAGAGATCAGGTCTAGCGCTGCTTGGGTCTTGGGTGAGATGATCGACGAGAGATCAATAGATCTGCTCACGAAGGCGGCCCAAGAGGACGAAAGTGCCATGGTCCGGGTTCATGCCAAGGCGTCGCTGATCGCTCACGAGAATTCGAAGAAAGGTGCGACCAAGATCGAGAAGGAAAAAGAGTAGGGCTTGAAAGGGACAGCTTATAGGCAAGATTAGTGCTTAACGATACAAATGGGCCAAAATGTCGAACTCGTGAGTGTTCGACATTTGTCCGTAAGGTATCGTTAAACACTATAAACACTGTATGATGCTTAAGTTATTTTATATAAATAATTAGAGGTTGGATCTCACCTTTGCAAGGCCCGCCTCCAACGCTTCGTCCAACTTTTCTGCCTGGGGCCCTCCACCCTGGGCAATCTCGGGTTTTCCGCCACCGCCACCGCCGACCACCTTTGTTGCGGCCTTCACAATGTCGCCCGCACGAAGTCCTTTTTCAAGGCCCGTCTTTCCAACAGATACAACGATCTTTGCCCCGTCGCTCTCGCTGGCCAGGATTGCAACGTAATCGTTTCCCGATAGCATTGTGGCCGCGTTTATGAGTGCCTCGACGTCTGCGTTTTCCAGCTTCTGGGCGACCACCAGTGTTCCGCCCACGTCGATCGCCTTTGAAAGCAGCCCTTCCTGCTGAGCTTTGGCGACCTCTTCTTTTAGCCGGGCGGTCTCTTTGCGAAGGTCTTTCCACTCGTCAAAGAACCTGGTTGCAGTCTTTGGGAGCTGTTCTGGCGGGACTCTCAAGATGTTTGACACCTCGAAGAGCAGGCCGTCTCGTTCCTGGCCTCTCAAGACTGCGGCCTCTCCTGCCGCAAACTCGATTCTCTCAACCCCGTCCTGGACTCGTTCTGTCCTCAAAACCTTGATGGGACCAACCATTCCAGTGTTGGTGCAATGTGTTCCAGCACAGGCTTCAACGTCTTTTCCGACCTGAACCACCCTGATCTCTTTTCCAGGTGGCACACCGCCTTGATACAGCTCAAAGCCGAACTTCTTTTCCGCTTCAGATCGATCAAGCCAACCCGTATTGATGGGGACGTTTTCCATCACCTTCCTGTTGGCCAGAAGTTCGATCTTCTTTAGCTCTTCGTAAGATATTCTCTTGTAATGAGATAGATCGAGTCTTGCCCGGTCCACGAACTTTTGAGCGCCAGCTTGCCAGATGTGTTTTCCAAGAACCTCTTTGGCAGAGTCGTGAATTATGTGGGCTGCAGTATGGTGTCTTGCAAGTGCAAGCCTTCGGTCCATATCGATCTTGCCACTAACCTGGTCTCCCTTTTTTATCTTTGCCAACTCTTCGGGTTCAAGATCGGCCAATTTATGGAGTACCACTTTCCTCGCGGACTGGACGTCGACCACCTGATACGTCTTGGATCCGATATCGAGGGCGCCAAGATCTGCTGGCTGGCCGCCGCCTTCTGGATAGAACAAAGTTTGGTCCAGGATCACGGCTCCGTCCACCACGTCCAGGACCTCTGCCTCAAACGTTTCTTCAAAGGGCCGCTCGTAAAAGAGGCGGCGAGTATCGGGAGCGATTATCGTCGTCTCTTCCTTCTGTGCCTTTTCGGACTTGATGTGAGTGCTTGCAACTAAAGAATAGAAGTTGTCGGGAAGGTCTACAGTGACGCCGACTTCGGATGCCGCATCTTGCGAAATCTCTGGAGGAATCCCATGAGAATCATAAAGAGAGACCATCTCTGAAAGAGGGATGCTTTCGCCCTTCTTCTTGTAGTCTTCAGCAACTCTTTTCACGAGACGTCGGCCCTTATCTAGTGTTTCGGCGTACTTTGCTTCTTCCCCGTCCACGATCTCGATGATTGTATCGATCCGTTCGTCAAGATCGGAATAATCCAACTTAGAAAGTTGGATTGCCACCAGATCCGAAAGCGGCACCTTTATTCCCAGGTTGTGCATCTGTCTCAAGGTTCTTCTTATGACCAACCTTGTGAGATAGCCTGCCTTGATGTTCGAGGGGATGATCCCATCACCGAGCATGTAGGCAAGACAGCGGGTGTGATCAGAAACGGCGTAGACCCGTTCCAGAGGCGTTATGATCTCGTCGAGCTTTTCGGCCGAGATCCCTATGTCTGATGCAACCCTGGCCCGAAGGTCGCGCAGACTTGCGTCTTCCAGGTTGACCATCCCGGCCAGACGGGCGTTTTGAGCCAAGATCCTGCTTGTTTCTTCATCCGACGCCGAAATTTCGAGCCCAGCGAGCTCTGATATGTGTGCTACCATTTCGGGGAATATGGCGTCGTAGATGGTAGGCGATCCCTTCGATGCCCAGACGAAACGCTCGAGTCCGTAACCGGTATCGACGATGTAGTTATCCATCTTGTTGTAGCGCTCGCCCTTGATCTCGTACTTGCCTTTCGGCGCCGCCTTCATGTCCATGAAAACGAGAGTTGCAAGTTCAAGTCCGCCTACCATTACTTCGACGCTGGGACCTGCGTTTCCGCCGCCTGCCCAGGGTGACTCCTTGTAGGTTACGGCCAGGGGGTCAGCGCCCAAGCCCAAGATCAGCTCATCACAGAGGGACACCGTCCGCTCCTTCCAATAGATCTCGTTTTCGGGGGTGTTGAAGACGTGGTGGGCCATCATCTCGAACGTGGTGAGATGGCGACCGCTTCTTCCGACCGAGTCCAGATCGTCCAACCGTATGCAAGGCTGAGATACCGTCAGAGGATTTGCGGGCGGAGGAACCAGGCCAGAGGTAATGAAGGGCTGAAAATCCGCAATAGACGCGATGGTGAGGTATATGTCGTCTCTCCATCTCGCGATTACCGGATATCGGTTGATCCGGGTGTGGCCCTTTTCCTCAAAGAAGTTGAGGTAGTGTTCGCGCATCTCGTCCAGCTCGATCTTTCGATCGAAGACAGGCGAGCCTATGAATGTGTAGGGATCGCAAGGAGGATCGCCGCAGGTCGTCCTTGAAGTGTCCCTGGTCCAAAAGTATCCGCCGCATCTTTCGCACTTCTTGCGGCAAAATCCTTCCGTCTTGAAAAAATCCAGATTGTATTCGTCCTCGGGAAACATGTCGATCAAACCTAATTAGCAGGAATGACAAAGCCAGTACTTCAATGCGGTGACTACTCCCCCGACTGAAGTCGGGAGCATCTAGCATTTTGATGCACAGAATGTAGTCGGTTCCTGCCAAGGGCGGGAACCCTTCCAGCGATTCGCTGGAAGGCCAGTCTGAGTATGTTTATGGCCGCATTGTGGTCCCTGTCCAGAGTCAGCCCACAGAAAGAACATCTGTGGACTCTCTTGGATAGATCTTTTTTAACTATCTGACTGTAGCCAGAGCATATTTGGGATGTATTGAAATGATTCACCAGTTCAACACGTTTACCGGCCCATTCTGCCTTGTAAGACGTGGTAATTATCAGTTTGTTCCAAGACGCATCCGCGATATGCTTTGCAAGACAATGGTTCTTGACCATGCCTTCAATGTTCAAATCTTCAAAGACTATTAAGTCATAAGATTTCGCCAACTTCAAACTGACCTTTTGAATAAAATCATTTCTTTTGTTGGCAATTCTTTCATGAATACTACGAACCGCCTTCAAAGCTTTCGCCCTATCAGGGGTTCCATTTTCAGCTTTAGATAGCTTCCGTTGAGCCTTTGCCAGTGCCTTTTCTTCGTGAACAAAGAACCTGGGATTGTCTATATGTTCGCCGTTGGAAAGAGTCGCGAAATTATTGATACCAACGTCAATACCTACTGAGGATCCTGTTTTTGGAAGAGGTTCATCTGGTTCAACTTCAACCATGAAGGAGGCAAACCATTTTCCAGTTGGTGTTTTCTTGATGTTAAGCCGTTTAATTTCTCCGGTGAGGGCTCTGTGTAGCTTGATCTTGATATCACCTATCTTGGAAAGCCAGAGCTTGCCAGATTTCAAAGAGAAACCCGATTGGGTATAAGTGAAACTGTCGTATCGACCCTTCCCTTTGAACCTGGGATATCCGGGCGTCTCGCCGTTTTTAACTCTGCGGAAGAAGGCTTGATCGGCAAGATCAACTCTCTTAACCACTTCCTGTAAAACCTGGGAATGAACACTTTTCAATTCAGGCTTATCTTTTTTCCATTGAGGCAGAAGCTTCTTGGTTTCGTAGTAGGAAACGGATCTGCCTTCCGGTTTATAAGCATTCGTTCTGATGGCCAGTGTTTCGTTATAGGTCCATCTGCAAAGATCTAGGGTGTCAATCATCTTAGATCTCTGGGATTTTGTTGGATAGATCCTATACCGAAACACTTTCAGCAAGTTACTTCACCTTTTGAGTTTCGATGTACATTTGCACCACGTCCTTCGTGGTATCTCCACATGTTCCCACGTAATATGAAGGGTTCCATAAATGTTCATCCCAGAGCTTGCTTTTGATTTCGGGGTGTAGCTCGAAGAGCTTCTTTGCTGTGATTCCTTTGAAGATCTTGACTATATTTGCAGGAGAGAACTTCGGATGAGCCGTCACAAATAGCTGAACATGGTCTGGCATAATCTCCTGGGTTATCAAAGTCATGCCCTTTTGTTCTGCTATCAATTCATGGAGCATATGGAGATCAGTAGATACGTCACCTATCAGAACCTTTTTTCTGTACCTCGTAGACCATACGAAATGATAACCCACGTTGTACACGCAGCCTCTAGCACTTATCCAATGCTCCTTTTTTGCCATCTTGGATTACACACACAGTCACCATGCGCATATTAATATGTCGGTAGGCACGGGCTGTATCCCACCATTGAAATAGTGGGGATTAGCCCTGAGTTCATCCTAAAAGGCTTTCTCAGAAAGAAGGAGACGAAAATAAGAAGAGCTGAAAACAAAATGGGTACCAAGAGGATGAGAATATGACGGAGTTCAAACCAAAGGGCCGGCATCCAAAAGCGATCATAAACGAGATCAAATGGCGTGGATTGCCGCTTGAAGAGTGCGAGATAGACATACTCCACCGGGGCGCACCAAACGATAACATCACGGTGAAGGGCGATCAGATCACTCCTGGAAAGTCGTTCTTCACCCTCGGAGAGACTATGATCCCATATCACAGGATACAGAGAATCAGGTTCAAGGGCGATACGGTTTTCAGGCGATGAGACTGCCTGACTTTAGAAATCTCTTTATACCATCCAGTCTAAACGTTGGCTTATGGTCTCAACCTGCGAAAAATGTCCACTGAAGCGTTACGCTGAAAAGAAGCCAAACGCCATCATATCCAGGATCTGGAAATGGCACACAGGATGGTGCCCTGGCTGGAAAGCATACCAAAAGTCGCTCCAAGAGGGGGACTTAGATCGAACCAGCTTTGCGTCGCTACTCAAGAGCTCCACACTCGGGAGAGGTGACAACGATTTTCCCCGCCAAAAGATCGGCCCAATTCACGCGCCCAGCAGGACCAAAAAACTTGGAGAACTCTGGCGTTCCGACTGCTTCGTACACCTTTGCACATTTAGGCCCTGGTGATCAGATCCGGGTTCAACGTGGCCCTTTTGATTTTTGGAAGAGCACCCCAAAGCGCCATTTCTTCGCCCCGGATCACTAAAGCGCCTTCGATACCGGTCTCATCTAGTATGTCAAAGCAGTTTCCCAAATTGCCCGATTCAGAAACGGCGTTCCCAAGAGCTGTTGCGGCAGCGTCCGCCAAAGATATGTCTTTGGAGATTGCCAAAGCCGCATCTGCAAACCCAAAGCTCATAGAAGGGCCCACGGTCCCGCTGCTGGTGCAGATTCCAAGAGGCGTATTCCTGCAAGGAAGCTCGAAGGCCAGGTTTTCAAGTGGCGAAGTTCCCGCATATATCCCAATTATCACTGACCTTTCGTTGATCAAAGCTATGTCCCCGCCATTATCCACAACGGCGTGAGTTGCACCGGCACCGATCATGGCCTCAAGGGCGAAACGAGCGATCGTTCCTGCAACAGCGCTCATGGGACCGATCCCCACGATAGATCCTGCCCTTGCCATCTCCTGGACGATGAAAGGCGCATCTTTGATGGGAACGTCGTAAGGCTCCAAGGTGAGCGCGAAGAACGGATCCTGGTCGATGAAATCTTCTAGAAGACGGCGTTGCCTCTTGATTTCTTCGAGGGCAGCATCGATGTGAGCCCGTTCTTGGGCCGTGATCGTCACCACAGTCTGCTTGAGCCTATATCGTTCCATTATCATCGATCAGACCCCTTCTAAAAAACTGAGGTTCGAATCGGGATGTTTCAGGGCCCAAAAGATGGAGTCAGGCCTTCCCTTCACCAGTGCCACGATCTCTTCGCCATAGTCGACCTCCAGAACCTCGGCCACCTCGTATATCCTGGACAATCGGCCCATACCATCTTCCGAAGTTGACAACCTTATCTCAAAGGTCTCCAAGGGCGGAAGTTTCTCCAAGACAAGATCGATCAGGTCACCAAGGCCTTGATCATTCTTGGCAGATATGGTCACAGGACTTGGCGCAAGATCCAAAACAGTTTCTATCCTCGTCGAGATCTCTTCTTCAGATAGGCGATCTGCCTTGTTGAAAACCGTCACGATGGGTGCGTAGTTGCCGCAATCCCAAAGAACCTCGTGACAGGCCACCAGCTTTTCTCTAAGGATTGGAGCTGGATCGCTCAGGTCAGAAACCAATAAAACCAGATCCGCTTCCACGATCTCGGCCAGGGTAGACCTGAAGGCTTTGATAAGGAACAAAGGAAGGTCGCTTATGAAACCGACGGTGTCGGTCAAAAGCAACCTTCGGCCCTTCACATCCAACGCCCTGGTGGTGGGTGAAAGGGTAGTGAAGGGCTGGTCTTTTGAAGACACGCCCTCTTTGGCCAAGGTGTTGAAAAGGGTGCTTTTCCCGGCGTTGGTGTAACCGGCGAGAGCCACCAGGTCGAAGCCCAGATCTTTTCGCCTCTGGCGTCTCCTTTCTCCTCTGTCTTCCACGCCCTTCAGCTCAGACTTGATCTTGGCGATCCGGGCCTTGATGTCACGGTACATCGAGATGTCGTAGCTTCCAGATCCCCCGTAACCGGGCCGCTCGCTAAGTTTTTGGAGCGATTCCATGACCTTTACGAAAGGGGCCCGGTAAGAAAGCTGGGCTAGCTCCACCTGGAGATGTGCCTCTTTGGAAGAGGCTCTTGAAGCAAAGATCTCAAGGATCAAGTTGAACCGGTCGATCACAGGAATGTCAAATTCTTTTGAGATATTGTATACTTGACCAGGGCTGAGCGGGTTATAGAACACGAGCTTTTCAGGGCCAAAGGCCATGGCCTCCTCGATCTTGCCTCTTCCGAGCTGAAACTTCCCATCTCTCCCCCGTCGCTGAGAAATTAGGCCTTTGACCTTGTAGCCAGCGGCCTTGGCAAGGCCTTTTAGCTCTTCGTTCTTCTCTGGGTGAGGGTCGTCTCTTGGATTCTCACGTATTAGCAAGACAACGGTTCCCATCTCACCTTTCATAGAGGCATCTCCAGGTCAAGCAGCATATTTCTTCCTGCAAACGATATGTGGTGAGCAAGTTCTATCGCCCTTCTTTCGCCCAGTGATTCGGGATATTTCATCTCCCGGCCAAGGATGCTTTCGGCACGCCATCGTTCCATGTTATAAAAATCGCCCTTCTCGGCCACCACCACGCCAGGAAACCCTTTGGTGGCCGAATTGATCAGATCGACCACCACGTCCAAGTCTGGAGACGGCGCCGTTTTGGGAACGAGCCTCACGCCACATGTCTTCTCTATTTTCTCTGGCGATATCCTGACTGAAACTGAAGCGCAGACCATGATGTACGCGCCATCAACCGAATGTCTTCCCGAGATGTCGACTGCTACCACGTCCAAAATATCATCTCATTTTGCTTCAAGATCGTCTAGATGGTCTATAGTTAGGCCTCGATCCACTTGCGTTTGACCTTTTCGCGGTCATACTTTGTCCCTTTGCCAAGCCAATCTTCAATCGACTAAAGTTTTAGTATGGCGTGGTTCGTTACGATATCGGTCGCCTTCTCAAGGGTGAGTCCTGCGCCCATGGCGATTTCGATGGCGCGAGATCGATCGATCAGATCTTCAGGGGCGTGAGCGTCGGTGTTGACAACTAGGGACGCGCCCGATTCCTGCGCTATTCTTGCAACGTGGCCGTTGGTCATGTTGTGGCCGCCTCTCGCTGTGATCTCGAGACATACACCGTTATCTTTGGCGAGATCTGCGTCTTCAGGCGTTATGAAACCTGGATGGGCGAGAATGTCTATGCCAGATTCCAGTGCGGCTCGGTTTGTCCCTGGCGCGACCGGTTCCACCGGGGTTTCGCCGTGGACTACGATAATCTCGGCGCCAAGCTTTTTTGCCAACTTGGCCAGCTTTTCGATCTTGGGCGGAGGAACGTGGGTCAGCTCGACTCCACATAAGATTTTGATGTCCAAGACGTCTTCTATCTCCTTGATTTTGGGAACCTGAGATAGTATGAACTCGATGTTGGCAAAATCGACGTGATCAGTGATGCCCAAAGCTCTGTAACCTTTGGCCTCAGCTCTTCGGATCAGCTCTGCTGGGATTAGCTCTCCGTCGCTGAAGACCGTATGAGTGTGAAGGTCGATCATGTGTGATGAGCTGAGTCACAAACATTATTAAGTATTGCCTCGAACCAGAATGTGATAAAAGCAATTATGGCGGAGTGTTTTGGCCACGACAATCAGACGCTTGGTATTAGACGTTTTGAAGCCGCATGTTCCCACCATTCTGGACTTGGCCGAGGCTTTGAGCAGGCTAAACGGGATCCACGGAGTTAACGTGAGCCTTTTTGAGGTGGACCAGCAGACCGAGACGATCAAGATCACGATAAAAGGGGACCGGATAGATTATCATACTGTGGTTTCGGTGATCGAGGACTTTGGAGGAGTGGTTCACAGTATAGATGAAGTCGTAGCAGGTAAAGAGATCGTGGAAGAGGTGGAGACTTTCCAGGATCACTAGATTTTGCTAGCTCTTTTGTTCCTGACGACTTTTGCCTTTGCCCTTCACTTTTCTCTTGCCGTCTTTCTGTCTGCGTTTAATTCTGCTTGCGATCTCTTTCATCAAGACCGTCTTGGGCGCGTTCTTGAGAACTACGACTCTCCAGGAATTTTCCCACCAGTATTTAGGATAGCGTTTGTCCCGTTCGGCTTCGGGCTTGAGGTTCATCTCAAGGGCTGCGATCAGTATGTCGTCTGGTGTGGGGTTGCTGATGGCGTCCCGTTTTGGGATCTTCCTTCCTTCTCCCCGGGACTTTTCGGCGTCCAGGTATGCGGGCCAGATCTCCACTTTCCCGTCTCTCTTGGGCATAGATGGTGCCAGATGCGTCGAGAAGGGATAAGAGTTTTGGAGATTCAGCACTCTGGTTTGTTCTCAAAATGCTCGTTGGATGCTCGTCTCAGATATTCACTCTAAATTTTTCTTTCATATGCTCTTTTCAGATACCCTTTTAGTGAAAGACGACGAAAAAGATATCTGGAGTTCACGACCATGAGCGAGAATGATTACCCCACTGCCAAGGTTGGAGATCTTGAAGTCCCTTGGGACCCCAAACAGTTGAGGAAGATTCAGGAACATCCTTGTTTCAGCGAAAAGGCTTGCCACAAATTCGGCAGGATGCATCTGGCCGTAGCGCCCAGGTGCAACATTCAATGTAACTACTGCATCCGCGACTTTGACTGCGTAAACGAGTGCCGGCCCGGCGTTACCAGCCAGGTTTTAACTCCAAAGGAAGCACTCCAGAGGGTCGACGAAGTGATGGAAAAGATCCATTACATCAAAGTGGTGGCGGTGGCAGGTCCAGGTGAGCCGCTCTTCAACGAACAGACCTTCGAGACCTTCAAGTTGGTGGGCAAAAAGTATCCCCAAGTCATATTGTGTATCAGCACCAACGGGCTCCTCTTTCCAGACAAGATCGCCCTTCTGGACGATCTAGGGGTAAGCAACGTCACAGTCACGTTGAATGCCGTCGATCCCGAGATTGGAAAAGAGATTTACGAGTACGTGACTTACGAGGGCAAGAAGTACACAGGGCTTGAGGCAGCTGAGGTCCTTTTGGACCATCAGTTAAAGGGCCTGGAAGAAGCCGTCAAGAGAAAGATGACCGTGAAAGTGAACACCGTTCTCATCCCCACAATCAATGATCATCACGTGATCGATATCGCAAAGAAGATCAAAGAGATGGGGGTCTACATCCAGAACGTGATGCCTTTAATCCCCCAGTACAGGTTCTCGCACCTCACACCGCCGACCCTCGCCCAGAAGAAGGCGGTTCAAGACGAGCTGGCCAAGACCATGAGGCAGATGAGGCATTGCCGCCAGTGCCGTTCTGACGCCATCGGAAGGCTCGGCTGCGACGTTCAGCAGCAGTTCGAGAAGACTGATCAGTCAGATTAATTTTCGAAGTTTTGAGTTCCGTCCCCCCCGCACCACCAATCTGGCGAAAAGGCGCGCCCAGGCTTTGGATTCGGACACCTCAGCCGAGGTCGAGGCGGGGGTAAAGGCAGAGGCGAGGGCAGGAGCAGAGCCCGGGACCGCGCCGGGCGCAGGATTGCCTGAGCTTTCGAACTGGCAAGTCCAGATGAGGCTCGCCCACGTCGAAGCACCCTACTTCGAGGGCGCAAGGCTCCTGATCGCCGGAGACTGCACCGCCTTTGCCTCACCACAAGTTCACCAGGACTTCATCAAGGGGAGGATCACCCTCATCGGCGGCACTATCTAGAAATCAAGTGATTTTGGCTTTTTTGAAATACAGCTACCCACCTCGATATCCCAAAACCCGCATGCATAGATTGTTTTGACCTGCAGAGGGATCTTCATTCTGATGTTCCGACCCAGTGATATCACTCGATTTTTAGATTGTGCCCTCATCGGCTGCCCGAAGCGAGATTGAGAGAAAGAGCTTCGTCGAGAAGCCCGCCGCAATCCTCTCAACTCACGAGATCGGGGAGATCTCCGTTCTCCAGATGGAAATTCCCTGCGGCTTGAATTTGGAGGCGTTCGCAAGAGTGGCCCTGAAAAATAGCAGGAAAGGGCGTGCCAGTGACGAGTCACATCTAGGTGACGCGAGGGCGAGGTGCAGGAGTGAGGGCGGCGCTCGTGGCCGATCGGGTCAAGAGGGACGGGCAGGCGGTGCTGCTTATGGGGGGCATTTATCCTGCCTTGAAGCCAGGAATAGTTATTAGGTCTGAGGTAACTACTCAGGTACCATGATCGACACCGGCAACCGTAATTCGCAAGACGTTTCTTCTGCCGTCGACTAAGTCTATTTTTTTAATTTGTGATCGGAAGATATCGTTTTTTGTTTTGGTACGGGTCTATGGTCAGATTACCCTGAACAACTAGAACCAGTACCATCCGACCGGTTAGGGGTACCTGAGTAGTTACGGTCTGAGATGATATTCGATCTGTGTCCCCATGACTACCAAGAATGTGTTCCTCAGCTCTACGGCCAGAGATCTGGCGGAATATCGCAAGGCAGCCTATAAGGCCATCGAGGGTTTGGACGGCTACCACTGCGTCCGCATGGAAGACTTCGGCGCACGAGATTATGAATCAGATGAGTTCTGCCGCGCCAAAGTGGCTAAATGTGATCTATTGGTGGGTATAGTTGGGCACCTTTACGGAAGCTGCCCTGGTGGATTCGATCAGTCTTATACAGAACAGGAATACGAGGTCGCCGTTGGCGCTGGGATGTCGAGACTGATGTTTGTTGCACCTAAGGATTTTCCTGTGCCTGCTGACCTTATCGAATCGGATGGAAAACGTAAAAAGCAGAAAGCTTTCCGTAAACGTGTAAACGAAGATCGCATACGGGCTGATTTTAAATCACCAGATCATTTGGCCACGAAAATCACGCAAGCGATCTACAATTGCGATCTTCAACACACCTCTTCTGAAAATATAGTTTCTTTACAGCCTTGTTTTGCCCATCCATGTCCACTGCAGAAGAATTTCATGGGTCGCATCAAAGAGCGACAGATGCTCACCAAATGGACGATCGAAGGCCAAGATCCAATTCTGGCACTTATTGCCATGGGTGGCATGGGCAAATCTGCTCTTACTTGGGTATGGTTGAATCTCGACGTGTTGAAACGAAATTTGCCTGGCGTTCCTTTTGATAGTGAAGATGTTGAAACGTGCCCCGAATCTGATGCCTTTCGTCCTGAAGGCGTGTTTTGGTGGTCTTTTTATGAGCGTGAAGCCAATTTCATCAAGTTTCTAGATGAAATTCTGGTATATGTCAGTGATGGATGTGTAAATACCTCCGAAATATCTTCTACTTATGAAAAAGTTCGAAAATTAGTTAGCTTGCTTCAAGAGCGCCGAGTTTTGATAGTATTAGATGGATTTGAACGAGAACTATGTGCCTACGCAAGCTTAAATGCTGCTTATCAGGGAGACGAAATAGAAGAGGACGAAAAAGGTGACTTTCGTACTTGTACCGAACGATACGCAGCTGACTTTCTGCGTCAGATGGTTGCACTTCCGCCGAAAAGCAGGTTGTTGTTAACCAGCCGTCTTTTCCCCCGTGAACTAGATGGAATGGCGGGATGCAGAAGGGAAGAGCTAGATCACCTTGACCATGACGATGCTGTGAATTTTTTCCGAGCCCACGAAATAGAGGGAACAAGGGCCCAGATTCAAGAAGCTTGTGAGCCTTATGAATATCATCCGCTGGCACTACGTTTGTTGGTAGGAATGATCTTAAACGACCCAGCTCATCCAAAGGATATAATTGTGGCTTCGGAATATGACCCCATTCCTGACTTAATACCACGTGAAAATCATATTTTCAACTTGGCTTATAATGCTCTACGACAAGATCTACAAGAACTATTGAGCCGATTGGCAGCTTTTCGCTCATCGATGGACTATGATACAATAAAAATACTGAGCCCCGTTGAAGAAGAGCGAGAACTAAAAACAGCTCTACGCGAACTTGTGGAACGAGGTTTGCTATTATTTGATGAAGATAGGGCTAGGTATGATTTTCATCGCATTGTGAGGAGTTGTGCTTATGAACGCCTAGCCAATAAGGAAGATATACATATTCGTTTGAAAGATTACTTTGCCACACATGCTGAGCCAGAGTCAGTGGAGAGTCTTGATGATTTGTTGCCTCTCATTGAACTTTACCACCACACAATTGGCGCAGGCCAATACGATGAGGCGTGTAATCTCCTCCATCAAAAGCTCGTAAAACCGCTCGATAGATTGGGAGCTTATCAGATTTGTATCAAACTCTTGCGCGCACTCTTCCCTGATGGGGAGGATCTTCCTCCTCGATTAAATAAAAAGACTGATCAAAGTCGAACATTAAATGCATTAGCAGTATCATACGTTCATTCTGGTCAATCTCGTCGTGCGACATCATTATGGGAAATTGCATTACCATTAGAACAAACAACAGGAAACACAAGTAATTTTGCCATAGGTATTGGAAATCTCGGATACAACCAAATAAGGCTAGGCGAACTTAAATCAGCAGACAAAAATTTACAACGTAAAATTGAACTATGTCACAAAACAAAAGACAAGTTGCAAGAAGCCGAGGGGCACATTGAATTTAGCCATTTAATGGTTCACATGGGGCGATATGGCAAGGCTGTAGACGAGCTGAATCTCACACGACGCAAGACTGGCATTGGTAAATGGTTATGGTTAATTGATAAATGGTTATTCTATGCATATCAAACCTTCAAGATATTGCTAATGCCAAATCCAAAATTAAATACCTTAAAAGCAGGTCTAAAAACTGCACGGAATTCTTTCCAATATGGGAGTAATCACAGATTCGAATATCCGAAAATCTGTTCTGAATGGCGTTTAGGGGCAATGCTGGTGTCTTTTGCTTCTAATAAAGAAACAAAAACTCAAAATGAATGGCTAGTAGAAGCTGAAAATCACCTAAACGTGGCACTTAAACGCTGCAAGCAGGTTAACCTGGTTGAACTGGAGGCAAACATCTTGCTGACTTGGGCTCGTTGGCATTATATTAAAGGCAATGTTAGGCAAGCTCTTCAAGATGCAGAAGAAGCTCTTTACATTGCCGATCGTTACGAGTACCGCCTTAATCAAGCAGAAATCCACAACTTTCTGGCGCGACTGGCGCTGAGTTCAAAAGATACTGAAGGCGCCAAATCGCATGCCAAAACAGCTTATGAACGCGCTTGGTGCGATGGTCCACCTTATTGCTACAAGCCTGCGTTAGAGGAGGCTGAAGCGATACTGCGAGAAATTGGGGCAAAAATTCCGCAAATCGGATAAAGATCAAAGCTATTTTCAGCGTATTCCTCGGCAACAGAAAAGCCTATAACTCCCTGCCCCAACCACCGCACCTATGGCTTTGCTGGAAATTAGGGGCGTATCCAAGTTGTTTGAGGCGAAGGGAAAGACCTTCGAGGCCCTGCGCGACGTGAACTTGAACGTAGGCGATAACGAGTTCGTATGCCTCGTGGGCCCCTCTGGCTGCGGCAAGACCACTCTTCTCAGAATAATTGCCGGACTTGAACACCCCACCAGCGGCCAGGTTCTCCTCGATGGGGTGCCCATAACAGGCCCGGGCTCACAGAGGGGGATGGTGTTTCAGGAGTACTCACTCTTTCCCTGGAGAACGGTCCTCGACAACGTGGTCTTTGGCCTGGAGCTAAAAGGCATCTCCAAAGAAGAGAGAAACGAACGAGGTCGCACCTACCTTGAGATGGTGGGGCTAGAACCCTTTGAGTCAAGCTACCCCCATGAGCTATCCGGCGGCATGAAACAAAGAGTCGCCATCGCAAGGGCCCTTGTGAACGAACCTCGCGCACTCCTGATGGACGAACCGTTCGGGGCACTCGACGCCCAGACCAGGAACATCATGCAGACCGAACTGCTCCGGATCTGGCAAGAAGAGAAGAAGACCGTGATCTTCGTGACTCACAGCATGGACGAGGCTATATACCTGGGCGATCGGGTCGTGATCATGTCGTCCAGGCCAGGAAGGATCTATGACATAATGGAAATCGACGTTCCCAGGCCTAGAAACAGAACTAGCTCCGACGTGAACCGATGCCGGGAACGCATCCTAAAAGACCTTCGGGCCCTGAGAAAAGATCTGGGCCAAGAGTAACCAAAACCAAGGTACGTTTACGATTTCGCGCTTGCAACAGATGCAAAACGACTGGGCAAAAAGCGCCACAAACTCAAAGATAATAAGGCAGAAGGCGAAAGACGACGACAACGACCGCAACGATTCGGCCCAAATCAAAATCGAAGCCAAGGCCAGAATCAAGGTCAGAATCGAAGTTTGAATAAATCTCTAAATCAAAGTCGAAATCAAAGAACCAACACAAGCGAGCATTTACCTTGTTAACTTCGGCCCAGAGTAGGGCCCCCATCCTCTAAACTTCACGCGAACTCCAGATGACTTCGAGGGAGCGTTTATATCCCGCGAAGACCGAATTTATTCTGAGTTGACGAAACATTGGTGAGACTGTTGGAAATATCTTTGACAAACCCGTTGAGCAGGTCCAAATGGATGGAGCTTCCACGAAAAGTGGTAGTGGGAAGCGGGGCCGTGGCCGAAGTGGCCGATGTCTGCAGATCCCTCAAGTTAAAGGGCGCAGCCCTCATAGTGACCGGCCCTAGAACTGGCCAGGTGGTGGGCCAAAAGGTCGCTCAACGGATGGAAGAAGACGGGTTCGACGCGATCTTGCACGTGACCAAATCTTCAAAGACTGAAGAGGTAGACGTGGCCCAGAGCCTCGCTTGCAAGAACGAATCCGGCTTTCTCATAGGGGTTGGCGGTGGCCGATCTATCGACATTGCAAAGCTCGCGTCACAAAGGGCTGGCGTTCCCTTTTTGAGCGTGCCCACCGCAGCCTCCCACGATGGCATCTGCTCGGCCCAGGCATCTCTCACCATAGACGGCGAAACAACCTCAATACCGGCCCAATCACCCTTGGGAATCGTGGCAGATACCAACATAATATCGAAAGCTCCGCCCAGACTCCTCGCAGCAGGATGCGGCGACATCATATCCAACTACACCGCAATCCTCGACTGGAAACTAGCCCAACGGCTCAGAAACGAAGAGTACAGCGAATATGCCGCAGCCCTCTCAGAAATGACCGCAAGGATGATCGTCGAGACCGCCCCCGAACTGAAACCGGGCCTCGAAGAATCCGCCAGGGTCGTGGTCAAGGCACTGATATCCAGCGGGGTTGCTATGAGCATCGCAGGATCCTCAAGGCCTGCCAGCGGTTCAGAACACAAGTTCGCCCATTCAGTAAACCAGATTTCGCCCGGAAAAGCCCTTCATGGCGAACTTTGCGGCATCGGAACCATCATGATGATGTACCTTCATGGCGGAGACTGGAAGACCATCCGCGAAGCCTTAAAACAGGTAGGCGCGCCCACCACCGCCAGAAAGATGGAGCTCGAAGACGATGTGGTGATCGAAGCCCTCGTCAACGCCCACAATATTCGACCAGAACGCTACACCATACTGGGATTTGGCCTTACCAGAGAGGCCGCCCTCAAAACTGCCAAGATCACCAAAGTAATATGATTATAGAATTATTTCAGGAGATATATTCATGCCCGAGGCAACTACACAGATCACACTGATAGGAACTAAACTCGCGACGATAGGAATGGAATTCATCTTCAACGGAGCCACATTCGAGTGCGAAAACTGCAAGATCAGGAACACCTGCACCGGCTTAGAGCCAGGAAGAAGGTATAGAGTCCTGGGGCTAAAAGGGGATCTCATACACGAATGCCCAATCCACGAAGCTGGGGTGAGGGCCGTAGAGGTAACAGAAAGCCCGATCATCGCGGCCATTGACACCAGAAAAGCTTTCGCAGGTTCCAAGACCATTCTCGAGCTGATAAAGTGCAATGACGAAAGCTGCAACATGTACGAGCTATGCCATCCCGTTGGACTGAAAGAGGGTGACCGATGCACCATCGTCGAAGTGATAGGCGAGGCCCCCGACGATTGCAAACTGGGACATAAACTAAAATTAGTGGAACTGAAACGATGACACAGACCCAATCGAGTCCATAGTTAGGTCCATAGCCCTTCGAGACTGTAAGATCATGACAACGAGGCTTACCTATTCGAAGAACGTGTTCATACCCGTCACTCATCTATGCAGAAACCGGTGCGGATATTGCACATTCAGGCGGGATCGAGACGGAATTATCAGCCGAAAAGAGGCACTCCGGATCCTGGATCTTGGAGAAGAGAATGGTTGTACCGAAGCTTTGTTCACCTTTGGCGAAAGACCGTGGGAAGTTCCCGGATCGAGTGCTTCAATCCAGATGGAAAAAGACGATCTGTTCGGGCAGTTGATCGAGCTTTTCGAGCTTTCTTTGGAGCGAGATATTCTTCCCCACACCAACGCTGGCGTTCTCTCTGAAGAAGACATGAAAACGCTTGCACCCTACAACGCCAGCATGGGCCTAATGCTAGAAACTCTCGCCAAGGTCGAAGCTCATCAAAACTCGCCAGGAAAGGACCCTAAAGTTCGGCTCGAGGCGATCGCCACAGCAGGACGGCTCAAGATACCTTTTACCACCGGAATCCTGGTGGGGATCGGCGAGAGCCGGACGGACCGGATCAGATCACTCCAGGCCCTGGCAAGCCTCCACAAGTCTTTTGGCCATCTGCAGGAAGTTATCGTCCAACCCTTTGATCCAAAGCCTGGAACGCCGATGGCCCATATCAGTCCACCTACCATGGAGACACTTAGAGATACAGTCAGACTCGCAAGATCGATCCTTCCGCCATCCGTCTCGGTCCAGACGCCACCCAACCTTGCAGAGCCAAAACCCTTGATAGAATCCGGTGCCGACGATCTGGGCGGAATTAGCCCTGTGACGTCAGATTGGATCAATCCCGAGCGGCCCTGGCCAGAGCTCGAACGGCTCCAAGAAGAACTTTCTGGCTACGACCTAAAAGAGAGGTTACCGGTCTATCCCAAATACATCGAGCTTGGCTGGCACGGAAAAAAGACCCACGAGCTAATAAGAGGGCTGGCAGGACCCGATGGACTTGCCAGATCTGTGAAAAGGCACCGTCCTGTGAAGGTCGTAAAAGATATCTCAGATCAGAGCTTTGCGGAGGAAATATGAGCAAAAAGTCGCTGGAGATCGGCATGAGCGTGGGGCTTGTCCTGCTGATGATCGCACTCATGTTGGTGATTCAAATGGCCGCGCCAGAGGGTCTGAGGTCTGCAGGATTCGTCTTCGTAGTCTTGCTCTTCATAATATCGATGGGCGTAGCAGGGTTCAAGCTGATCGGAGTGGACTAAAAATCAGATGCGGCCCAAAAACCGTCGGTTGCTTTCTGGGAATGTTGCTTGTGGGATCAGAATGAATTCCGATATCCTGGGAGTTTCACCTCTATTGTGAACTTGGCGTCAAAAGGAGAATACACCTCTCAAACGACTCAAAATTGAGGGGGACATATGGGAATCTTAGACAAGTTGATGGGAAGGTCGGACGAGCGCGAATACGTAGATATAGACCTAGGGCAGTTCGAAGAGGTCTCAGCCGACCTCTCTGAGATCATGGTCAGGATGGCAGATTTGAAGGATCTGGACGTTCTGGCCGGAATAAAGAGGGAGGTTCTAGGTGGAAATGTGGTCCTAGTGGACATATCCTTCATGAGACGGGAAAAAGAGATGCTAGACGAAGCCATATCCGAGCTTAAAGCAACTGCGGAAGATGTCAGAGGAGATATAGCTGGTGTTGGTGAAGACCTGGTCATGATCGTACCAAAAGGGATGAGAATCGACAGGGACAGGATTTTAGGTGCTGAATAATGAAAGTGATTACCAAATCTAACTGCCCTCTTTGTGGCTCAGCCATGAAGTTTGACTGGGAGACAAAAGAGATACCCCATTTTGGCGAAGCGATGATAATCGCAGGGATCTGTGAAGGTTGTAATTTCAGGCTTACAGATACGATTTTGCTGGGCCAGCATGACCCTTCGAGATACACTTTTACCATAGAGTGCCCAGAAGACCTAAACGCTCGAGTCATCCGATCCACCAGCGGAACTTTTAGGGTTCCGGAGCTTGGAATTGATGTCGAGCCGGGACCTGCGTCAGAAGCCTACATATCCAACATAGAAGGGGTTCTCCAGAAGATCAGGGGCGTTGTTTCCTTTGCCACCAAATCTGCAAAAGACGCAGGTGCAATGGAGAATGTACAACGGGGCGAACACGTTCTCGACTGTATCGATCGGGCCATCGAAGGACAGCGGCCGCTCACCATAGTCTTGGAAGATCCAATGGGCAACAGCGCCATAGTATCGGAAAAGGTGGTCACCAAGAAGTTGACGAAAGAAGAGTGCGAAGAGCTGGAAACCGGGATGGTAATCCTCGAATGCAACGCCTGATTGAGCGGGGTGGACGGTAACTGATAATCTTTAGTGGCGGCACAGGAACCCCCAAGCTTTTGTTGGGCCTAAAAGAGGTTCTAGCCCCTTTTGACCTTTGCGTGGTTGCAAACACAGCAGACGACCTTTGGGTTTCAGGCAACCTGGTCTCGCCAGATCTCGATACAGTGATCTACACCTTGGCAGGGATGATGGATCGATCAAGATGGTGGGGGGTCGATGGCGACACTTTTGTTACGTCGAAGTTTCTGGAGCGGTTGGGCCAAAAAGAAATCATGGCTCTCGGTGAGATCGATAGAGCGGTTCACATATTTCGATCCGAATGGATCAGGCGGGGCGAAACGCTGACCCAGGCTACAAAAGATCTGTGTCAAGCGTTGGGGGTGAAACAGAAGGTCGTTCCCATGACTGATGACTCCGTCACCACCATGATCGATACTCCCAAAGGCGAGATGCATCTTCAAAACTACTGGGTAGGGCATGGTGGAAAACTTGAAGCAAAGGCGGTGAGGTTCCAAGGAATTGAAAAAGCAAGGCCCAGCCCCGATTTTCTCAAAGCTCTTTTACGGAACGAAAACGAACCGGTCCTCATAGGCCCCAGTAATCCAGTTACCAGCATCGGACCCATACTGGAATTGGATGGTGTCAGAGATATCCTAAAAGAGAAGCAAGTCGTTGCTATAAGCCCTCTTGCAGGAGACAAACCCTTCAGCGGTCCTGCTGCCGAGTTCATGCGAGCGTGGGGACGCCCAGTCTCAGATCAAGGCGTGGCCGATCTTCTGGGATGTGTCGATTTGATGGTAGTTTCGCCAGATAGCTCTTACGAGGGGCGTTCCGTCAAGATGGACACCTTTATGAAGTCAGAAGAAGATAGCCTCAGGCTGGCCGAAGTGATGTTGGAGCTGATGGAAGAAACGATCTGACTCGGGCCAAGTTTGATTGATTCATCGGACTAGATTCAGTTGGTCGGATCGATTCGATTGGCCGGATTGACACGGTCGATCTGTTTGGGTTGATTAGAATGATTGGAGCTGATCTTATTGTTCATAGGTGTAGATCACGGGACCAGGGCGATCAGGTTCGCCACCTCTGAAGATCGATGTTATGTAATTCCAAGAGAGGAAGCAAGTCATCTCGAGCCCAAAGAGATCGCAAATCGAGTCGAAGAGTGGCTCGACTTTTCTGAGGTCAAGCTTCTTGCCCTCACTTACTCCATGGGCGATGCACTCACCAAGATCGTTAGAATAGAGGATGCGCATAACAGGGGCGTCGTAAGTCAAGAAGGTGCTGGAATCCACGTTGGTGGCGGGACCAAGGTCTTCGACTCGGTAAAGATGTCAAAATGGCCTGCGATTCTCTTGCCTGGAATTCACGACGAAAGCGATATCGACCTCAGGATGAAAGTATTCTCCCACGGTGCCAGCCCTGAAAAGGTGAGTTTGGCCTACAAGGTCTATAAGAGTGGCACGTCCAATTTTGTGATATCCGATGCCAGCTCCAACGTGGTGACTTTGGGCGTCGTGAACGGCAAGATCGCAGGAGCCATAGATGCGCCGATATTTGCGCCAGGACTTCTTCATGGACCATTGGATGTGATGGCCATACGGGAAGTGGACGCTGGAAATATCACGGCCAACCAAGCTTTCACCAACTGTGGAATCTTGCGAAAGCAGGGAATAAACTCGCTTCAAAAGTGTTCAATCCAGGAAAAAGCTCTAGCTTTGGAGACTTTGGCGCTATTTGCCGCGATGGAGATGAGCGCGATATTGGTTCTTGCAAAAGATCTAGGTTCAGCGCGCCCAGATCTGTACCTAGCAGGAGATCCCGCACCATTCATAGCGCCAAGGGTTTCGGAGCTGATGGGCCAAGAAGTCTTTGCGCTAAAAAGCTGCGATGCAGCCTTAGGTGGCGCATTGATCGCTCAGGATGTGTATAACGGGGCCGAGGAAGTGCTGGGGATCAAAGTGGATGAGAAAGTGCGGAAGTTGACGTCATAGAATCATTGCTTGCAGTGTGCTGAATTTGCGGTGTCGTTAAGAACGATTCTGGCGTGAACTGAATTAGTATCACCTAATCGGTTCTTGACTGTAAATTCGAATGTCCAACATCTCCAGGGAGTGCAATTTCACCCTACCCTGAAAGATAGTGCCTCCTCTGTGCATTTAATATGAACCCCCTGAAAAATACCTCAATTAATGCTGGCCTTGGCCGTAGCCTTGGGATTTCTTTTCCCAGAACCTGCTGAAAGGTACGAGCCCCTGATCATACCGGCACTCTTCTTGATGATGGCCTTTTCCATGACCGGAATTGAGCTCGTGCTGCCAAAGGCAAGAAGGGCCGTAACAGGTTTTCTCCTAAGCTATCTACTTCTTTCGGGATTTATACTGGTTCTTTCTCAGTAGCTAACACGTTATTGGCACGATCATGAACATCCCTCCAAAGTTGGTAAAATGAGCGCTTAAACAGGCCATATCACATCAATGCAATCTCGATCAGATTTTATTCAATTATGGCCATTGTTTTATAGGCTATTTAGCACAGTGATGTTAGCTACTGAGCTGGTTCTTTCCAATTCCCTGGAAGAAGAGGCCCTCCGCCAGGGCTTTGTGGTGATGGCCGCAGTTCCACCCGCCGTTGCAGTGGTTCCTTTAGCAAAGCTTTTGAATGGTGACGTGAGGCTGGCCCTTTACACCGAACCCCTATCCTACCTTTCATCGCTTTTTCTGATGCCTGCAATCATATTTTTCTTCACCAGAAAATCTGGCGTCAACCTCTGGGACACCGTCGAAATTGTCCTCGTCTTGATATTTTTCCCATCCTTGCTTCCAGATACGTCGGCAGGCTCAAAGTTGACTCGACCCTTCCCATAAATTTTGGGCTATTTCCTTGTAACCTACCTTGACTTTGTCACATTAGCTCCATTCCAACATTCGAAGGCCTATATCGACAATCCACACACTTAATTGATGATTTCTGACGTTTATGATGTGATATTCTTGCCGAATACCTCCTTTTATGTTTCTTTTTGATTAGATTCAACACCTCTTGTGCAGTGATCTCCTTTTGAGGCAATATTACCTCAAGAATTTCCTTCACATCTTGAACAGTTAATAATTCTGCCTTTCGGCCTAGATCTAGGTTTATCATCAGTATAGCCAACATTGCAAGGAGTGACATCGTTATATGATGATGCCATGCCGTCCAACTTCGGACCTGATAATCAGCAAGTCCTGCGATTCCCTTTGCATCCTGGAATGCACGTTCAACCCAGTATCTGCTATATGACATCTGTGCGAACCGTTTTATGGTTGTGTCAATTGGAGCATTGGAAAACTGATATTTTATATCACTTTCTCCATCATCAATTCGGATAATTAGCCATACCTCTTCACCAGGCAGTTTATCAACCACAGGGAAAATGCGAATACATGCGATATTTGTCCATAGCTTCTTTCGTTCCGTGTCCCTGACAAATACATGATGCCACTGAGACTCCTCCAGTTGATCCTTGAGTTTTCTCACTTCAATTGGACGCGGCTCTCCTTCGAGTACTCGTACCTTTGTCGGAACACGACCGCGATTTCCCTTTCGCTCGGGTATTCCAACCTTTGGTGGAGAAAGCCAAACCCGTGTATTTGCTGGGATGTCCGCAACGTAAATAATCCCCTCGTTGTTGATTCTATCTCGAAGCCACGGTTGTTGGCCATAAAATGCATCCATTCCGACCCAGCCAAAGGGAACATTATTCTCTATGGCGTGAAGCAACATCTCTAATCCAAGTTCTGCCTTCGTCTTGAATACGACATCTGGAGGTACACCACATTTCTCGCGACGTTCTGGATCTTCACACCAATCTTCTGGAAGATACAATCTCGCATCAATCAAGGTTCGATATGATTCGTTCACGTATCCAAGGAAAACTCCTACCTGGCAACTATCAACTTTTCCAAGATTACCATTGTACTGACGCTTTACGCCCACGGAACATTTGCCACTTTTGGACATACCTGACTCGTCTAGATGAAGAGATCCATTGTTCACGTCACCAATAAGAGCATTTATATCAGCTTGAATTTGGTCGATCAAAGGCAAATGGTGCCATGGCGAGTCAGAAATAAAATGGTTAAGTGACTGACTGTTGCAGTTCGGTACTTTCTCGGAATAGAGACTTATGTTACCACACCCCACGTTAAGGAGAAGACCATCAAGGTATTGACGTGACTGGACCTCAACGCTGTGCGTTGTATTACGGAAGTACGGTGTATAATTATTATACAACCTCTTTAAATTAATTAATGCGGCGGGCAGGTCTCCTAGACCCAAATCAAATTTGAATTCTATTGGCCTCATCATGATTTTAACGGATCGGACAAAAGATGTATTTCACTGAAAAGAGAGAAACGGAATTGCCAAGGTAATCTGACAAAGTCAAGCTACATAGTCATGGGGCTAAACAGCGGTTCGATCAATGGAGAGCTCCCTCTCGTGGCCCTCATAGCGATTGCCAGGACGTTTCTGATTGGTGGGATGGGGTTTACCTGGTGGCAAAAGCGCTGCGCATTCCCCGCCCAAGAAATATCACCTACACCCTGCTTTGATCTTTTAAGAATCTCGGTCCATTGGTGATCGGTTAAGGAATTTGAGCCACATAATCACCCCATTTTTCACACGATTTATGCGCCATATAAATGGCATCCACTCTGAAAAAGAGCATACGACGCCCCCTTCTATCAATCAAACTATGTTAAAGTTGCTACCCCACTCCCTCAGTACACCCAGTTTTCGTCTTAACCGATCACCAATGAAACGGCGACCTCATGGAGATCTGAAATCGGCCGACTCCGCTTTCCAAGTTTTGGTTTTTGCACATGTTTGTCGGATCGTTTTAAATTCGCTTGTATTAACTCTAATTGATTTGATTTAAACCAAAATCTTAATACATATAACGTTCTCCTTCATCTCATGCCCAAATCCGAACAGATCCCTATTCGGAGGCACATGAGCCTCGAGGAGCTCAATGGGAGGATAAGGGTTCTGGAGAGGTATACAAAGGTTTTGAAGAGGCTATATTTCATAAAATGTCGATATCATGGGATGAGCGTTGAAGCAGCAGCTCAACATGTTGGTATCACAAGAAGTGTAGCATATACCTGGCAGAGAAGATGGAATGAGGACGGATATGAAGGGCTAGCCCCCAGACACTCTGGAGGAAGACCCTCAAAGCTTTCAGATTTGCAAAAAGAGCGATTGAAGGCATCTCTCGGCTTTAAAGATAATTGGACCACCTCTGAGGTCAGAGATCTAATATTTCACGAATTTGGTGTGGAATATACCCTCAAACAGGTGCGCATTATCCTGAAGAATCTTGGAAAGGATCAATCCGAATCCTACGGCCGTGTCCAACTCGACCCAATGGGTGAAAACTCGTGTCGACCAGCAACGAACTGAGAAAAATCTCGGCTAAGCTTGAGGACGAACCGGTCTTGCGCCGACCACGAGTGGAAGACGGCGCAAAGATCCACCAACTGGTGAAGTCTTGCAAGCCACTGGACCTGAACTCGGTCTACAGCTACTTGTTGCTCTGCCAGCACTTTGCTGAGACTTGCGTTGTTGCCGATGTGGATGGGCAAGTTGTAGCCTTTCTATCAGGATACGTTCCGCCCTCGAAAAAGAACGTCTTTTTCGTCTGGCAAGTTGCAGTAGATGGAAAAGCGAGGGAGCAAGGTTGTGGCAAACGTCTGCTGAGAGAGGTGTTGCAAAGGCCGTACTGTCGAGATTGTCGCTTTCTGGAAACTACGATAACTCCTTCAAATCATGCTTCTCAAAACCTGTTCAGATCTTTTGCCAAAGATCTTGATGCTCCATGTGAAGTGAGCATCTGCTTTTCTGATGGCGATTTTGGGCAAAAACGTCACGAAGCGGAATATCTGTTCCGCATAGGACCGTTTGATGCCAATCAGGTGAAATGATTTATGAATGATTTTAGTACCATCGATCGTCTTGAATCAAAGGTTCGTAGCTACTGCAGATCTTTCCCCGTGGTTTTCAAAAGATCTCAGGGAGCCGTTCTGGAAGACGAGGAAGGTAAAAAGTACATCGATTTCCTCGCAGGCGCTGGCACCCTGAACTACGGACACAACAACCCGATTTTGAAAAAGGAGCTGCTAAAGTACATCGAATCGGATGGTATCACCCATGGCCTAGATATGGCCACAAAAGCGAAGCGAGAGTTTTTGGAGACCTTCGAGTCTCAGATCCTGCAACCTAGAAACATGAACTACAAGTTTCAGTTCACAGGTCCCACCGGGACGAACGCGGTGGAAGCTGCCATGAAGATCGCCCGCAAAGTGACCGGGCGCCAGACCATAGTCTCATTTACCAATGGCTTTCATGGCGTAACTCTCGGATCTGTCGCTGCCACGGCAAACAGTTATTTCCGAGAAGGTTGCGGCATATTGCCCCAGGGAACTGCCTTCATGCCCTACGATGGTTACCTCGGAGAGGGCGTCGATACCACCGAATACTTGGACAAGATGCTGACCGACGGGAGCAGCGGATTGGACCGTCCTGCAGCCGTGATAGTTGAGACGGTCCAAGGCGAAGGCGGAATAAACGTGGCAAGTTTCGAGTGGCTGCGCTCTCTGGAGGAGATATGCCTCAAGCACGACATACTCTTGATCGTAGACGACATTCAGATGGGTTGCGGTCGCACCGGGACCTTCTTCAGCTTTGAGCAGGCGGGAATATCCCCTGACATCATCACTCTATCTAAGTCCTTAAGCGGCTATGGTTTGCCCTTGGCCATGGTGCTGATTAAACCAGAACTGGACCAATGGAAGCCCGGTGAGCATAACGGCACTTTTCGGGGCAATAACTTAGCCTTCGTCACCGCCAAGGCCACGATAGAAAATTATTGGAGCAACGACTCTTTCTCCAGAGAGGTCGAGAAGAAGGGCAGGATTGTGCGGGTGCGGTTAAACAGAATCGTCCGCGAAGATGAGAGCGGGACCCTTTCTGCCCGTGGTCGCGGCATGATTCAGGCCATAGACTGCCAGAGTGGTGAGCTGTCCCGCAGGATTACAGCTAAGGCTTTCGAGAAGGGCCTCGTCATCGAGACTTCTGGCTCTGACGACCAGGTCATAAAATGTCTCATACCGCTGACCATCAGCTACGAAGAGCTGGTCCAGGGGCTGGACATTCTGGAAGAGAGCATCACAGATGTGGTGGCTGACATATCTGAGGAGACCTCTGGCAAGAACGTCTCCGAGATGGAGGTTCTGGCATGATCATGAGGACTCTTCAGGAGGCTGAAGAGACAGAACGTCGAGTTGTGGCAGAGAACTGGGAGAGCACGCGTTTGCTCCTCAAGGGTGATAACATGGATTTTTCGTTCCACATCACCACCATTTATCCGGGGACCGAGACCCATATCTGGTACCAAAATCACCTGGAGTCAGTTTATTGCATCGAAGGTGAAGGCGAGGTCGAGACGCTCGATGGGAGTGATGCTAAAATCTATCCCATCAAGCCTGGAGCCATTTACATCTTGGATCAACACGATCGCCACCTTTTGAGGGCGAAGAGCCCGTTGAAACTGGCCTGTGTTTTCAACCCTCCCCTCAGCGGAAAGGAGGTTCACGACGAAAACGGCGCCTACCCCCTGGAAGCAGAAGAGATCGTTGACTGATCTGTGCGGCCAAACCGCCACCACTGTAAAACACGAGCATGAGATCCCCCTACAGGGGTCTCTTCCATCCGATATTTTATCACATCATTACTTCGGGAGCGCGGAGGGTCACGAATACCCCGTCCTTTAGGGCGGGGTGGGCCGCATGCAATTTGATTTTTTACATAAATCCGCTGAATCTTCGTTTTACAACTGCCGAATAGACGTATTCTATCATGGTGATGTAGTCGAAGACGGGCAGATGAACTGCATCTTGCACGGCTGCACCGTAAGGTGGCAAACAGCTGCATTCGAGCAGGAGGGCTTTGACTTTCGGCTCTTCTGCCGCCATTTGTCGGGCTTTAGATACGACTTCTTCTTCGATGGCGTAAGGGTCTAGCGTTTCCTCTTCTTCTATGACGGCCTTGAAGAAATTATCTTGATCTTGAAGCCCTCTTATTTCCAGATCTTCTGTGGATTCAAAACCCAGGCTTTCGAAGAGCGGAGCGTCAAGACTTCTCGAATCAGCGGTGATTATCCCCAGTTTGTTATCTTCGCCTATGATGCTTGAGATGAAAGGGATCTGAAGGAGGCTTGATAGGAAGACCGGTACGTCCAAAATTTTGGCCAGCTCGCGTTGATGAATTGCCATAAAACCACAATCTCCGGTGACGGCCCGAACTCCTTGATTTTCGAGCTCTCTTGAAGCTTCCAGAAGATCTTCAAATATCGAAGGATCTTTTTCGAGGGCTCGTTTAGTTGTGAAACCCCCCACCTTTTAGAACCTGACCGGAAAGCTGTAGGTGGAAGCATTGGCCACGTCGCCGGGTATGAAGGGCGTAAAGGAGTCAAGCAGAAGAATGCCTATAGCTTCTCCGTAACTGGCCTGCCCTGGTCTGGCTTTGTAGATCATGTCCTCATCCCGTTTTTAAGTCTGTCGCGGACTCGTTTAGCCTTAAACGAGCAGATCGGCTCGTTTTTGATCTCAGACCATCTCTGTTCGATTCGCAGGACATATAACCTGACGTGGAAGCGGTGGTGAAATCGAACTTGCAGATGGTTGATACGACCGCTGCTGTTCTCTGGCGAAGCTGGATGAACGCTTACCAGCTCACCTCTTGCCCGAGCCCAGATCTCTGTGCATTTTTCAAGGCGGGCGCTGCTGCAACAGCATCTTGCACAGCTACGCCCACAGATTTAACTTGCGGGAGTGGAAAGGGCAGAGCGGGAAGTCCCTTGTCTTTAGGCCGAGGATGAAAGCAGAGCCCTCCCCTTTGTTTCTGGCCATCGATAACGGTTTAAGGCAATGATGATATACACTAAATACGCCCGTTTGACCTATTGGTTTACCTACCTTGCCATCGAAACAGTATCGGTGGTGTTAATGTCCCTGGAAGTCTCGAAAGAATATCTATCAACCTTTAACCGTCAGATACAAACGCAGCTTTACAACGAACTCCGGCAGGATTACTCATTTCCTCGTGCAGTATGCCGTTCACTATCAGATCTTTTCGGCTCTTACCTCGATCTATACTACAGTAGTCAACGGAAGGAAGGGCAGGTAATCATCCATGCAGTTTCAAAAGAGGTTCCCCCTGGCGTACCAGTAGAAGAGATGCATCTTGTCCCAGTTAGGCTGACCCTCTACGAACCCGATGACTGCACAAACCAAAAGCCAACAAGAGTTGCTGGATAAACACATCATCCGCATCAGTAGCGAAGCACATCAACAGGGTGCACTACTCACTCAGGCAGATATCGCCATCCTCCTCGGAGAGAGCACGAAAATTCTTCGTAAGTTACATGCCGTTGAATATGGACTTCCTCTGACCTGGGCATAACATGGGGTTGGACTCATATGTGTTAAATCTATGGTATATGACTACAAATGAATCCATTGGTGATCGGTTAAGACGAAAACCGGGTGTATTGAGGGATTGGGGTAGCAACTCTAACATAGTTTGATTGATAGAAAGGGGCGTCGTATGCTCTTTTTCAGAGTGGATGCCATTTATATGGCGCATAAATCGTGTGAAAAATGGGGTAATTATGTGGCTCAAAATCCTTAACCGATCACCAATGAATCTTGGTCTAACCGTCACTGTGGCGCTCTTGCTCTTTGGACCCAGGGCGGGACTGCCTGCCGCTTTTTGCATCCTTGCCGAAACCTCCTTTTACATGCTCTTATCCTTGCTTGCGAAGCGAAGTTGTGAGGATTTATAGTCGAGAACCAATTAGGCGAGTCGTACGTGTTTAGCCCCCCAGAATTGGGTCGTGGGTGCCGATAATTGAAGAAAATCTGAAAGATGGACACGGAAAGCCCATTTTGTGATGTTATCCATTCGGTCGCATGTTGGTGATTTTCAATGATTCACGGACACGACCAGAAACGGAATCGCCAAGGTAATCTGACAACGTCAAACTGGCGGCGACGCACCCCGCTGCAAGAAGCAGCGGGGCATGATTCGCGCCGCCGCCCAGTTAAGCCGATAGACCGCAAATGGAGGCATTCTTAAGCCAGTCATATGTCACCCCGATCCACAATATTCAGATTATCCGTGGATCGATTCAAACTGTTAAGTTGGTTTGGTGACCATCCCAACCGCAGCAAGCTGCAGGGTATTCATTTCAAAATCAAGTTAAAAAAGGTACTGGGGATCCGTTTCCGAGTCCAACCCCATTTATGGAGTGCATAACTCGTGTGAACAACTGGTCGATTATGTAGCTCAAAATCCTTAACCGATGACCGATGGATGAAGCTGAGGAAACGCTGCGCTGCGCCGAAAGTGGCGTCCCTGCAGAGCCCGAGGAGCTGAGGCGTCTGTGGACCCCAGGGCGAGAGCCGTCCTTGCCGTCTTCATGGGGAAAGATAGCATCAAGACCTCGGACGTGGCCGAGGCCTTGGGCCTATCAGACCGCATGGCTCGGGTTCTGCTCAAAAAGTGGGTAGAGGAGGGCCTGCTGGTAGTGGACGATCCTTCGAAGCGTGGCTGAACCTACGAGTTATCGGCAATTTATCGGCAATACATCGGCAATACATCGGCAGCTTATCGGCAATGCCTGGGGTCGAAGAATAACTGGTACTACTGGGCTCATACTTGGTGGAGGGAGGGCGTGGACGCGCGCCAGACACCCCCAAATTATGCCAGTGTGACCCTTTGATCCAAATATTGTAATAATTCATCACAAAATATATTTAGTATATGAGTTAAACTTGTAAAAACCGTCCGATAAGACCGATATGATTATATCCCGAGATCGACAACCCCAGAATCATGTCTTGGATGAAGGACAAGAAGTTCTGCGACGAGGAAAGGGAGAAACTGGAGAAAGGAAGCGGTTTTGACAAGCTCATAACCATGATCTGCAACTGGTTCTATCGAGTCATGTCCTGGTAAACTTCAGAGAGCTAGTGCACCTTTTTCGAAGGTGTGCGCTTCTTCTCTGCAAAAGTTCCATCACACTTTGCCGATCTTCTCCAATGGCCAAGATAGATATGAGAGGATCGCCTTTCTCTGCGATCGATCCAGTTTTGGGCACGTCGGCGACCCATCTGGTGACCTTCCGAAGATCTTCTTCTATTTTTATCTTATCATCTGCAAAGAGAATGGCCCTTCCCGCAGACCTTTGTAGCTTGGGCCTTTCGGGTAAAATTCCCTCAAAAGAGAGATGGTGAGCCGAAAATAGGTTTATTTCGCAAGATAACTCTACCGAATCTAGACTTCCTTGAAACCTTGGGTTCACCTCTAAAACGACCGGCCCCTTTTTCGTGATCAAGAAGTCGACTCCATTGGATCCGACCAGTCCCAGTCCCGAAGTTATCGATTCTGCCATCTCCATCATCTCAGCGGTGAGGCTGTTTTGCTCAAGAGGCGTTAAGTTTCCACAGTACCTAAAACCAGTGGCTCCAAGCCAAGGTTCACCTATGAGCTGCTCGTTTGCAACCAAAGCAGTCGCCTCTTTTCCAGTTCCCACCACAGAGACGCTTGCAGGTTTGCCTTCAGCCCATTCTTGAACTATGAGCTCATCTCCTTTGGCTTGCCCACCGGCCTTTTTTATATCTTCTTTTGTCCAGGCCAGACGATTCATCCAGCCGCCAGCCCCTTTCCGAGGCTTGACCATAACAGGCCACTCATCAAACACATCCTGGTCCGATGATGCTAGATCCGATAGCGGCTCGGATTTCAAGAATGGATAACCCTCTTTCTCAAGCCAGCGAGCCAGCCAGAGCTTGTCGGAGACCTGGGCGATCTTCTCTGGGGGGTTGTTTAAGATGCGGGGCCCTACAACGCTCATCTCCTCAAGACCCGGGCCCAAGACCACCACGTCGGGCGAGTACGAGTCAAAAGCATTTTTGATCAGATCTTTGGCCGCTCTTACCAGATCTCCTGATTTTTGAGGATCGCAATCCAGCCGTACCGCCTTTGGGACCGATTCTTTAAGGTCGAGGTCGCAATAACAGTCTGCTGCCAGGACCTCGTGCCCGGCCTTCCTGGCCGAAGATGCGATGTGCCTTACATCATAACCTATGACGAATGCTTTCATGACTTTCCTCACATTCTTCTCCAAATGACTCCTATGTCCACTATTCTGGTGAGATTCAATTGGTTTTATCGGACTGGTTCTTGATCATGATCTATCCGACCTGGAATCTTTGTATAGTGTTTAACTATACCTCTCGGACAAATGTCGAGCTCGTGAGAGTTCGATATTTTGGCCTAATAGTATCGTTAAACACTATTCTGGCGAGAACCAATTTGTCTCATCTAATTGGTTCTTGACTATAATCACCTGTTCGATAGTTCCCGCACCTGAAGGTCAATCAGAAGTATCAGAAGTATCGGAAATATCAAAAGTGGGCGGCCGCCCGATTATCTGTTTTCCTCTCTTGCCAGGAACGATCTTGATCTTGCCATCAAAGCTCTTTTCCAGCTCTTTGCCTTCTTGGACCCGGTCCAGAAAGATGGCCAAGGCAGCCACTTCAGAATGAGGCTGGTTTCCTATCCCCACGTTCCAGTCGGCGAGCTGATAGATCTCAGCAGGAACCTTCTCGGCCCCGACCACCACCATGATGCTCTCGGAAGACCGAATATCTTCGATGACGTCTGGAAGGTTGGACCCGTACATGGTGAGATGAACTACTTGTCCACCCGCCTTTTTCCATTTTCGGACCTCGTGCCTCCATTTGACCCCTTCCTTCACCCGAAAGTCTCCGCCCCACCGTTCGGTCACGTCTCTTAGGCCCAAGACCAACTTATCGTCTCTGCCTGCAAGAATCATCTCTTCGGCTCCGAAGGCTCGCGCCACCAATCCCACGTGAGTTGTGATCCTTTTGTCCCGTTCTGGCCGATGGCCCAGCCTCAGAACCACGATTCGCATGACACCGGAAAGATTGGACATGATATTTATCTTCGTTGGGAGCGCAAAGTGGGGAGATAAAATAACCCAGCTTTAGGCCGTGGTAGTTGCCCTCCCTCCAAAATCGATAAATCCCTTGGGCGTGCTCTCCACCAGGATGAAACTGTGCGAGAAATGTGGAGGCAAAGGTTACAGAGTGGTGGGCGAGAAGACCTGCCCCAACTGTAAAGGGACTGGCAAGATCGAGTCCGTAAGCCTCGGTGAGGTAGACGCTGGCGATATCGCCGACCTCGTAAAGGAAGGCGCCACCAAGTGTCCTGTCTGTCATGGGTCTGGAACCATCGCCGTGACCGAGGCTTGTGACGCTTGTGGCGGTCTGGGTCGGGATTATTTCTGTGTGGTCTGCGGATCTAAGCTTGCGACAAAGAGCGAAGTCTGTGAAAAATGCGCCAAAAAGTCGCTGGTCTACGTTCTAGACAACATCTGCAACACCAAAGACTTGGTTGTCGGAGAAGTGTATAAGGGCACTGTTTCTGGTATCGCCAATTTTGGGGCTTTCGTCGACCTTAACAGTCAGGTCAGAGGATTGGCCCACAACAAGTTCTTGACGTACACTCCTGAAGTGGGCGATGGGATATTTGTTCGGGTGAGAAATGTCGCCCCCAACGGAAACATCGAGCTTGAACCGGTATCTTTGAGCGAGTACCACACGGTCGAGGTGACAAAGGACATTCCCCTCTCAACTGTGGGCGAGCTTCCAAACCTGGTCGGAAAATTGGTCTGCATCGAAGGACTTGTGATCCAGGTGAAACAGACCGGCGGTCCAACGATATTCACGGTCTCTGACGAAGACGGTATGGTCTTTTGTGCCGCGTTCGAGCGGGCTGGGGAAAGAGCTTATTCAGATATAGACAGCGACATGATCGTGAGGGTGATGGGCGATGCGGGTCTTAGAAACGGCCAGATCCAGATCGAAGTCAAGTCGATGAAACAGCTTTGGGGTGGCGACGCTTCAAACGTTGAAGAAAGGATCGAAACGGCCATCGACAAGAGGGCCGAGCCACACGATGTATCCCTCCTCATAGAAAGCGACGTGATAACCAAGCTCAAGCCGAAGATGATGGATGTAGCCAAAGAGATCAGGCGAGCCATCTTCAAGTCTCAACCCATCGTGGTAAGGCATCACGCCGATGCCGATGGGATATCTTCGGCTGTGGCGATCGAGACTGCCATCCTCCCTCTGATCAAGGAGACGGGAGGTACTGACGCTGAGCATTATAACTACCGTCGAGCACCTTCCAAGGCGCCTTTCTACGAGCTAGAAGATGTGACCAAGGATCTGACTTATGCCCTTGAGGACCAAAGACGGCACGACCAGAAGATGCCACTCATTGTCCTGATGGACAACGGCTCGACCGAGGAAGACGTTCCCGCAATGAAACAGGCTCAGATCTACGGACTCAACATGATCGTGGTGGATCATCACCATCCCGACGATGAGGTGGACCCATATCTGATCTGTCACGTAAATCCGGCTCATGTAGGCGGCGATTTCGGGGTCACCACCGGGATGCTCGGAACCGAGATTGCAAGAATGATCAACCCCGACGTGACCGAGAAGATCAAGCACTTTCCGGCAGTGTCTGCCGTTGGTGATCGGAGCGAAGCACCTGAAGCTGAACGATATATCAAGCTGGTTGAAGACCGGTTCAGTCTTGAAGACCTGAAGAACGCTGCCCTTGCCCTGGATTACGAAGCGTTCTGGCTCAGGTTCAACGAAGGTAGAGGTCTCATCAACGACATTTTGTGTCTTGGCAGGTTAGATCGGCATCGTAAAATCGTCCAGCTTTTATGCGATCAAGCCAACGCGGCAATCGACGAGCAGCTCGATGTGACTCTTGCTCACGTTAAGGCCCAGAAGCTTCCCAACGGGGCGATCATGAACGTCCTAGATGTGGAAAACTTCGCCCACAAGTTCACATTCCCACCGCCTGGAAAGACGTCTGGTGAGGTTCACGATCGGCTCTGCAAGAAGTACGATGGATTGCCCGTAGTCACCCTTGGTTACGGCCCTGACTTTGCTGTGATCAGGAGCAGAGGCGTCTTGATGAACATTCCTCAAATGGTTCGCGAGCTGAGAGCAGAGATCCAAAATGGGGGCGTCAATGGCGGGGGTCATCTTGTCGTAGGCTCGATCAAGTTCGTGGGCGGCATGAGAAAAGAAGTGCTGGCAAAGCTTGCCGAGAAGATAGGGCTTTATTCTGTGGAGAAGGTCCCTCGATCCGATTCGGACGCTGAAGCGAGTTGAAACTGGCGCAAGAATCGGGGGCACGGGTCCCCTCCTCTAACCAAGCTTTTCGATGCGGGGATCATATATGCCAATCATTGAAATGGGTCGCGCATTCTGCAGGTGAAATTCTGCAATATAGACATTTTTCCGTACCACTCTTTAAGCACTATGTTACCGGCATCTATTTTTCCATAATCGGGACTATCTTCATGGCAGCGCGAATAACTCGATAGATCGATATTTTGAGACATGATATCTATTATATGTGGTCATAATATATATATACATATGGATTTTCAATAATCCGTACCTTTGGCCTGAAAGGGTAAATCAAACAACATCTTTTTTGCAGAAGAAGATTGTAAGAAGTAATTCATGAACATGAAAAAGTTGATTATTCCTGCCTCTTTGGTCCTTGTGGTCTTGGCTTTGGCCTTCACCGGCTGCATGGAAAAATCTGGCGAGGAAGGTGTGGAAACCGGTGCAGTTTTAGATGAAGAAGCGGTTCACGCTGAAGAGGGCGCCACAGGTTCTGAAGATGAAATTGTCAACATCACCGAAGAGGCTTGCGAAGATCGGCCCATAAAATTGACCACCTGTCCACCAGAGCCAGAACTTCTCGGATCTCATGAGTCATGAGGCCCAGAAATCTGGCAAAGAAGCCGGAGGCCAGTCAAATTGTGGTGGTGCACCTTGTTTGTAGCAGCGGTACGTGACTTGTGCCACCGCTTAAGGTTGCCTTGGATGATAGGATTTTGTAAGCGGCCTTTAGTTATTTAACCTTGAAGAGCGAATACCTTCACATGAAATGCAGCGAACCTTGCCAGGACTTTTGCAGATGGATAAAGACGCTGCCACATCACAAAAAGTACGTTCTCAATAAAGAGGACTACCCAGCGCTGCCCAAATGTTTCAAAGAGACTCTCATGGGCGAATCAGTCCTAGGGTCTCTGCGCCAGTTCAGAGGGCCTTTCAGCGCCCATGTCCATGAGTTCGAAGACAGATGGGTTCTCCACAGGGACATAGTGGACGCTGAAAAAGATCCCTTGGGCCATCTCGTAAACGATGCGCCAGAGTACGTCTTGTCAGCGCTGGCAGGCCTTGCCACATGTCTGATCGCTAAAAATAAGAGAGACAACAAAAACGCACTTCTTGCAGGCTGGGCCATGAGCTCTTTTCTGCTCCTGCTCGGAAAGATGACAAAGGCCGTCACCGAAGACGGAAGCGAGAACGAAGCAAAAGCACCCCGGTTCACTTAATCGGGGCAAGAACAAAACGGCGTGCGGGTTTTTCGAAAACTTGAGGGGACTATGGACAACGTTGTCAACAATCTGGCATTTTTCGTTTACACTTTGACGTCGATATTCGTCATAGTAAATCCGGTGGGTGCGACCATGGTTTTCATCCCCCTAACTTCGGGTGCCACTATCAAGGAACAATCCAAGATCTGCCTTCGCGCAACCTCGGTGGCTTACGTTATCGCCCTCATCTTCGCCCTGAGCGGTGACTTGGTTCTTCGGTTCTTTGGAGCTTCCGTGGACTCTCTTCGAGTCGCTGGAGGAATCCTTTTATTCGTGATGGCGATGGAGATGCTAAAGGCCAAACCGCGGATGAAGGTCACCAAAGCCGAGATGGTGGACGCAAATGAGCGAGACGACGTCTCTGTATTTCCGCTGGCAATGCCACTTCTTACAGGGGCAGGTACCATCACCACGGTGATAGTCCACATGGGTGCTGCTACAGGCCCCCTTCAGAAAGGGATCGTCCTTCTGGCCACCACCGCAACTTTCGTTGCGGCCTATGGTATACTCAGAGTTTCAGAAGAGATCGGTGAAATACTGGGCGTCACCGGCATTCTGGTCATGACCAGGATCATGGGCTTGATCCTCGGCGCTATCGCCGTAAACTTCGTGGCCACAGGTGCCTGGAACCTCTACCTGATTCTGTCTCAGTAGCTCAAACCCTCCAAAAACGTGGGTGTTCGTCCCCTTCTAAAAAAAGAGATTTCTACGATGCAGAACGACGGACCTTGAAACGTCGTTCTGGCAAAGAGCCAATAGGTGCTAATCGGTACTATCCTTGGTTGTTGCCCTCAATCGCCTTTGCGACCAATTCCACCAGGTCGAGGACTTGGCTACCGGCATCTTTCAGGTTTCGGATGCAGAGCGGGCAGCAGGTCGTGACTATGAACTCTGCACTTTCTGGAACGTCCTTTAGCCTTCGTTTTGCGATCTTGAGCGAAAGATCTCCATAACCTGTGCGAACGCCGCCACCGCCACCACAACACCTCGCGTTTTCGCGATTTGTTTTCATCTCTTCAAGGTTAGGACTTACGCAGTTGACCGGAATATTTTTATGCCATTTGATGCATTCAAATTTAGATATGTATGGGGGTGCCGTATTAAATTGAATCCACCTAAATGCCGCGACTTGGACTACATCCACTTTCT
>Ga0208771_1000116_pt1 | contig 50546 bp, 50 predicted proteins | sample AntAceMetag02UKX_FD_184775 | JGI IMG/M metagenome (GOLD analysis project Ga0208771, IMG submission 184775) | Saline lake microbial communities from Ace Lake, Antarctica - Antarctic Ace Lake Metagenome 02UKX (SPAdes) (version 2) | ecosystem: Environmental > Aquatic > Non-marine Saline and... | reverse complement strand
CGGCCACCCAGTACCAGCCGGACGTTGACGCGTAGATGACTCTCGGGAAGCCAAACGACCCGACCATGTCTGTGAGCATCGAGATGTCCCATCCATGTTGGCTGAGGTAGAGAAGTCCCCCGTACCCCAGTCCGCCGCCCACAACGAACCCGATGGCCGCCACCATCGTGGATTCCATGAGCACCATTCGCGAAAGTAGCTTCCGACTCATGCCCACCGCTGTCATGATGCCGAACTCGCGCGTCCGCTCGAGCACGGAATAGAACGCCGTGTTGGCAACGCCGAAGCCCGCCATCAGGCTAATCATCAGCACGAACGGGATCATCTTGATCGTCGAGCCCGCGATCATGAAGCGCGCAAACGGATTGAGGTCGAAGTAGTCGGCCACCACGATGTTCTGTTGCCCAGCGAGGAGCTCCCTTGCTTCTGCAACCGCGCGGCTGTCTGAGGCGCCTCTCGGCAGCGCAATCGCCAGCGTCGTTGCGCCTTTGAAGCCGGTCATGGCTCTCACGTCGTCGATGGATGCCATCACCATGTGTTCCAGATCGGTGCTCGGTGACTGGAAGAGTCCGGAGACGATGAACGCGCGCGAGTCGGCTCCGTCCGCTCCGATCGCCAGGATGACGACGCGTTCGCCGACGCGAATGTCGAGATCTTCAGCCAACGTTGCCGACAACAGGACCTGGCCGTCTGCATCCAGGTATCGTCCTTCAACGATCAATTCGTCGAAGTGCGTTACCGAGAGCTCTGCCAGCGGATCGATCCCGCGCAGACTCACCCCGTCGGTTCCGTAGGCGCTGCGCAGCATGCCGAACGTCTCCATTCGCGCGGTGATCCCGGCCGTTCGCATGGAGGCCAGCCTGTCCATGACGGCAGCAACCTGATCGGGGGACAACGCATTCTCAGGGATCGGATCGTCCGCGTAGGCGATCGTTCTCACCTGGAAGTTCCCCTGGTTCCACTCGATCTGCGTTGCAGTCATCGAGCCAACCATTCCGTCGGTGAGTCCGAACAGAATGAGAATCACCAGGCTCCCAACGGCGACGGTTGCGATCATCAGGATCGTGCGTTGCTTGTGGCGCCACAGATTGCGCCAGGCAATCCGCCACATCGTGAGCGTCATGAAACCTCCTTCTGTCTTGATGCCGGACAAGTCAAACCGTCCGCAATTACCTGCGGCGCGAACTCGATCATCGCGTCGTACAGCTCCCCTGGAATACGATCCCGGTTCACCGGCAGCAGCTTCACCAGGCCGAAGGAGTACGCGATCTGATACGGATCGCCCGCGACGATCTCCCCCCGCGCCTGCGCAGCGGTGATTTCGGCAAGGATCGGCGCGAAAAACTCCGCAGAGCGTGCCAGGATCTCGTCGTACTTGAGCGCATCGGCGAGCCGCTGAAGCTCTGAGGGGTCATCGAGCAGAATCCGCGACATCTCGTTCGTCTCGATCTCGTGGATGATCGCCCGCATCAGCCGGATCAGCGCCTCGCGCACGTCGGTCGTACTCCGAAACGACGCATCCAGCAGACGATCTATCATCGCCGGCATCTCCCGGAGGAACAGCTCGACGTACAGGTCCTCCTTGCTGTGGAAGAACAAGTAGAAGCTGGCCTTGGCGATCCCCGTCGGCTTGACGAGGTCTTCGATCGTCGTCTTCTTCAGGCCGTAGCGCAGGAAGCAGGCACGGCCCGCCTCCATCAGCTTGTCGCGAATCGTCTCTTTCTCTACCGCCGTGAACGCTCTTGGCATGGCTATGTCCTTGTGAATCTATTCCTCAGGCGGTCACAGAGTATACAGAAGCTCGGAGAGTTGTCAAGGACCGTCTGATAATGGTGCCAGGCGGATCGCAGTGTCGCATCGCTTCTCTGATGTGCGAAACGAGCTGGCTAGATACTGACAACTCGTCCCAAGGCAGAACGTGGCGGCGCTGCACGGCCCCGCATGGCCGGGAGCCCATGCCCGCGGATGAATTCGTCTCCGCTTGGCTTCTCCCTGAAGTCGGAGCAACGGCTCGATCTACTGCGCATGGGACTCCTCCGTTCGCGGGGAGTCGTGCTTCGTCACGCATGCTTCATGGACTTGATCGAGCAGCTTCATGGTTGTAGGATGACACGCGAGGATACCAATGTCAATATGAGACGATAGGAGAGAAGGCATGACGAGTGAGAACACGGAAAACCACGCGGACTGGATCCCGATACTGGTGTGCGCCGTTGCACGCTAATCATGGTTAGGTCGTACCAGGGGGACTCTCGTGGCCAGGCAAATCACTGAAGTCACACGACGCGACATCCGCGAATCGCTCTCGTCGTTGAACCTGTGGGGGCGTTTGGACGAGGTTGCCTTCTTGGACCGCCTCTACAACTTGGATGCCCTACCCTCCAATGACGGACGATTCAGAACTGCGCGGGAGGACATCCTCCAGCATCGGGTTGCCAACGACGATTGGGAGGATGACTGGGTTTTTGATGACGACCGTTTAGGGCTCAGGGATGGAGAAGATGCGGTCTTCTTGCGGTTCCTGTCCGAACTCCTCCATCCAGTCGTTCGCTCCGATCAAGGCGAGGTCTCAAACATCGCGCGGGTCCTGAACGACCTCCTTGGACCTGACGGTTATCGACTCGAAGAGAAAGACCGCCTTTCTGGGCGGGCCATCTTTGGGGCCGCCGAGATTCCACCTGTGCCGCTCGAACCGAGGCTCGCCTCTAGGCACTTCACGGAGGATGTGCGGCCGTTGGTGGCAACCATCGCCCGCTTGGCGGAGCTCGACGGTTCGGAATTGGAGCAGGATGTGTTGCGGTCCGCTGACCCCCATCTGGAAGAGGGGGAGTTCGACAACTGGGATGGGGGCACGTACTACCACACTCTCACCCTGGCAGTGCCGATCGAAGTCTATGCGCGATTGGGCGACCAGGTCAGGCCGATCGAGGAGCGGATCAGCAGACGGATTGCGGGAGTGCTCCGGGCTCCAGACCAGCATCATGTGTCGGCAGTTGTTATCCAACCGAGCCTTGTTGAGGGTACTGCCGAGGAGCTAGTTGATGTTGTCGCGGCAGGATCCCAGCGACCGGTTCCTCACTTTTGGGCTCCAGGGCACTTCCGGCTTTTCATCAGCCACGTTACGTCTTTTAAGCAACGGGCTACTGCCCTTCGGCAAGCTCTGTCGAAGTACCACATCTCGGGATTCGCCGCACACGAAATGATCGACCCAGGGGAGCTTTGGCAGCGTGAGATCGAGGCTGCGCTCAGGTCGATGCACGCAATGACGGCGCTAATCACACCCGACTTCAACCGAAGCAAGTGGACCGATCAGGAAGTGGGCTGGGCACTTGGCGCGGACATCCACGTGCTCCCAGTTCGTCGTGGAGCTGTTCCCTATGGATTCCTTGGAGAGGTGCAGGGGGTCCAGGGGATGGGGAAGACGGTTCCTGGTGTGGCCCGGGAGATTTTTGGCACTCTTCTTCGCATTCCTGCGACGCGGACAGCTCTTCTTGAAGCGCTTGTGGAGCGTTTCGAGCGGAGCGATTCTTACCAAGAAGCTCGGGAGAACCTCAGCCTTCTTGAAGGAGTGGGGAAGATCTCGGAGTCCCTCCTTCGAAGGATTGAGGTAACCGTGCGTTCGAACGACCAGGTCGGTCAGTCCACCGGCGTCCCCCAGAGAATCGAGATGCTCCAGAGAACGGCGAGGGGTACGACCTAGCACGCGTGTGCTGCTGACGGTGGAAGCTTCTAGAGCATGTCCATTGAGTTCCTGGACGTCCGCATGCATCCTGCACCGCAGCAGAAACGCAAACCGTTATGACGACTGAAATGGATAAACCGAAAGCGCTCGGCACCATAGTGGAATCCCCCGGCGGGGAGCTGTCCGATTGGGAACTCTACACCCCATTCTTGGACTTCTGGGATCATTGGAACGAAATCGATCCTCGTCTTGAGTCGCACCATACGGCTCTTTCGCCGTGGGCCGCAGCTCTGACCCACGACCTCGTAGATTTGGCAAGTTACGCGGATATCGTGCTTCACTGGTTAGAGCCGGAGCGGATCAGGGATGGCCGGTCAGTTGTTGTGGTTGGCTCTGTCGCAGATGCATTCATCCGTACGACGCGTAGCGCATGTGATGTCGTGGCTTCCGGGCTCACATACGTGGCAAGCGAGAAACCCGGTCAGGCACCGTTCGAAAGCCTCCGAGCTCTTACGGACTGGGCACGCAAGAACCCGTCGCGTGTACGACCCAACCTCAAGGAGTTTCTGACACGCGATAGGCCCTGGTTCAACACGATGAGGTCTTTGCGCGACTATCTGGTACACGACGGATGTCATGCAAACATTCATTGCAGCGGTAGGCAGTTCAACTTGTGGGTACACTCTCACAGGCGCGGCTGGGTAACGAGGGAGCCGCTACTTCCACTACTCAAGCGCTACGCCAGTGAACTTCTCGCGCTCAGTGACGAAGCTGGCTCGCTCATTGCAGATGAGATTTCGCTTCCAGCCGATCGGAGAAGGAGCCGTGTTGTGTCAGGGATTCTGATTCCCAGACTTCATGAGCTGTTAGGGCGGGCGGATGACTACGCTGACCCATCGCCATGAGGCGCACCGTAGTCATGACAACCGGTTGCAGCGGACGGCCCACTGCGCGGTCCGCCGCTGAACCGAAACGTTATGCCAGACATGCTGAGGGATATGATCCGTGACTACAGAATGGACTCGTACGAGTGATCCCCGACAGCTGACTCCATCGACCTGCTGGATTCTCGGCGCCGGAGCATCTTATGACTGCTTCAGTGAAGGAGAGAAAGCTGTCCCGTTGACCCGCGACCTGATTGACAGCGCACGAAACATTCGGATCGTCTCACATGACGTTATGGAACGTACGCTCCACCTGCTTTCGGTGGCCTATGGCACTCCGGATGTAGAACCTGATGAAGCATTCGGATCAGGTATAGAGGCAACCTTTGATGCGATCCGGGGATTATGCAAGCATCGGGATGTAGAGTTATCATCCCAAGCCAAGACTTGCCTTCGCGATCTCACTTCAATGATAGCTAGGGTGGTATCGCAGAGCCAGTGTGGTGGGCAAGTTGTCAAAGGCCAGCTCATGATTCGGCGCAGGACGGCAGATGATCCACCGAGGGACAAGGCTGTCTTCATGGGTGACGTCCCCGAGAACTACGCTTGGCTTGTGAACGGTTGCATCCATAACGACAAGTGGTCTGTGGTCACGCTCAACTTCGACTCAATCTTGGATTGGGTCTTTCGCCTTGCGCTGAAGGAAGGGGCGCCGTGTCCCCAGTATGAACAGTGGGCCGAATCCGTTGAAATGTTGGTCTCTGGCTGTGCGGAAGGCGGACGGGTCTCCCACGGTGGCTACGTCAAGCTGCACGGAACCTTCGATCTCTACAGCTGCCACAATCCGGACTGCACTCACTACAGGACCCCCTTCCTTGCCGACAAACGGCAAGACCCGACTGCATTTTCCGTCATGCTGAAAGTCGAGAAGACGTGTCCTAAGTGCGGAAGTGACGCGTTGCCTCTCATTCTGCCCCCAGGTCGGAACAAGGTCCGAGGCGAAGGCCTGTACCATGAAATGGTCTATTCGGCAGCGGCCTCCTATCTGGGCGCCTCAGACACATGGGTCATCCTGGGGTACAGTTGCCCGGATTACGACAGAGATGTAACCGAGATTCTCCTCCGTGCGATGGAAGAACCCGCTGCAAGCGGGGAGAAGAGGTCGATAATCGTGATATCCCCTGACTGTCTAGACGTTGGCCAACGCCTTTCTGAGCACCTAGCGGATATGAGCAAGACGGCGGCCCGCTACACCCTAACATCCGTGTTCCCGATGCAGATGACGTTTAGCGAGGTGGTTGAGAACTGCACTCGCGGCGGGTTCAAGTAGCCGCATAACAAAGCGCTCAACGCGACGCGGAAGACCGCGCGCGTTAGCCCTATCGTTAGGCACCCGAAGGAGAAGTAATGCGCGTATTCATTAGCCATAGTCACGAGAGCGAAAATCCGGGGTCAGATCTTGTTCTGCCACACGATTCGCAGTAGAGTGGTCGCATGGCGAGACCTTTGCGGGTCGAATTCGAAGGCGCTGTGTATCACATCACGTCGCGGGGAAACGGGCGGCAGGACATCTTCCTTGGAGACAAGGATCGAGCCTGTTTCTTGGCCGTGCTCGGAGATGTCGTAGGGGATTCGAGGGTCAGGCCTTTATTTTCGAATCCCGTTCGGCTGAACTTGCGTTCTGTCGACCTGAACATCTCGCGGCACGACCGAGCCTGAAGGACCGGGATTCCGGGGACATAGTACGGAAGCGTCTCTTGCGGTCTCTGGAATGGGTGTCGGAGCATCGGAACTTCTCAGCGGGGAGTAACCCTCCGTGACACACCTGCTCCGGCAATGCGAAGCATTGTCAGTTGCCCGAACAGCCTCATCGCTGCAGCCTGGCATGCGCAAGCGATCTCAGCTAAGCTGACTTCGATAGAGAACGAGATCCCTCGTTCTCTCGCTTTGTAGGGATGTGGAATGGCGAGACGGCGTGAATGGGATTGGCGCGTCAGAGGGGCGCCGATGCTAGGGAGCACGGGTGCACACGAATCATGGTTAGAGAAACGGAGGTGCGGAATGGCCAAGGTGTCTAAGTTGAAAGGGCTGTGGGTCTTCGCGCTAGTATTCGTTGGCACTGCGGGCCTCCTGGCGAATGAGCTGGTGTTCGATTGGGGGCGAGCAGCCACCCTCCTGTTCGCCGGAGTGAACGCCGTTGGTCTGGTCGCACTGAGCCCGATTCTCTGGGGAGCAAGCGAGGGGCAAGAGGAATGATCGAGGGCGAGGGCGGTTGCAGGCGCGCTCTAACAAGTCGCTCAGACGGCGGCGCTGGCTCGCCGCGGCCGAGCGGCGAGCCGGTAAGACGGGGGCTGGAGATATGGCTACAGAGAATCTGAGAATGCAGTTCGTGTCCGACAGGCTCGTCGATCAGATTATCGAGGGGCGGAAGACTGCCAGTGTGGTTGAACTCGGCGAGGTCGACGTCAAAGAAGATGAGTACGACGACGCGCTTGTGGTCGGTCGCTACTACGATGTGTACGACAGCAAGCTGGAGCGGCGGGTAACGATCCGGGTTATCGCGATGGAGTTGTGTCGGTGGGACTCGATACCGGAGCGACTCTGGCGTGGCGAGACGAACTCCAGCGCCGACGAGTTCCGGTCCGATCACGAGGAGTACTTCGGCGACCCTGGGGACGACTTCGAGTTCGTTGCGTACTACTTCGAGGTGGCGTAGCTGCCGCCCGCCGTCTAAGGGTCATCTTCAGGGTCAAGTCTTGCATTGCGACAGCAACTTCGGACTAATGTCGGCAGATCTGTGTGTAGGATCGCAAGACTTGACCCCAGACTTGACCCCAGACTCAAATGGCCGGAGAAACGGGGTCGGCAAGGAAGTGAGATGAGAGTTGGGCTGATCTTCATCGCCACTGTGACCGTGTTGTGCTTAACAAGCTGTGTTCGATCTCCCGAGTCTCTTATTGAAAGAAGGATCGGTAAAGTCGAGCGTGGTCTGATCCATGCCTATGGAGATCCACCCTGGGAACGGATGAGCTTGGCAGAGCGCATGGTTCACTACAATGTTCCCGGTGTCAGCATTGCCGTCATCAATGACTATCAAGTTGAGTGGACAAGAGCGTACGGAGTGTTGGAGGCAGGAGGGAGTGACTGGGTCACACCAGAAACACTCTTTCAAGCTGCCTCCATTGCAAAGCCTGTTGTTGCTGTGGCTGCTCTGCACTCTGTTGAGCGAGGGCTTGTTGAGTTAGATAACGACGTGAATTGCAGCCTGGTTTCTTGGCAGGTATCGGAGAATGCGTTCACAGTGGAAGAGAAAGTCACGTTGCGCCGCCTATTGAGCCACAACGCTGGGGTGACAGTCCACGGATTTCGCGGTTATGCCCAAGGTGAAGAAGTACCCAATCTTATGCAGATACTGGATGGGGAGCGGCCTGCCAACTCTCTGCCTATCCGAGTGGATGCCGTTCCGGGAGGGCAGTATCGCTACTCAGGCGGTGGTTACATGATCGTGCAGCAACTTCTCGAAGATGTAACTGGCAAGCCATTCAGGGACATCATGCAGGACACCGTTCTTGATCCCTGGAACATGACGGCCAGCACATTCGAATCGCCGCTGCCTGAGCGGCTCTGGGCAAATGCGGCCAGCGGACACCGTAGCGATGGCCGGGTCATTCCAGGGCGATGGCACACGTATCCTGAAATGGGCGCAGGTGCAAGCATGTGGACAACCCCATCTGATCTGGCGTGCTTTGCCATTGGTGTGATGCAGGCCTATGTAGGCCAACCGGACGACGTTCTCTCTCACGACATGGCCATCCAGATGCTTTCCCCGCAGGTAGAGAGCGCAGGTCTTGGGCCGGTAGTGCTCGACGACGGCGGCGACTTGTTCTACTTCTTCCACAATGGAGCGAATGAAGGATATCGAACCGTCCTGGTTGCCTATCCGAAACGAGGGCAGGGGGTGGTCATCATGACGAATGGCGATAACGGCGACACCCTGTGGCGCGAGATCCTGAATAGCGTCTCTGTTGAGTACGGATGGGTGAAGGACGCCACCTACCTGTATGTACTCATCGCAGTTGCGGTTGTGTTCAGTCTCTTGGGGATTCTGCTCCTGCGCAGGATTAGGACAAGAAGACGCTCCATGTAGTCTCGGGGGCTAGACCTTGTACCTTGCATTAGTAGACAACCGGAAACTCCAGATAAGCGGCGAATCGGGGGACACATACCCCATTTCGGAAGAAGTTCAGCGCGAAGGCAGGCGTTCCACCACCCGATTCAGGTCGATTCCACCGCTTCTTGTCTCCGTGAGCAGACCTTGCGTCTTGCTGTTCAGGAAATTCGGTGCACTGCTCACGAGCCGAGAAGGACGATGGAAGAACAGCGGAATTCCGGGGACATAGTACTTAACTCGCGCGACTTCCGGGAGTGCAGGAGGACCTGGAGAGACACATGCCCTATTGCTGGCGTGAACTGCGGTTGCTGCCCCTACGTTCCCGAGAGGACCAGACTCGCGCAGAGACGCGGAGGCGCAGAGAAGGGCAAGAACGGCGCGAGCGACACGAACGGATTGGGTATCACCTCTGTGCAACTCACCGTTTCTGTATGGAATGAAGTAGAGTAGTCCCCTCTGCGACTCTGCGGCTCTGCGCGAGAAGGGGGGTTGACGGCTCAGTTTCTGGTTGGCTCTGTGACCGCGCTCTGCGAGTGTCTGGGGTCGGACCTTGCGATGCAGCACTAGGGTCTAGCGGCTGAGCAGCAACTCCTCAGTCCCGTCAAGCTGCTTGAGGAGTGAGAATGGGGGACTTGTCGTTCGCTTCGGCTCGACAAAGGTCGGAAGGCGCGATCAGACCCCGCCCGCGGGCGTCGGCTTGGTGAGTCCGGGTACGGTGCAGTTCGTAGTTGGCAGTTAGTGTGGGCGACGGCACGATGGACGTGTCCGAAACGGAGCTGGCACATGGCATTGGATTTCGAAGAACTCGATTACCAGGAGACCCCGCTGGGAGCCATCAGTCTCAGGCGCCGGGCGGACCCCCGGCTCGGAGGGGAAATCGTCTATGAAGTGAAGCTTGGCGGCGAGTTTCTGATGTCCAGCCTGTTCACTGTTGCCGAGATACAGCTTGCGAGGCTCGGACTGGCCGCCCTGGAAGGCGACGGATTGGACATCGTGGTCGGCGGATTGGGTCTGGGTTACACAGCGGCTGCGGCCTTGGATAATGCGTCGATCAGATCTGTTCGGGTCATCGAGATCATGGGACCGGTCATCGATTGGCATCGTCGGGGTCTCGTGCCTTTGGGGAAGCAATTGGTGGCAGATCCTCGTTGTACCCTTGTCCACGCCGACTTCTTCGAATGGGCGGCATCAGATGGCGGCGGATCCGAAAGAGTGGCCCCAACACGGCTGGTTCACGCGGTGCTGCTCGACATTGACCATTCCCCCACCCATTGGTTGACTCCGGGGAACAGCGCCTTCTACTCGGAGCAGGGTCTTAAGAGGCTTGCGGACAAGCTGCATCCAGGCGGCGTGTTCGGGATGTGGTCGAACGATCCCCCGGATACGGAGTTCACCCACCTGCTCGACACCGTCTTCGAATCGTCTGAGGCCCACATCGTGACCTTTCCGAACCCGTACTCGGGCGGTGAGTCGTCCAGCACGATCTACCTGGCTCACAAGCGCAGGTAATCGCTGATCCAGTCTGTTGGGCGTCTCGATGTGGGGGGATTCCAGTATGTCCGGCGGACTGCGCCTATCAGACGTCGATTGTCTCCCCCAGCTTGGCGATGTGCGGCTCGAGCGATAGGTTTTCGTGGATCCGATCCGCGAACGCGTCGAGGGTGTCGTCCTCGCCGTGGACGAGAAACAGATGTTTCGGGCTCGCTTTCCGGATCCACTCGAGGAGGATCGGTTGGTCGGCGTGAGACGAGAACCCGTTGACGGTCCAGACGTGAGCAGCAACGGCGATCTCCTCGCCAAAGATGCGCACCAGTTTCGCCCCGTCGACGATCCGTCGGCCGAGGGTGCCGACGGCCTGATACCCGACAAACAGGACGCCGGAGTCCTTGTGCCACAGGTTGTGGCGAAGGTGGTGGATGATGCGCCCGCCGGTGCACATTCCGCTGCCTGCGATGATGATGTTTCCCTTCGATGTCTTGTTGATCTCCTTTGATTCATCGGTCGTCTGGGTGTAGCGAAGCGGAGTGAAATCGAACGGATTCGGGTGCGACGCGAAGATCTTCTGCCCCTCGGCGTCGAAGTACTCGGGGTAACGTGCGAACACGCGGGTCGTCGAAATGGCCAGTGGGCTGTCCAGAAAGATACGGCAGCGGGGCAACGCATCGTTCTTCCACAGGAGGAACAGCTCGTAGAGGACTTCCTGCGCGCGTTCCAACGAAAACGACGGGATCAACAAGTTCCCGTTGTTGGGGATCACGGTCTCGATGGCCGTCCTGAACTCGGCCACCGTGTCGTCCATCGATCGATGCGCTCGATCCCCGTACGTCGACTCCACCAGCAAGACGTCAACAGCCGGGGGCGGGGCGGGATCCCTGACGATTGGCTGGTGGCGGTTCCCGAGGTCGCCGCTGAAGAGAAGACGGCCGTTCGAGCTCCAAAGCTCGATCGTCGCCGACCCGAGGATGTGGCCCGCGTCGTGGAAGACGCACGACACGCGGTCGCTGAGCTTCGTCGGCTGGTCGTATCCCGCCACGGGGCGGAACAGCTCCGCGCAACGAAGGACGTCGGCCATGTCGTACAGCGCCGGCGGGGCCTCTTCCCCTCGCCGTCGCGCTTTACGAGCGCGATACGACGCCTCTTCGACTTGTAGGTGCGCGGAATCGGCCAGCATGAGCTTCGCGATCTCGGCGGTCGGCGGTGTGCACAGGATCTTCCCCGAGAACCCTTGGCGGACCAGAAGGGGCAGTCGTCCGCAGTGATCGAGGTGGGCGTGGGACAGGAGGACGACGTCGAGGCTCTTCGGATCGAACGGGAACGGATCGCGATTGCGGTCCTTGGCGTGATGTCCTCCCTGGAACAGGCCGCAGTCGAGGAGAATCCGCATCCCGTCGACTTCGATCAGATGACAAGAGCCCGTGACGGTTTCCGCCGCGCCGCAGAACGTGATCTTCATTCTCTCTCCCTGGCCCGATTGGATGATCCATTCTATGGCGAAGCGTCCTTCCGGCACCAGCGCGGAGGCACGCGTGCTGCCTGGGGTCGCGGCAGGCTGTGCTGTAAGGTCTCCCGAAATGACCGCGACGGTTCGGCTGATTGCTGACACGATTCTGCCGGTGTTCGTCCTGGCTGGGATCGGATTCGCGTTCGCTCGTCTCGTCCTTGATCGACTCGCTCGCGCCAACTGCGCGCAGCTGCGGGGGTTGTCGTCGGTGGGACTTGGCGAGCACGAGGATTCCATCGCCGTGGTGTCGGGGGGGATCCGGAAGGCTCTTCACGTCCTGACGTTCAGCTTCGCGGGCCCCGCGTTCGTCTTCACGGCGCTACGGGAGTCCGATGTCGCGATGAGCTCGCTGGGGGAGCCGGCCCTTGTTGCCGTGGTCATGTACGCGGTTCTCGTGGTGATCGCGTTTGCCGTCGCCGCCGTGGGGCGGTGGGACTCGAGGGAGCGAAGAGCGGCCGTTCTCGCGTTGGCGTCGAAGAACTGCGCCAACTACGGTCTGCCGGTCATCCTGTTCGCCTTCGGCGATGACGGCGTCGTGATCGGCACGGTCTTCGTGATCACCCACATTTTGGTGCACATGACGGTCGGGCTGTCGATTGCATCGTGGAGTGGAGAGCACGGGCTCCTGCAGCGGCTCATGAACGCCCTCCTCCGATTCCCGTACGTCTACGCGATCGGCCTTGCGCTGCTTCTCCGGGCGCTGAGCGTCCCCGTGCCAGCGGCGATCGTGCGGCCGCTCGCCCTTCTCGGGGAGACGTGGATTCCGCTGATGCTCATTCTGCTTGGGGTCGAGCTTTCCGGCGTGAAGATCGCCCACGTCTGGCGTCCGGCGACGATCCTGGCGGGCGTCAAGGTGATTGTGCCGCCGCTGTTGGCGTTCGGGCTGACGGCGCTCCTCGGCATCACAGGCCTCATGCGCGCCGTCCTCATCGTTCAATGCAGCACGCCGACGGCCGTCAACGGCCTGTTGGTCGCGCGCCAGTTCGACACGAGGCCGGATCTTGTGGCCAGCACGCTGCTGCTGTCTACACTCGGCAGCATCGTCACGATCTCGGTGATCCTCGGATTCGTCGCATAGTCGGGCGGAGATGGAATCGGTCTGCTGCTACTAGGGGTCCAACGGACTCGCGTTGCGCGGACGATCCTCCTCCAGGAGATCTCCGGCGAGTCCTTTCTGAACCGCGATCAGCCCGAAGGTGTTGCTGAGAATCCCCATTCCCGCGAGTGCCGTGATGCGGTTCACATCAGCCGGGGGCGAGATCTCGACCAGGTCGAAGCCAACCAGGCGCGGCACGTGTGAGCGGTCAGGAGCGGATGCGCGGCGCGTCAGCTCCTGGAGCGTGTCATACAAGTGCCGCGTTGTCATGCCCCCCGGAATCGGAACGCCCGTCCCTGGCCCGGCGGACGGATCGAGGACGTCGATGTCGAAACTGACGTAGAGCGAATCGACGTTCGCGAACGCTTCTTCGATCCGATCTGCCAGGCCTCCTGCGGGGAGCTTCGGCAGATCCCGCGCCCAGACCACGTTCAAGTTGTGCTCGCGGATGTGGCTGAGCTCCTCGGGGAGGAAGTCGCGCGTCCCGACGAGGAGGACGTCCTCGGAGGAGACGTTGTCGAGCTCGAGGATTCTCCGAAGCGGGCATGCGTGGTTCCATTTGCTTTCTCGCTTGCCGTTGATCCCCTTGAATGTGTTCATCAAGTCAGGATGGGCGTCGAACCAGAGAACACCGAGTCTGCCTTTGTGTTGAAGCCCTGAGACTACGCCGCTGGTGATGCTGTGATCGCCGCCCAGGGCAAGTATGACGGACGTCTCGGATGGCAAGGACTGAACAGCTGCGCGGATGGCGGTCTGTGTTGCCTCGTCATCTTCCTGAGCGACAGCAACGTCGCCAACGTCTCGTACCCGAAGATCGGCGAACGAGAGACCGTCTTCCGTCCATGGCGCCGCGTCCGTGGACAACTCTCGCAGGACGCCGGGCGCCTTCGCGGCACCGGGATCATGCGAGACCGAGCCGTCGTACGGAACGCCGACGATCAAGACGTCTGCGCGGGCGATCGGTGCGTCTTCCTGATGCAGTCCCATCCAGGGTCCTCGCTCCATCGGTTGTCTCCTCTCCGCGTTCGGTGGCAACGTACTCTGGAGAGGCGGCCTTGGCAAGCAGGTCAGTGCATTCGGTATCGTTGGAGTGGCCGGGCGAGAAGCTGCAGTCCCGGCTGGAGGTGCAGGGATGGATACAGCACGGTTCGCGAACGAGCGTCTCGTCTTGAGGGCGCTCGAGGCGGACGATGCGGAGGCGCTGCAGGCGTACCTCAACGATCCGGCTCTGATTGGGAGACGATGCATTCCTTGGAGAATGCCAGACATCACACCGCTCGCTCGCAGGCAGATCGAAGAGATCCTCGATTCGTGGGCGAAGGAGAAGAAGGCGTTCACCCTCGGGATCGAGATGCGCGAGACCGGCGAGTTGGTCGGTCACGCGGGATGCTTCTGGGGGTGGGACACGCACTGCCCGGGCATCTCTATTGCCGTGGCGGCCGCGCATCAGCGAAGAGGGATCGGCTCCGACGTCCTCGATCTCTTCCTCAAATACCTGTTCGAGAAAACGCCGGCGCACAACGTCAACGGCTGGATCGCGAGCTGGAACGAGGCGGGTCTCGCCTTTGCCCGGAAGCACGGGTTTACCGAGAGCGGCCGGGTTCCCCGCGGCGGTATCCGCGATGGCACGTACTACGAAGAGGTCATGGTCGACATTCTGAAGCGCGAGTGGATGGTTGCGGGAGGTGACAGTGATGGCGCTTGAAGGCAATCTCGTGATCCTGCGCGAGGAGCGGCACGAGGACCAGCCGCTGTTCGTCGATCTGCGCAACGACCTCGAGACGCAAGGCTGGAATGTTGCGCTTCCCCCGACCTACACGGAGGGGATGTACGTGAAGCGCCTCGACGCGATGGAATTCTCGTACGACCGGGACAGCGCTCGATTCTCCATCGTGCTCAGGGAGTCGGGCGAGCTGGCCGGCTACATCACCTACAGCGATCTCGAGGAGCGACTCGCGGCAACCATCGGCATCGCGATCGCGAAGCCGTTCTGGGGAACGGGCGTTGCGTTCGACGCGCAAGAGGTTCTCCTGCGATTCCTGTTCCTGGAACTCGGGCTTCGCGTCGTCCACCTCTGGTCGCACAGCGGCAACGTGTGTGCCCTCGCCCTGGCGGAGAAGGCGGGTTTCGTGATCACCGGACGCGTCCGCGAGGGGATGTACAAAAATGGGAAGCTGCTCGACACGGTCGTGATGAGCTTACTCCGTGAGGCGTACTTCGTTTCTCATCCTGAGATTGAGGACGCGCTCCCCGATCTGATCCGCGAAGCGACCTAGGCGTACGGCGATCCTCTCTTCCGCGGGTCAGCGCTCTGCGGAGACCGTTTCGTGGACGTCGATACCTCGGTGCCGAAGGCCATCGAGAACGAAGTGGACGCATGCCGGGTCCTCGGCCAAGGATTCAGGCGCGATGACGCCCTTGTGGTTGACCATGCCCGAGGCGAGCATCCGGGCCGCCATCGTCGCGGTGTAGCCGGTCGTGCGTGCCATCGACGTCGTCTCCGTTTCCCTGTCGAACCGATCGACAAGATCGAACGTCCGTCGCGTGGAGTTGCCGTCCTTCGTCCCGTCGACGATCACCCGCAGCACGGTGACGTCTTCTTCGCCTTTCCGCATCTCCCACAGGGGGAAGAGAAGGGCGGACGTGACGTCGATCGGGCGGATCTCGTGACCGTCGATCTCGAGAGGCTCTTCCGAGAACAGCCCGGTGTCGCGCAAGAGGCGCATCTTCTCCGCATGCCCCGGATAGCGGAGCGTCTTCTCGATCATGTTCGGGCAGTCGATCGTCTTCATCACCGTCCTGAGGCCGTCCGTGTTGAACGCCTCAAGGGTTCCGATGCCGTCGAACTCGATCGATTCGATCTCGGACAGAGCAGGTCTCGTGACGATCTCTCCGTTGACGACGATGTGAGCGGGTCGCGTGTACTCCTCGATGACGTCGATCGGTGAGAAGACCGCACGATACTCGTAGGGCGGCTGTGGATCGGCGGGCAGGCCGCCCACGTAGATTGCGACGCTCTCCGTCGAGTCAAACGCGCGCGTTGCGTGACCGACGAGCAGGTTGCTGAGACCGGGGGCGACGCCGCAGTCGACAATCGCGGCGACGTCATTGTCGCGCGCGAGTTCATCGAGGGAGAAGGGATCCTCGGCGAAGAAGGCGATGTCGATGACGTTCTTGCCGGCCTCGATCACGGCTTGCAGGGTGCGGTGGCCGAGAAACCCTGGGACCGCACTGATGACGAAGTCGGCGTTACGCACAGCGCGGGCGACTGTCGACGGGAGGGAGAAATCGACGCGTTCGCCGTGGATTCCCCATCGTCCTTCGATTTCAGCCAGGCGAGCGCCGTCTCGATCGGCGACGTGTACGTCGAACTCTCGATTCGCGGCAAGGTCGGCGGCGATGGCGGCCCCGACACGACCCGCGCCGAGCACGAACACATTCATTTGACTCTCCTTCTTACGCAAGAGGTGGGGCGATTGTAGGGGGAAGGAATCCGTTTCGCGAACCGCACAGAGCGCTTGGAGGAAAGACCGCTAGGCGGTTTCCTGTGAGTCATCGAGCGACTGAAGCAAGGACTCGCAACGTTCGGCCTCCGTGCGCCTCGAGAACGTCTTGTAGATCGAGCGGGCTGCTGTTGCGTGGTGCGCGGCGCAGGCACCGTTCCCTGTCTCGACGGAGGCGGAGGCCAACCGCTCGTGAATCGACGCTTGGGCCCAGCGTGCCCCTTTCTCCTCAGCGATGCTGAGGGCGGCGGCGTAGCGACGGGTGGCCTCCGCCCAGTCGCCGGCTTCGCCGGCGACGAATCCTAGCTCGAAGATGCACTGCATCGCGCCGACGGGGTCGAGGTCGTTCTCCTGTCTCAGTGCAAGGCTCTCTTCGAGTTGCACTCGCGCGCGTTCGTGGTCCTTGGCGATCGTGTAGAGGCTGCCCAGCGTGCATTTGGCCATCGCGATCCCCCACGGGTCTGCGAGCTGTTCGTGGATCTCGACGCTCCGTCGGGCGTGCGCAAGCGCTTCCTTGCTGTCGGTTTCGATCAGCGTGGCAGAGAGGGCCTCAAGCGCCTCTGCTGCTTCCCAGAGGGAGTGCGTCTCCTCGAAGAACGAGAGGCTTGCCGTGAGCTTCTCGCGTCGATCTTCGATCGATCCGTAGCCGGCAAACGACCACAAGAGGTTGACGAATGCCAGTTCCCGCCCCATACCGCCCCCTTCGAGAGCTTGCAGGCTCTCGGCGAAGAGAGGCCTCGCCACGGGCGACCCACGTCTCATTCGCGTGAACCACGCTTCCAGCCCTCGCAAGAACCCGTACAGGGTGGAGAACTCGCCGTCGGCTCCTTCGTGCGCTTCCGCGACGCCTTCGGCCGCGTCACGGAACAGCTCGGCCCCTTCGTCGAAGCTGTTGCGCATGTCGCAGTAGAGGAAGAGGCCGAGGGCCGATCGCTCCAGCATGTCGACGCGTCCGGTTGCGATTGCTCTCCTCCACCCGGCACGGACGTTGTCGATGTCGGCCAACACAAGCTCGGAGGACTTCCGCTGCTCGTGTCCCTTGAGAGCGCCTTCCTGTTCTGCAAGGAGAGACACGTACGCGGCGGAATGCGCGTCTCGCACCCGCGCGTCCTCTTCGGGAAAAGCGCGCAGTCGCTCTTCGGCGTATTGGCGGAGGACCTCAAGCATCTCGAAGCGTTCGGGCGACGTGCGGCGAAGAAGCGAACGGGCGACAAGCGAGGAGAGAGTGGGGAGCGTCGCGCCGGCCACGGCTTTGGCTGCATCGAGCGAGAACCCGCCCCGGAAGGCCGAGAGCCTGCGAAACGTGGATCGAGCGTCTTTGGAGAGTAGCGACCACGACTGCTCGAACACGGCGCGCAGGCTGTGATGTCTTTTGGGCACGTCTCGGAGGCGTGCCGACAGGAAGTCCAGACTCTTGGCAATCTCGGAGACGATCGTGCGGCAGCTCATCGTGCGTGCCCATGCGGCGGCGAGTTCGATTCCGAGGGGCATTCCCTGCAGGAGCTGAACGATGCGGGCGATCGCATCCCAGTCCTCTTCGGTCGGCGAGAAGGAGGCATTCGCCCGCCTGGCGGACTGGAGGAAGAGGGAAACCGAGTCAAACGCGGCGAGATCGTGGAGTGGCACTGCCTTCTCGGGGTATGGAAGGCCCTCGATTCCGAGAACCCATTCGTCCTGGAGATTCAAGTGATGTCGCGACGTGACAAGGAGCGTGACTCCCGGGGCGTTCCCGAGGAGCGTGTCGACCCATCGAAGATCGGTGAGGAGGTGCTCCAGGTTGTCGAGAACCAGGAGCACGCGCCGAGGCTTCAGCCGCGCCAGGAGGAGATCGGAAAAGGCGCCGGGAGTGGAGGCGGCCTGCTCCTCGTCGACGGTATCGGGGGTGCAGTAGGCTCCGAGCACGTCTGCGATCTCCAGTGGAACGTGGCTCGACGAAGGCGTCGCGACGAGAGGGACGAAGATAATGCCGTCCGGGAACAGCCCGACGGCTTGAGAAGCCGCGGCGACCGCGAGCCGCGTCTTGCCGCACCCGCCCGGCCCCGTGATTGTGAGGAGCCGGCACGTCCCGCTTCGGAGAAGGCCGGCGGCCTTGGCGAGTTCGTCCTCGCGCCCGACGAGAGGGGTGCGGTATTGGGGAAGCTTGACCGGAGCGGCGTCGCCGATGTGGATTGGCGTGGGGGTTTCCGCTTCGCCTTGGCGGATTCGCTCGGCGAGAGCAGACGTCTCCTCGCTCGGAGCCAAGCCGAGTTCCGACTTCAGAGCATCGCGGCACGCGTCGAACTGGGAAAGGGCGTCCGCACGCCGCCCGGAGCGCGCGCAAAGCTCCATCGCCCGACGGTGTGCGGCCTCGTTTAGCGGTTGGACATCGAGCCAGCGACGGGCATAGCGAATGGCCTCTTCGAACTCCCTGCGCGCCTCGTGTACCTGCGCTAGCCGTTGGAGTGAGACGGCCAGTTCCTGACGGAGAGCGCCCGACTCAGAGTACTGCCAGTCCTCGAACGATTCACTGTCCTCGACCGAGAACCCCTCGAGGAAGTCGGCGCGGAACGACGCGACGGCGCGGGACAGGCGTTTGACGCATCCCGGGCCGTGGTCTTCTAGGCATTGAGAATGCGCGGCTCGGAACTCGGCGACGTCGATCGATAGTTCGGGATCCTCCCGCAATCCGATCGTGTGCCGCGTGGAGACGAGCCACCTGGAGAGCGGCGTCGCGTTGAGGATCCAGAGAGCGTTCCGCAGAAAGGCGTACGCGCGAGCCGCCTCATGTTCAGGCCAAAGGAGCGCAGCGAGAACGTCGCGGCTGTGGCTAGAGCCCGTTGCGGCAAGATAGCTGAGGAGCGCGAGGGCCTTCCGCCGACGAATCGGTATGGCGACTCCGTTGCACTCCACTCTTGGATACCCGAAGAGGAAGACGCAGAGCTCTGGCACGTGATGGACACCTGCTCTCGTTTTCTTGGTAGGATTCTACCACACGGGTCTCCGTGGGAAACGTCGACAAGACGGTCGTGAGACGGGTAGGATGGCTAAGTGTGCTCAAGGAGACGGAAATCCTACGATGAAGATCTACTCGGAGAGCCTCAGTCGAACGATCGACGCCGCCAATGACGCTTTGTCCGGCGGCCGGCCGAACCCCGTTGATGAGCGAGGCGAGTTCGTCGAGTGGCTCCTGAAGCGTCAAGTGGCTTCCGGAAGAAACGTCGGAGCGTTCGCTCCGACCGCCGAAGATCTGGCCCACGGGGCTCGTCTCTTCACCGGCGAGCCGCTACGAACGAAGCTCTCCACGTGGAACGTGCTCACGGCCGAGGCCGCTCGTCTTCTGATCCTGTTCGGGGGGGATGACCATCGCGTTCGTGGGGCGATCGAACGAGCGGCGAGTTGGCTCGACGTCTCCTGTTTCGTGGCCAGAGATTGCGTCGTCGGCGAGTGTGCGCACTCGTTTGTGAGTCACTTGCGGTTCTCCAGTGCCGCGGAGGTAGGACCGGCGGTGCTGGTCCGGCGAGTCAACGTCCTGCGCGAGCAGCGTGATGGAGCGGGCCGCTGGCGTCGATTCCCGTTCTACTACACGGTACTCACCCTCAGCGAGGTTCCCGGCGAAGCGGCGAAAAGCGAGCTACGCTACGCTGTTCCGGCTTGTGAGCGCGTGCTGTCCAGGAGCGCGAAGGACGCGGTATACGGCGCGCGACGCAAGGCGCTCGCCGAGCGGATCATCACCCTCGACGACCTGCGACTGCTTTGATGTGAGGACAGAAAGGACAAGAGTCTTGACGACAGCTCGTCTCGTTCTTCCCTCACCTGAATGCCTCCGGGCCGAGCATCGAGGCATCAATCGGGAACTCGAGCGTCTCATCCGGTCCTGTGATGACGAACATGAACGGCGGGTTCGGGGCGAGTAGGTCCACTTGGAAGTACAAGAAGACCATACCCGCGTCGTTGCCCCGCATCTGTCGCTTACGCATCGTAGGACGGAAGCTCCCGTGCCCCTTGCCGGATGACCGTGTTGTAGTCCAGGCGGAACTGCATCTTGGTTCCGTTTAGCGCTACAAAGCAGGATAGCTCTCCTCGATAAGCTTGGGGCGCTCTGTCGATCGTTCGAGGAGGGTAGCCCGCCGCCTTGCTCCCGCGAGTAGTACGTTTCCCACGGAATCTCCTGGAGAGGCGTGTCGACGCGCACGTACGGCTTGCACAGAGCGGCGCGCCGTGGAGATCGACGCACCACGGGTTGAACACGTCTCCGCCCTCTTGTGCTTGGAGATCTTCCCGTTTTGCGGCGGCGATCGCCTCATCGAGTGTCGGGTAGCGCCAGTCGGGAGGGTTGATGCTGGCGAACTCGTTCAGTGATTCAGCGACCTTCAGTCAACCGAAGTTGACCTGGACACGGTCGCCCGAGGTCATTGACACGGCAAGGCCAACGAGGGAAGGCGACGTGTCGATTCCCGGAAGCTCTCCCAAGGATGTGTTGCCCACGAGCAGCTCGATCGAGTCGGCAGCCAGCCGGACCTCCAAGGTAGCTGTTCGAAGCGTTCGCGCGAATCGCGGGATCCACGGCTGGCGGAAGCGGCGATGGTGTCTTCCATCCGCCGTTCCAGTAGCGGGCTACCCCGTGCGCGCCTTCTGACGAGACGTAGACCCAGTAGTAGTCCTCGTCGCTCTCCCCCCAGACGAAGTCCGCAGCGGCAGACGCCCGATCCGGAGCGCGTCGCCTCCGCGGAGAGGGCAAGCCGATCGGGAAGCTCCGCTGAGAGCTGTGCCCGTGACACGGTGTGTAACGGTTGCTCCAGCGTCACGCGCTACTGGCCCGAGCCGTAGTCAACGCTCAGCGAGCTTCCGGTATGGACGAGCCAGCCGGTATCGGATGCGTCGAGCTCTTCGTGAAGGACCGTATCCTCGCCTGCCGCGGCCAATGTGGCCGAAAGGCGCAAGAAACCCCACCAATAACACGGAAACGAACAGACGGGTCATCGGGGGACCTCCCTCCTCCGCCGCCGGGCTCCGCTGACGCGCGTTGCCGCACCCGGCGGTATCCTATCGCGAGCCTATTCGTTGCAGCACGCGCAGTTCTCCCAGGTGAGTGATGCGAGATCCACGTCGTAGTCAGTCCCGAGAACTTGGGCGAATACCAGACCCAGCTTGGCGACGGCCGTGGCCCAGTATTGATTGGCGAGCGTATTTGCCTCAGATCCCTTCTCCCATTCACTGTCCGACAGGCTGTATTGCTCGCTGTAGTAGGCCTCTATGCACGCGGCCCAATGATCTTCGGCCTCGGATTCCTGCGCTACTGAGTTTGCCATTGCCGCCGCGGCCTGGTTGAGAAGCTCACGCTGTGCCTCGGTGCCCGTGAAGGCAGCCGCCGTTTGGGTGAACAGCGCTGCAAGCTCGCTGTGCAGAGCAGCATAGTGAACCTTCTCGGCGAAGTACCCGTCGTAGTCCTCCCATGGATTGATCGAAGAGGAGCAGCTGGTCTGTTGCACTTGCAGTATCAAGTCACGGAACATGCGCGCCAATGTGGGCGTGAGCACGGTCGGGAAACCGTCTTCCGTTCGAGGTTCCGTGGACGGGCACTCAGGGCACGAGGGACAGATCGTCGGCGGTGGACACTCAGGGCAGGTCAGTTCCGGGCATTGCGTCCGCTCGCACGGCGGGCAGCTGACCGTTGGACAGGGCGTCGGCTCGCAGGGTGGACAGTCGCACGGCTCCGGCTGGGGAACGATCTCGTCGCAGCAGTCTGTCAGAATGCTGTTGCTGATGGACGTTGCCGTCTCCGCAATCGACGTTCCTGACGCATCGGCGATGGCGACCGCGTTGGCCGCGGCGTTGGCCCAGGCATCTGCTTGGGCCAACGCGAAGGCCGCGGCGTCAGCCGATGCGTGTGCCCAAGCAAGCGCCTCGGCGACGGTCTCCACGTACGTGAACGTCAGCGTACTGACGTGGACGCCGACGGCGGTCGCGGCCCATGCGCGAGCCTTCGCGTGCGCATCGGCCCAGGCCGCGGCAAGGGCGATCGAACCTGGTTCGAGGTTCGATTGCCCGATCACAGACGCCAGCGCCTCGGCCCACGACTCGGCTTCGGCCCAGGCTTCAGCAAGTGATGCCGCGCGAGTCCACGCATCCGCCGCCGCCATCGAGAACGAAAGAGACGCCGCTTTGGCCCGCGACCACGCGAGGGCCGCGGCGTCGGACCACGCGTGGGCGGACGCCCGCGCATCAGCGGCAGCACTGGCCGATGCGGCGGCCCATGCATTCGCTGAGGCGCAGGCACGCACCGACGCTTGAACTGCGGCGCTCGCAGACACGCGGACTGAGCCGCAAGGAGTGGCAGCGATCGCAGTCGCGGTCGCCATGGCGGATCTCTCGATCGACTCGCAAGCGCTTGCCGTATCGGCCGCGTAGGCTTGCGCCCGATCTCGCGCGGAGTCGGCGGCGTATGCGGAATCGAATGCCGAATCGTAGTCGAAGGCAATCGCCGATGTCGTCTGGATGAGGGCGGAGAGGTTCCAGGCGAGGGCGCTCGCATGCGCGTAGGCCGCGGCCCAAGCCAGATGATGTGCCCTGCGAACCGCGCTCTTGAGATCTTCGACGGTTGCCGCGCCAATCTTATGGTCCTCGATCTCACCGACAGCGAATGCGCCGCTTCCGTCCCAGCCGCCGACTGTGTCAAATGCGGCCTCATCGATCGGGTCAGACGTCAGTGCGAGGCGCAGCCATCGTGGCTCGGACAGCGTCTTCATCCAATCCTGGTCCACCGGAATCGACAGAGCGATGAGCTTCTCTTCCCCGGGCGCCAGATCGACTGGGAGATTTGTCAAGATCCACTCGTCGCCTGAAGCGGACTGTTGCCATTGTCCGTCACGATTGAGGTCGTAGAGCACGTTCAAGTAGCCAGCCTCGGTGGGTGAATGCGCATCGCGGGCAACGGAGATCTGGAGGCGGATGGCACCCGAGGGAAGGAGTTCCACGAACAGGGCGTCATCGATGTCATCGTCCACGAGGTTGGGCACTCGATCAGGATCTTCAGGGTCCATGGCGCCCAGTTCCCGGCTGACCAGGGAGGGGCTGCCAAGAGCGAACCCACCGGCGACTGCCGCGTGCGCGCCTGGCATCCCTTCAACACGGGCATTGGAGGTTTCGTAGAGGGTCGGAAAGCGCCCGATGACATCCTGCGTCGGATCGGCGGCGTAGCCGCATGGCTGATCATCCGGCGCATCGCCGTAGTCAGCGAGAACGGTCTCGGTGACGATCCGGAACTCGTCAGTCACAAGGCGCATCTCGTTCAGGAAAACGTCGACTCGCCACTGGCCCAGCGGGACATCGTCGGAGATGATGAACTCCTGGGCCACAGGCGCCATGGCGTACGTCACGCCTTCTGCGCCGACAGCGATGGGGCCGTTCTCGATCCAAAGCCTCCCGTCTGGCGAGAAGAAGCGCCAGGTGAGTTTCTGCACGTCGTCGATGGGGCCGACGTTCACCCACGAGTGCAGGCACCCGTCTGTCGTTGTGTACTCGCTGACTCGATCGATCGGCGGCAGTCCGGAGACGATGGCGTGGTCGATCAGCTCTTGGCCTAGAGCGCCAGCGGCCAACAAGACCACTATGATGACGGGCGCAGACACAACGCCGATTCCAAGAAGTCTGAGCCTTCCTCTTCTCATATCGCTCCTCCATGGGTGGAAGCCTTGGTTGTATATCGTATTCCTGCATCATCCCGTTCGACTGATGGTTTTCCCAACACGGGACCTAGTATGTGGCACAGACTAGGGGGGCGTTGCGTCCCTGTCAAGTGAAGGACTGCGCTAGAAGACGACTCAGACGGGAACGTACACTGACATGCCCATAGGAGCAGAGATCTGAGTAGGACTCAGCGTGTCCTTGCGGGCCCCGGTGCAGATCAAGAAGCGATCACACTGGGAGGGCAGTGCGTCGTGCAGGTCTCTCCGGGTGCGAGGATCCGTCGACTGCGGTGATCTCGTCCGGTGTGCCGGCGGCGCGACGATGGCACCGCCGGTGTGGTGTGTCTGAAGTGCTCCCGCGGATATCAGCTTCCTCGTCACGGCTACGCCGCGATCGGAAGGTAGAGATCGAACACCCATGCCGCGGGGTCCGTCTCGGCCGGGTTTCGGATCTCCTCGAGGCACGTGCACCAGTTCGGCGGACGCGTGTACGAGCTATCCTCGAACCACGCGACGAGCGCACGCCAGACCTCACCGATGTGCGAGAGCCCGGTGAAGCGGGTCACGGCGTACTTCGCGCCCGCGACCTCCTTGATCTCGATCGGGTCCTCGGCTTCCACATCCGGCCCGACGACGAGCCAGATTTCGTAGCCGTAGTTCGGGCTTCCCGGAGAAGGGTTCGGGTTATTGAACCCGAAGGTTCTGTAGTCGGGGGATCCCGGCTCGAGGCCCAGCTTCCGTGCGAACTTGGTGATTATCCCCACGGCTTGATCCTCCGGGTGCTCTCCATAGCCGAGCGCGCTGGCGATGCGCATCGGCGGGAGATCCACGATCCGTACGTCTTTCAGTGCCATGGTGAGTCTCCTTTCACAGCTTGAGACGCTCTTCCTGGGAGAGCGCGTTCTCGTAGTCGAAGAACCTGAACGGCACGTCCGGGTTCTCCGAAACGTTGGTCTTGGTGAAACCCATCCGCTCGTAGAACCCGTGGTTCTTAGTTGAGAACTCCGGCGTGTCGAGGCTCCATCGGACGACATCAGGATGATGCCGGTACATCTGGCGCAGGATCTCCTGGCCGATGCCTCGGTCCTGATAGTCCGGATCGACGTAGATCCCCTCGCACGTCCACTCCCCGTTGCCGAGGTCCGGCCGTGCGACGACGAAGAGGCCGCCGACGATGCGGTCCTCCCCGAGGATGACCTTGTAGTAGGTCGTGTCAGATGCCTTTCGTTCTCCTTCGCTCAGTGATTCGATGACCTTGCGTGTCCAGCGATACGACACGTGTGGGGGTCCCTTGTCCGGATCGTCCTGAGCCTGATTCGCTTCCCGTAACGCCTCCGGCATCCACTTGCGGTCGTCGTAGAACGCCAGCGCGGCAACGACAGCGAGTGATCCGGCGTCCTCAGGTGTCGCCGGCTCCAGCCGGACGGGACGAGTCTCGGTTCTTCGTGGCATGTGCACTTCCCTTGTCCTCAGTCTGCCGCCTATTTGTGACATCCAGTGTCACAGTTGTAGAATGCCGTCACTGGAGGGCGTTCATGCGTGCCGATCGGCTGTTGTCGATCCTGATGTTCCTGCAGACGCGCGGTCGTACGACGACCGATCGTCTCGCCCTTGAGTTCGAGGTCTCCCGAAGAACGATCATTCGAGACCTGTACGCGCTCCGCGTCGCCGGGTTCCCTGTCTACACGGAGAAGGGACCGCACGGCGGCTGCTACTTGCATGAGGAATTTCGGAACACGTTGACGCAGCTGACGTCCGACGAGATCGCGGCCCTGTTCCTCTCCAGCATTCAACAGCCGCTGAAGGATCTGGGGCTCTCGGCCCCGCTTCGGGGCGCGGTTCTCAAGCTGACGGCGGCGCTTCCCGAATCCCGCCAGGCTGCCAGCAGTCACGTGACGAAGCGGATTGTCATCGATTCCACACCCTGGTCCGGACGCGTAGAACCGATTGACCATCTATCCGTGCTTCACAAGGCGGCGATGGAGGATCGCTGGGTACGTGTGAGCTTCGAGCGCCTGTTCGACGTCGTGACGACGAGGCGGATTGCTCCGTACGGGCTCGTGGCGAAGGCGGGTGCGTGGTTTGTCGTCTGGGCAGGAGAGGACAGCCGACTGCGCGTCGATCGCCTCTCCAGGATCCGTGAGGCGCAGATGGACGAGGCACGGTTCGAGCGTCCGAAGGGGTTTGATGTCGAGGTGTTCTGGTCGACGTGGCGGGAGCGGCAGGAGAAGGCTCGCCCGGCGTTCGACGTCAGACTCCGCGTGCGGAAGCGCGCGCTCACAAACGTCCGCGATGCACTCGGTGAGCGTCGCGGCGTCTTTCCTGACACCGAGAACGCGTCGGATGCGTGGGTCGAGATCGACGTCTCTTTCCCCTTCTTCGAAGAAGCACGTCGGGACTTGCTGGCGCTCGGTGGGGCGGTGGAGGTGATCCGTCCGAGGGCTCTCCGCGCTTCGATGGCCGACTTCGCGGAGCAGATCGGGCGGCGCTACGCGGACGAGGGCCCGCTCGATGGGACGGAAGGTCGGGCGTAGAATCGGCGCCAAGGAGGTTGGCATGAACCTTGACCGGCTCGTTGCGCGTCTCGCCGAGGAGATCTCGGGGGCGCGTGCGAAGCGCATCGCAGAAGAGATCTCTCAGTTTCACCGGATCCAAGGATCTCCCGGGTACAACGAGGCGATCGATCACGTGAGCGCGGCGCTCGCGGCCGTCGGCGTCGAATCCAAGGTGCACGAATACCCCGCAGATGGACGGTCGAAGACATACGAGTGGACGGCGCCTCCTGCGTGGTCCGTCCGGTCCGGATCCCTGTGGCAGACGGAACCGAAAGAACGCGCGTTGGCATCGTTCGATGAGATTCTTCAGTCGGTGGTCGTGCACTCTCCTGGCGGGGCGGTGGAGGGCGAACTGATCCACGTCGGCAACGGGACGGCGGACGAGGACTATAAGGGAGCGGACGTTGGTGCGAAGCTGGTTCTTGTCTGCGGGCGAGCCTCTGAGGTCGAGAAGCAGGCGGGACCCAGAGGGGCGGCCGGGATCGTCATCTACCCGGACAGCGAACGGGCGGCAGCCGATCATGATCTTGTGCAGTACCAGGGGATCTTCCCGCGGGCGGAGGCGATCGAAGCTCTGGTGCCGGCGTTCTCGATCTCCCGTCGAGCAGCCGACCGGCTGCTGAAGTCTCTCGATCATGGTCCTGTGAAACTGCGCGGTGAGATCGACGCCGAGTTCATCGACGGACATCTCCGCGTACTGGAGGCGCTCGTCCGTGGAGAGGATGCCGATGCGGGGGAGGTTGTCCTCGTGGCCCACATTTGCCACCCTCGCCAGTCGGCGAACGACAACGCCTCGGGGAGCGGGCTTCTCGTCGAGCTGGCGCGGACTCTGCAGGGGCTGCGGGAAGAAGTCGGATTGCGCCACACCGTGCGCTTCGTCTGGGTGCCCGAGTTTTACGGGACGCTCCCGTGGGCCGTGGCGCACACCGAGGAATTGAAGCGCGCGCACTTCGTGCTCAACCTCGACATGGTCGGACAGTCGCCGGACGTGATCGGGGAACCGTTGCGAGTGTCTCGTGTTCCGAACGCCATTCCGAGCTACCTGAACGCGTGCATCGCGCCGATTGCGACACGCGTCGCGACGCTTGCCGCCGTCGCACCGGGTGGGTCGCTGAGGACGTTTCACTGGTCGTTCGACGTGCCGTGCGGAGGGAGCGACCACCTCGTGTTCGGCGCGTCCCCGCACCGGCTGCCGGCGGTGATGCTTCATCACGACGATCCGTTCTGGCACACGAGTCTCGATACCGTCGACAAGGTCGATCCGTCTCGGCTGAAGCAGGTCGGGATCCTGAGCGCAACCCTTGCGATGCTGCCGAGCGTGCACGAGGAAGGTCCGTGCTTTCTGCAAGAGTGGCTCCTTGGCTTCGGCGTGGATGCAATGACCCGGGCGAGTGCCCTCGCCCGTCAGCTTGGCCCTCGAGATGGACGAAGGCTTCTGGGACTGGCGCTCCGGATCGAGGAGGAACGAGTCGACGACCTGGTTCGGGCTTTCTCGGAGGACCTCGATGCGCCCTCCGTCGATCGTCACAAGGCCGCGTTGCGCGCCGCCTTTGACCACGTCGCGGGACTCCTGCCGGACGCGGACGGTGCCTCGGCCGGGGACTCGGCGGAACGCACACCGAAGCGGATCGTCGACGGGCCGCTCGTCTACGTCGTGACCGAGCGGCTCGACGAGGAGGAGCTGGCCTTCTTCAAGGAGACGCTGTCTGCCGAACATCGCGCTGTCGCCGAAAGCCTGCTCGGTCTCTGCGACGGGACGCGCACGGTGGAGGAGATCGCGCTGCAGCTCTCTCTCGACTTCGATCGGGCCATCCCCGCGGAGGACGTCGAGCGCGGGATCGACCTCCTTGTCAAGGTTGGTTACGCAGAAGGCTAGTGTGCGAGGGTGCTCGGGAGACACCTACTCGGCGAGCTTTCGAAGGTAGTAGTAGAGATGGGTGTACCGACACGCGTTCGTCCGCTGCGAGTACTTCGTCCGCCACTCCGCCTCGGTCGGTGCGGCGTCGTCTTCACCGCGCAGCTCCGTCCACTCCTCCCCGGAGAGCTTCTCGGCCGCCTCGCGCAAGTAGCGCGCCCGCTTCTCTTTCGAGACGATCTCCCAGCGTGCGACGAGCGCATCGGCTTTGGAGTCGGTGAACATGCTGTGCAGCGTCCGTTCGCCGTCTTCGTCGCCCCAGAACTCGCCTGGCGACTCCTCCGTGCCGAACCATGCCTTGGGCCAGGAATCGATCGAGATAACGCCCAGGAAGGCTGAGCCCCCGGGTTTCAGGACGCGTCGCATCTCGTCGATCGCACACTGAGTATCGGCCTTGGTGAGGTGGCACATCGAGTAGTGCTCGAACACGTAGTCGAAGGAGGCATCCTCGAACGGCATGCTGCGCATGTCCCCGTGCACGAGTTCGATGCTGAGTCCACGCTCGATGACGTACTCGCGGGCCTTCGCCAAGCTCTCTTCATCGATGTCGAGACCCCACGCTGCCATGCCCTGCTCGGCGAAGAGGGCGACCGGAGGGACGCGGCCACCGGCGCCGCAATCGAGGATCCGACGTCCTTCGAGGGACTCTCCGACTTCGAGGCGCGACTGGATCAGACTGAGAAAGGCGTAGACGGGGGTGGCGTTGGCGCGAAGAACTGTCGGCCTCAACGGGTGCCCTCCTCCTGCCCACGCGTAGATTCCTCGGCGGCTGCTAGTCATCGCTCCGACTGAGAATCTCGATGATGTGGTAGCCGAACTGCGTCGCGATCGGGCCGTGGATCTCTCCGATCGCGTCGTTGAACACGACGCGGTCGAACTCGGGAACCATTTGCCCCGGCGAGAACTCTCCCAGATCACCGCCGGATTGCCCGGACGGGCAGTTCGAGTGCTCGGCGGCGAGGTGTTCGAAGTCCGCGCCGTTCTCGAGTTGCCGGATCAGTTCCTGGCAGCGTTCTTCGTCGTCGACCAGGATGTGTCGTGCCGTTGCCTTTGCCATTGCTTCCTCCATCGCGTTGCGGGATTCACGTGCCGCATGAGCGACCGCGGGCGAGATGTTAGTCGGTGCGAAGCCCCTTTGCAGGTGATGTGGAGCGGTTCCGCGATTCGAGGTCCAACAGGTATCGCTTGCGCCACAGCCCCCCGCTGTAGCCGGTCAGCTTGCCGTCGGCGCCGCCGACCCGATGGCAGGGGACGATGATGGCCACTCTGTTGTCGCCGTTGGCGCGGGCGACGGCGCGAACGGCGGTCGGCCGCCCGATCGCCTTGGCCTGGTCCTGATACGATCGCGTTTCGCCGTACGGGATGCTGCAGAGCGCGTCCCACACGGTCTCCTGGAATGGAGTCCCGGGAAGAACCAGCGGCAGATCGAATGTATGCCGAGCCCCATCGAAGTACTCGGCGAGTTGCGTTTCGAGAGCACCAAGGTGGCGATTCGTGCCAGGGAGCACTTCCGCATTCAAGCAGTTCCTCAGGCGAGCGATCTGGGTTTCGAGCATCCGGCGATCGGCGAACTCGAGGAGACAGACGCCGACCTCGGTGGCGGCCGCCAGCATCGGCCCGAGCGGCGACGGGATCCGCGGGACAGTGACAAGGCCTTTGCCGTGCGATCCGCTCGGCGGAGCCCCGGTCGCCTTCTTGAAGGCGTCGACAAACCCGCTCAGGGAGCCGTGCCCCGTACCGAACGCGGCCGAGGCGACGTCGTCTCCGTTGCGGATCCGACCAAAGGCGGCGCCGAGACGAAGGAGCCGGCAGTAGGCATGAAATGTGATCCCATGATGCTGTTTGAACCACCGCCGGACGCGACTCGGTTCGATGCCTCGATTGCGCAAATCCTGATCCCTCCAACGCGCGGCGGGATCCTGTTGGACCGCCTACAGGAGTTCTTCGATCCAGTTCGGAGCGCTGCCGAGCGGCTCCATCGGCCGGCAGACCTTGCACGGTCTGTACCCATGAGTAAGGGCTTCTTGCGTGGTCGAGAAGAACTCAACGTTCCCTCGCTTGGGTGTTCGCGCAGTGCAGCCGGGTCGACAGAAGATGCCCGTCGTCCGAACCCCGACCACGAAGATCCCCTCGAACCGCGAGTCCCGCTCGAGGAGTGCGGTATACATGGCCTCTTCGCTCGGGAGACTGCGTCCGTCCGTGTCGAGACGATCTCGCGTCGCTTGTGTGCTCATGACCCGACACTGTAGGACGCGCGCGTAGTCGCCACAACCGGAGACTGAACATGGATGTCGACTCGGGGTTCGGTGATCTGCAGTCGGTATCGCGTCCGGTCGACGGAGGCGAAGGCCCGACGCGTCAGGAGCAGCGTCAGAAGAGCTGACGCGATATGCGCGAGCTGCGCGAGATCACGTGTCAGAGCGCGAGGAAACGCCGCAGGATCGTGTCGGCCGCGTCGTTTCGCGGCGGCGCGTTGCGGAGCGCGTGGAAGATGTGGCGTACCGGCTTGCGGCCGAGCAACAACGTGAAGCGGAGGAAGATCCTCGCCTTCCAAGACGACATCTCCGGGTGCGCCTGGATCCCCCAAACGGGCTTGTTCCCGTAGCGAAGGACGTGCGTGTCACAGTGCCTCGTTCGCCCGAGCTTCCGCCAAGGAGCAGGTGGATCGACGGCCTCGTCGAAGTGATAGACGAACGTGTTCCACGGGTTCGGGAGCCCGTCGAACAGCGGATCGGATTCGACCATCTCGATCTCGCCCCAGCCGACCTCCGGCGGGTCCGACTGTCGCAGATATTCAGAACCGGACAGCGCGTAGACGAGCATCTGGTGCCCGAAGCAGGACCCGAGGACGGGAATCCCACGAGCCACGGCGTCGCGGATCAGCTCCTTCTCTGCCCCGAACCACGGGTTCGGCTCGAGAATCGAACCCTCCGACCCGGTGAGGATGATATGGGTGAAGCCATCGAGCGGCGGAATCGCCGCCCGGGACGGAATGTTCACCGTCCGCGTGTCGATCCCCTTCAGGTGCGCCTTCCAATGCCAGCATGGCTTGAACACGAATCGATGCACCGCGTTGTCGACGATGAGGACGAAGGCATGCTCCGGCATGCCCGGAGTATAGCCGGTGGTATCGTGTTGGCTCGGCAGCGTCTCATCTGTATCCTGCGTATACATTCAACCGTGTGATACTGCGTTAGTAGTGCACGAAGGCAAGGAAGGAGCGACCATGGCCGGGAATGTGGAATCAGGTAAGAGAGAGACAAGGAATGTCCTTGCGTACAGCGTGCTGGGCATCTCAGCAGCTGGGATCTTGGCGCTGGCCGGGTTCGCTGTTGGATCGAAGAGCGCTGATGCCAAGGAGATCTTCAACATCGTACTTCCTGTGTTCGCGACGTGGGTCGGGACGGTGTTGGCGTTCTACTTCGGTCGAGAGAATTTCGAATCGGCCAATCGAGAAGTCCGACAAATGGTCGACAAGCTGTCACCCGCGCAACGGGCGCAGGCAGCAATCTCAACGATCATGCGTGACGTGGTTCGAACGACGTGCTTCCGCCTGTCCGCGGAGCGGACAGAGGAGACCGCGAAGGTCAAGGATCTGCGTGAGCTGTTCGAGAAAGCCGGCATAACGCGTGTCCCCGTGCTCACGGAGGACGGGAACGCGAAGTACATGATCCACGAGAGCAGCGTTACGAAGTACCTGGCTGGCGACGCACACAGCGAGGGCGATCCACTCAGCAAGCTGGTGACTGCACACCATGATCTCGTCTCGTTGAACAAGGGTTTCATTGTGGTGTCGGGAGCAACGCCGATTGTCACGGCGAAGATCAGGATGGAGCAGACCTCCTCGTGTCAGGACATCTTCGTCACGAAGACCGGGGGAGCTGACGAGCCCGTGCTCGGATGGGTGTCGAACATCCGTCTGGCGAAGTCCATCGAGGCGTAGCCTGAGCCGAATGAACGTACGATCGAACCGACGGCGCCTGTGTCATCCAACGGAGCGAAGAAGTCTGTGGAACCGATGAAGCCGATTGTGCTGATCCACGGATACAGCTCGGAGGGCAAAGGGCGGAAGCCCGAAGAGATCTACGGCACGTTGCCGAGGGACCTGAGGCGGCTGTTCGGGCGATCGAACGTTGTCGACATCAATCTCAGCCGGTGGATCTCGCTGAGCGACGGAATCGCGCTGGACGACATCAGCTTCGCGTTGGAACGAGCCCTGCGGAGCAACCAGCACAAGAGGCTGCTCAAGTCGGGCTTCCACGTGATCATCCACAGCACCGGGGCGCTGGTCGTCCGGAACTGGATGCGGCTCTTCCAGGATGACCACAATCCCTGGCCGATCGCCAATCTTGTCCATCTTGCCGGGGCCAACCTCGGCAGCGGGCTCGCGCACGTTGGCAAGGGAGAGGTCTTCCGGTGGGGCAGACAGGTCTTCCAAGGCATCGAGAGTGGCGTGCGTGTGCTCGATGAGCTGGAGTTCGGCTCCTCGAAGACCCTCGACCTGCATCTGCACTTCCTGCAGGACGGCCACGACGTGTTCGAGGACTTCGGGATGCAGGAATTCTGTGCCATCGGGTCCGCAACACTGAAGCTCGCCTGGATGGTTCCGATTCGGTACGTCAAGGAGGACTCGTCGGACGGCGTGGTGCGGACGAGCGCAGGGAACCTGAACTTCAACTACGTCTCCGTGACGCCCACGGCGGAAGCGGAGGGCGTCTCCGTGAAGGACGTGCGGGAGGAGGTCGAGAAGCGGCGTGAGAACAAGCAAGTGCTCAAGATGTGGTATCAGGCCGACTTCTCGAGACTCGCGGCCGCCCGCCGAGCGATCCCGTTTGCCGTGCTCCTCGACACGACCCACACCGGGAACGAATACGCGATCGTGACCGGCGAGAAGGCACGCCCGCAAGTTCTTCCGCGGCTGGAGGACGCGTTGAGACTGGATCACGACGCCGCGGCCTATGCGCGGATCGCGACGGAATGGGACGACGTGACACGCAAGACGTTGTCCGCGGTAGGACGCCGCAAGGGTCGGTCGGCCCTCTGGGACGTCCATGCTCAGTACGAGGGACACTCCCAGCTGATCATCCGGCTCAGAGATCAGTTCGGCGTCGACATCGTGCATCACGACATCCGATTCAAGTCCGGCGGGAAGAAGGGCCAGATTCCGCTCGAGAGCATGATCGAAGACGTGCACGTAAATCGTCTCAACCGCGGAACGAGGACGTACTACCTGCGCACTGTGGAGTTCGACAAGGACACACGTCGTTGGGTCAACCAACTCGATTCGGTCGCTCCCCTTCAACTTGAGATCTCGGGCGCGGAACCTCAGTCCGGCGATATCGAGTACTTGCCCCTGAACCTGCAGCTGAAGCACGACGACCTCGTGAAGATGATCCAGCCCATGCGTACTACGATCATCGACGTCACCCTCCTCCGCCTCCCGACGTCGAACGTCTTCCGGTTGAAGAGGACATAGGCAGGCGACGTTGAGGCACTACGCCCAACGTCCGATCAGTGGCCCAGGAGAAGGATGATGGGGTCCGATCTTGCTTCGCGCGGCACGGGACAAGGTCGGGCCCCGCCGCTCTCTCTTCAGGAATTCGAAAATAAAGACCTGACCCCTAGAGCGTGTGCTTGAACCTGCAACTGAAGAGCGCCGACATCCTGAAAGTGATCCAACCCCACCGGACCACCCTCGTCGACGTCACCCTCCTCCGGCTGCCGTCGGAGAAGGTGTTCCGGGTTAGCAGAGCGTAGAGCTGGTCCTGCATCATGAGCTGAGGATGGGACTCAGTGCGGGCGGTGTGCCCCGCACTGGATCTGCAAACGAATGACACCATGTGACGTGAGACGGATGGCATGCAGGTTGCCATGTAGAGGAGCTGTGAGTAGAGTGGCGACCAGGAGGACGCAAGATAATGAACGATGAAACACGTGAACAGACAGAGCCCTGCAACGCAACTGGTTTCTGGTCTTATGTGCACGCCGATGATGACGCGGAGGGTGGGCGTATCACGGATCTAGCTCGCGACTTGGTTTCACAGTATGAACTGCTCACCGGACAGCGCATCGCGCTCTTCTTGGATCGCGATGCCCTCAAGTGGGGTGAAGTCTGGCGGGATCGGGTCGATGAGAGCATCGAGGCTGCCGCGTTCTTCGTTGCGGTTCTCACTCCGAGGTTCTTCATGAGCGCTGAGTGTCGCAGGGAATTTCAGGTCTTCTCACGGCACGCGACGCAACTGGGAGTCAAGGATCTCGTCCTGCCACTCTACTATGCAGAGGTACCAGGTCTTTGCTCAGGCGAAGCGGATGACGATCTCTTTGCAGTGATTCGTGCTTTCCAGTGCGAGGATTGGAGGGAGCTTCGTTTCGCTGACGTCGGATCTGGGGACTACAGGAGAGGAGTGGCGTGCCTAGCGGCTCGCATTGCAGAAGCCAACACCGTGGCCGAAGGGGAGCGGTTGGCAGGGCGGCATGCCGATCAGGATGCGCAGGGAGAGGTGGAGTCAGATGGAGCCCCAGGCTTCCTTGATCGCCTAGCTTCGTCTGAGGAGGCTTGGCCGAAATGGATAGAAAACATGAAGGGAATCACTGAAGAGATTCAGCGAATCGCGGAAATCATGAGCTGTGGCACACGGGACATTGAGCGGGGAAACGCAATGGGAAGCGGTTTCGCTGCTAGACTCCGCGTTGCGCGGCGTATGGCAGGAGAGCTGGCTGATCCAGCGGAGCGGATGTTGGTCTATGGGAATGAGTTCGCGTCCCTCGTTCACGAAGTTGACGATGGGATCAGGTTGATCATCACGCAGGGCGCGGACGAAGCGCGAGAAGACGCGGGTTCGAGAAGTGCCTTGTGTAGGTTTTTCGCTACGCTCAGTACCCTCTCGTCCGCCTCGCATGAGGCGATCGAAGGGGCTCAGCGAATGGTAGACAGTCTAGCCCCAATCGAGAAGAGCGCTAGGGATCTTCGGCCACCGATAAGACGGCTGCGTCAGGGATTGACGAGCATGATTGAGGCGGGTCGGGTGACTGACGAGTGGATCCAGCTGATCGACAGTGTGGAGGTCGAATGTAAAGGGACCTAATCGTGATCTCAGTCTTCTTTCAATGCGACACCGGATGAAGGGGGAGAGCTAGAGCGACGGACCGCGCAAAACGCTCAGCTCCCATTGGAGAAAGCGCGATCGATTGTCTGAAACCTGACAATACGCCCGAGGGGCGGGTCTTCATTCTTGGTCTTCGAGGCTCTCGTCTGCGCGAGGGTCGGGTCTTCATTCTAGGTGTTCGAGTCTCGCGCAGGATTCTCGCCTCAGATCCTGTTCCGCACGGGCATGAGATGGAATCTCGCGTATCTCCTATTTCAGTGCTTCTACCTCCTGCTCCAGTTGATCGAGACGTGCGAGCAGGTTCGCCAGCTCTTGATTGAGGTCGCTGATCTGCTCGTCCTTCTCCAACAACATCTCGTACAGCGCCTGAGCCGAGATCATCAGAACCCCGTCCAGATCGGAGCCGGTGATCGTCGTCTCCGTGCCGATGGTGCCCAGCTCGTCGCGGCCGAAGGCGGCGAAGACGTCCTGCGCGCTGGGGCCGTAGTGCCGAAACTGCGCGGGGTCTTGTCCGATGAAGTTCCAGCTATACACCGGGATGTCGAGGAGCTTCTCCAACACCTCTGCCCCATCCACGGCGAGGAAGTTCTCCTTCTTCGTTCGGTCGGAGCTTGCAGTCCAGCCCACCTGCCCTTCGATGACCGTGACGTTGCCATTGCCAATGCGGACCTTGTTGGAGGCGTTGACGAAGGCCTCGTAGCCGATGGCGATGGCGTTGGTCAAGTTGTTCGCAGAGACATCCGCGGCACGTCCGAGAAGCGTGTTGTTGCTGCCCGTGGTGTTGGAGAGGAGCGCATCGTCTCCCAGCGCCGTGTTGCGACTACCCGTGGTGTTGTAGTAGAGCGCCCTTTGTCCCAACGCTGTGTTGGAGCCACCCGTGGTGTTGTTCAGGAGCGCACCCTGTCCCACCGCCGTGTTGTATGCACCCGTGGTGTTTTTCTGGAGCGCCGTTTCCCCCACCGCCGTGTTGGCGCCACCTGTGGTGTTGGAGTAGAGCGCATCCTCTCCCACCGCCGTGTTCCAATTACCTGTGATGTTCGTGAAGAGCGCATCCTCTCCCACTGCCGTGTTGACGTTACCCGTGGTGTTGGAGCGAAGCGCATCCTCTCCCACCGCCGTGTTGGCGTTACCCGTGGTGTTGGAGAGGAGCGCATCCTCTCCCACCGCCGTGTTGTCATCACCCGTGGTGTTGGAGCTGAGCGCGTTTGCACCGAGATTCACGTTGGCAGTGCCTCCACCCACTGATATCAACACCACGACGCCAACCATGATCGCCAAAGCGTACGCGGCTCTTCTGTTGCGTGGCCTCTCTGTCATGATCTATACCTCCTTCCCAGGTTGTGCCCGGACTATACCGTATGAGTACTAACAGACAAACAATCCAGCGGTCTTTGGAGGTCAGATCTTCACTCACGTTGTCCTTCGAACCTCAAGCGCACGCGCGCGAGTCGGGTCTTCACTTTTGGTTTGCTGAGGAGGGGAGTAGGGCGCCAGGTCTGTATTCTTGGTGTTCGCCGTGCGCTCCGATTACTTACGGCGAAATCGCGGATTGTGCTGTCAACGTGTGTTCTGCCAAGAGCGATGGAGTGAAGGGACACGTACTTCCTTGCTGAAGTGGCCTTAACTCGGAGGTCCTCGCAACGATCCAAAGAGAAAGGCGTTCTCGCGCAGAGGCGCGGAGAAGGGCAAGAACTGGAGAAACGACAACAACGGGTTGGGTAGTACCCCTATGCAGTTCACCATTCCCGTTTGGACTGTAGTGAAGTCGTCCCCCTCTGCGCCTCTGCGACTCTGCGCGAGAGAGACTGGGAATAGGCTTTGCGGCGTCACTCATTTCGGGCGGAATGCGCTTCCGCCGAAGAGCGAGCGCCAACTGGAATCTCGCTTTGCGCGCGGGCTACCGCGCTGGCTCCCTGCCGGTCCTCTTCCGCTGCGTCTCGTGCAATGTGGCTAGCGCCTTCTCGATCTCCTCGTCGGTCGGCTTGCGGCGCAACTTGCTCTCAAGCTGCTTAGCGACTCGTTCGCGCTCCCGTTTCTCCTCGCGTCCCATCGTCGTCCCTTCTGGATCTGTCGGATTGCGAGTCCATTATGCGCGCTGAAGAGCGCCAAGAGCCAACCAGCCGTACAATCGCTGCCGAGAAGGAGAGAGAGCATGCCCGAACTGCCGGAGATCACGTGCCGAGCGCGAGAGATGAAGACGGAGCTCGTCGGCCGAACGATCTCCGGGATCGAAGTGCTGCAGCCGAAGTGCCTTAACGTGACGGTTGACGAGTTCGAGAAGGCCTTGGTCGGCGCGGAGATCCGCGATGTGACCCATCACGGCAAGTGGCTGATCACCGAGACGACGAACGGCTACTTTCTCCTGAATCTGGGCATGGGCGGCGAGGTGCTCCTCGTTCCGCACGACGAGCTGCCGGAGAAGTGGCGTGTGCGTCTCGACTTCGCCGATGGGCAATCGCTGGCGATGAGCTTCTGGTGGTTTGGCTACACGCATTACACGCCGCCAGGCGCCCTGGAGAGCCACTCGCTCTCTGCGGTTCTCGGGCCGAACGCGCTCGACGTCTCCCTGAAAGACTTCCGCGCGCTGCTCGCGGGGAAGCGAGGCCGGATCAAGTCGCTGCTTCTCGATCAGAAGAAGCTCGCCGGGATCGGGAACGCCTACGTCCACGACATCCTCTTCCGCGCGCGGCTCCATCCCCTTCGTACGATCCCGACGATGTCGGACGATGACGTGAAGAACCTCCACCGGGCGATCCAGACGGAGTTCCATCGAAGCATTAGGAAGGGCGCGGCGGCGTACGAGGTTGACCTCTACGGCAAGCCCGGCGGATTCTCCGGCAAAGACCTGCTTGTGGGGTACAGGGAAGGCAAGCCATGTCCCGAGTGCGGCACGACGATCGAGAAGATCAAGACCGGATCGACGTCGAGCTTCATCTGCCCGAGCTGTCAGCCGCTGGTGACGAGCTAGCGGATCGGGGTTGCCGCCAGGAATCGGGCGGCGATGTCGCCCATGACCCGGTCCTCCTGCGTGGGACGGCGCATCGCCGACAGGGCCCGGCGGCGATCTCGTCCTGACAACAGCAGATAGAAAGTCAGGAAGACCCTCACCTTGGCGAGCGGAAGTTCCGGATGCGCCTGGATCCCCCAGATCGGCTGATCTCCGTAACGAAGGACGTGTGTCGGGCAGTCGGCCGATCGCGCGAGAACGCGCCACGGCGGCGGCGGGCCGGCGACCTCGTCGAAGTGGTATGAGAAGAGGTGCCATGGATCGGGCGTATCCTGGAACAGATCGTCAGGCTCCAGTCTCTCCAGCGCGATCCAGCCGATCTCCGGCTTCGACGACCGAGTCAAGTGTTCCGGACCGGAGAGCGCGTACACGAGCATCTGATGGCCGAAGCAGGATCCGAGGATGGGCAGGCCACGATCCGCCGCCTCGCGGATCACGTCCGCTTCTCGCGCAAACCACGGTTTCGGCTGGAGGATCGATGCCTCGGAACCGGTCAACAGCAGGTGGGTGTAGCCGTCGAGTGGAGGGATCGGCCGGCCGGCAGGGACATTGACTACATCGACAGGAACGTCACGAAGGTAGGGCTTCCAGTGCCAAGGGGGACGGAAGACGAGGCGGTGGACCGCGTTGTCGAGCAACAGGAGGCGCGTGCGCATGCGTGAGAGTCTATCCGATCCCGGGAGCTGCTCGCGTGTTGCTGTTGGCGTGCTTTGGCGGGGTTTCGCACGAAACGTGACGCACGTCACACTCGCGCGGCGCGGCAGCGCGTCGTAGACTCACACGCAGACGGGGGGTAGAGATGGCTCAGGGCGACAAGCGGTTGGCGCTCATCATCATGGCTGCGGGCATGGGACGGCGATACGGCGGCCTGAAGCAGGTCGAGCCGATCGGTCCGAGCGGCGAGCTGATCATCGACTACTCGGCGTTCGATGCCTTGCGCGCGGGCTTCAAGAGGATCGTCCTCGTCGTGCGCGAGGAGATCGAGCCAGCGTTCCGCGAGCGCTTCGATCCGATTCTGTCCGAACGCTGCGATATCGCGTACGTCATGCAGCGACTGGAGGATGTGCCCGACGGTTTCGCGGTTCCTGCGGATCGAGCCAAGCCGTGGGGCACGGCGCAGGCGGTTCTCGCGTGCAGGGATGTGGTCGACGGGCCGTTCGCCGTGATCAACGCCGACGACTTCTACGGCCGGAGCGCGTTTGAGCTGCTCGCGGAGTTTCTGAATGGTCTTGCCAGCGGCCCTGACTCGGAATCTGCGGTCGTCGGGTATCGACTCGAGCGTACGCTGACGGAGCATGGCACGGTGTCTCGCGGGATCTGCCGACTCGACGAGGGCGGCTACCTTCGATCGATCGTGGAACGGAAACGGGTCGCGCGGCGCGACGACGGGATCGCCTACACCGAGGATGGCGAGCACTGGCACTCGATTGAGAACGATGCCCTGGCGTCGATGAACGCCTGGGGGTTCGCGCCCGATCTGTTCGAGGCGTTCGGCCGGCGATTTACGCGTTTCCTCGCGGGCGCGCCGGACAAGGAAGCAGAATTCTTCATCCCGAGCGAGATTGGCGACATGGTCGCCGAGGGCAGCGCGCGGGTCCGGGTCCTTCGATCGCAGGAGACGTGGCACGGCGTGACGTACCGAGAGGACGTGCCGAGAACGCGCGAAGGGATCGCGCGACTTGTCGATGAGGGCGTCTATCCGGCGCCGCTGTGGGGGTAGAGATTGATACGCACCGAGGAACTCACGCGTGCGTTCGGAAGGCGGCTGGCCGTCGATCGGCTTTCGCTCGAGATTGGCGAGGGCGAAATCGTCGGCCTCCTCGGCCCGAACGGAGCGGGGAAGACGACGACCCTACGGATGATCGCCGGGATCATCGCGCCCTCGTCCGGTCACGTTGACGTCGCCGGGATCGATCCGGCGGCGGAGCCGGCACGAGTGCACGAGTCGATCGGTCTGCTCACTGAGTCGCCCGGTTTCTACGATCGGATGTCCGCGGAGCGGAATCTGGCCTACTTCGCGTGCTTCTATCGCGCCCTCGATGTGCGTCGCGCCGTGGACGCGGCGCTCAACCTCGTCGGGCTCGCCGATCGCGGTCGCGACCGCGTGGGCACCTTCTCCAAGGGGATGAAGCAACGATTGGCCCTCGCGCGGGCGCTTGTCCACGAGCCGAGGATCCTTCTGCTCGACGAGCCGACGGCCGCGCTCGACCCGGAGGCGGCGAAGGGTCTGCGAACGCTGATTCTGCAGTTCAAGGCCGAAGGCCGCGCGGTGCTTCTCTCCACCCACAATTTGTCCGAAGCGGAGGAGTTGAGCGACCGGATTGCAGTCCTTCGCACGAGACTGCTTGCGCTGGATTCGCCGCGGACGCTTCGGGAAGCGGGGAAGGCTCGCCTCGTTCGTGTGAAGGCCGAAGCTTGGGACGGAGATCTGATCCGCCGAATCGAGAACGAATCCTACGTCCTCAGCGTCACGCAAGAGGGCGGCGAAGTGGCTCGGTTTCGTCTCGAGGATCCGACCGATGACCGGCCGCGCCTCGTCGCGTTTCTGGTTCAGCATGGAGTGGAGATCCTGGAGGTTGCAGAGGAGACGCGGACGCTTGAAGACGTCTATCTCGATCTCGTACGGGACGTGGATCCATGATCCGACGGATTCGCAACATTCTCTTCAAAGAGTGGATCGGGATGGCGACGACGCCGTCCAGTCTGTTGTTTGCCGTCGTGATTCCGCTTCTTCTCGTCGGACAGGCGACCTTTCTGTCGTGGATTCTCCCGCGATTCCTTTCGCCCGGAGCGCTGGGGCTTGCGCTGCCCGGCACCGACTGGCTGACGGAAGCGGAGCGGTTCCGCGTGCTCATCCTGTCGCAGTTCCGTTTCTTCGTGCTCCTGATTCCGGCGATGATCGCGAACGTCTTTGCGACGCTCTCGATCGTCGAGGAGAAGGTGACGCGGACGCTGGAGCCGCTTCTGGCGACGCCGGTTCGGACGTGGGAACTCCTGGTCGGAAAGACGCTCTCCGGAGCGATCCCGGCGTTTCTCATTGCATGGGCGAGCTCAGGTCTGTTAGTGCTTATCGCCTCCATGCTCGGCTGGGGACCGCTCCTGGAGCACGTCGTGACGACTTCGTGGTATCTGTCGTTGTTTCTGTTGACGCCGACGATCTCGATCATGAGCTTCGTTCTCGGGGTGATCGGCTCGTCGCGGGCGAGCGACGCCAAGAGCGCACAGAGCCTCTCGGTGCTCGTGGTTCTTCCGATCTTCGCGCTGATCGCGGTGCAGGTGACGGGGCTCGTGTGGTTCACGCCGTTTCTGACGTGGCTTGTCGCCCTCGGTCTGGCGGTGGCCGATGTCCTGCTTCTGGGGGTGGCGGCACGCTTGTTCGCGCGCGAATCGATCGTGACCCGATGGCGGTAGTTGCCCGGTGGTCGACGCGTTCCAGAGTGAGTAGCATTCGCGGGATCTGATTCGGGGCGGTGCGATGAGAGACTTGTTCCGCAAGAACCGGCGCTTGTTCATCTTCCTTGTCGTTGCCAACTTCCTGCTGCAGTTCGGTCACCGCATCTGGCAGGCGACGTTCAACAACTTCGTCGTTGAGCGGATCGGCATCGGACCGGACGCTGTCGGGTGGATCCAGAGTGTGCGGGAGATCCCGGGCCTCCTCGCAATCGGCCTCGCGGTGCTTGCGCTCATCTTCTCCGAGCTGCGCATTGTCGCTGCGAGCATCGTGCTGCTCGGTGTGGGGATCTTGCTGACTGGACAGGCGACGACGGTCCCAATGCTTCTCGTGGCGACAGTGGTGATGAGTATCGGGTTCCACTTCTTCGGCCCGGCGAGCAATGGCGCGCTGATGATGAGCGTGGACAAGCCGGATGGGCCACGGGCGCTCGGCTGGATGAGGACGATTGCCGCGGCCGCAGGCGTGCTTGGCACCGTGGTCATTCTGTTGCTGGTCGAGCGCATCGGCTACCAAGCGCTCTTTCTCACCGTCGGTGCGGTCGTGATCGCGGGAGGCCTGATCCTGTTCCCTCTCGGGTCAGGAGGACACAACCTGCCGCCTCGCCGCAAGGCGAAGTTCCGGAGGCGCTACTGGGTCTTCTACGTCCTCGCTTTCCTCGCAGGCAGTCGCCGGCACATCCTGACGACGTTCGCTCCGTTTCTCTTGGTCAGGGACTTCCACGTGGCGGTGCAAGTCATGTCGATCCTGTATCTCGCAAACTCCCTGATCAACATGTACGCGCACCAGAGGATCGGCAAGGCGATCGCGCGGTTCGGGGAGCGCTGGATCCTCTCGGTCGCCTACATTGCGCTGATCCCGGTGTTCCTTGGGTACGCGCTGGTACCGTATCTGCCGATCCTGTTTGGCCTGTTCGCGCTCGACAGTGTTCTGTTCAGCTTCAATGCAGGGCTGACGACGTACATCCACAAGATTGCGGTCTCTCCGGAAGAGCTGACGAGCAACCTCGCGGCGCAAGAGGCGATCGGTCACATCGCGGCGGTGTTCATGCCTGCCTTCGGTGGGATTCTGTGGGTGACTCTCGGCTCGCGGGCGCCGTTCCTCATCGGTGTGGGAATTGCGGTCGTCTCTCTTGCGATGGCCCAGTTCGTCAGAGTGCCCCGTGACGTCGCGCGCAGCGGATCTGCGGTCACGTGAGCGGGGTGCGGGTATGATTCACGGGAAGGAGATCTAGTCGACACATGGACGACATCAGCATCAAACCTTTTACGGTGAGCGGGGCGATCGGTCCCGAGGATACCACGGGGCGGACGGCCGGTTCGTTCATCGGAGACGTTCTTGCCGAGAACGGAATCGAGCTGCACGACAAGGACGTTCTCGCGCTGAGTTCGAAGGTTGTGTCGTTCTTCGAAGGGGGCCTCCTCCGGCTGAAGGACGTGCACGCCTCGCGGAAGGCGCGTCTCCTCGGACGCGTTTTCGGCAAAGATCCTCGGAAACTCCAAGTCCTCATGGAGACGGGCAGGGTCCTCGCCGTCGTGCCGCTCAAGAGGATTCTTAGAATTCCCAGCATGAGACGAATGATGATCGAACGATCGGCGAATCCCGCCGCGATGCTCGAGGGATACAGCAAGATCAACAACTACACGTTCGTCGTTCGAGCTCATGCGGCATACCTTGATGAGGCCGGGATCGACCACACGAATTCGCCTGAGGGTTACATCTCCGTGCTTCCGCCCGACCCGTGCGCGACGGCGGCCAAGATCCGCGCCGAGCTGATGAAGCGATTTGGGCAGGACGTCGCAGTGATCATCACCGACACGGTGACGTGCGTTGGGCGGTTGGGCTCTCAGGACGTCGCGATCGGCTTCGCGGGAATCGATCCGACTACCAGGGAAACCTTCAGTGATGACCTGTTCGGCGTGCCGAGATCCGGCGGGATCGACGTGGTCATCGACTCGATCGCCGGACTGGCCGGGCTGGTAATGGGACAGACGATCGAGCGGACGCCGGGCGTCCTCGTCCGCGGCCTGAGCTACGAGCCTGAGAGAGAGGAAGACGCCGGTCGTGGGATGGGAATCCTCGGCTATCCTCGCGGAGCGCTGTGGCGGATGATCGTCGCCGGCGTTGTGGCGACGGCGTGGTTCCGCATCGCGAATCTGCTGACGTTCCAGCGCTGGCCGAAGCGCTCGCGGTCAATCTAGCTGAGAGAGAGCGCGTCGTTCGGAGAGCCGAAGACGTCTTCGAACCGGTCCGGTCGACGCCACACTTCGATCTTGTCATTGCTTCGAATCGCGACCTTCGCCGGACGCGGGAAGCCGCAGCTGTGGGAGGCAAAGTGATCGGCGCCGTAGGCTCCGGTGTGATAGAGGACGAATCGCTCTCCACGGATCGGTATCCGGTTCAATGGCACCTTGGCCTTGCTGATCATGTCGCCGGAGAAGCAGAGGCGGCCGGCGAGGAACGCCTCGGCGGTCCGATCGTCTTTCCGGAGCGGTAAGACGGCGGCGGGGAACACGTCCGGGCTGATCAGATTCGTGCCGTGGTTGTTGATCCCCAGATCGAGAGAAACCACGCTGTGACCGAGCACGTCTTTCACGCCCATCACCTGGGTCAGGGTTATGCCGGCGGTCGCCATCAGCGCGCGTCCGGGCTCGGCGATCACGGTCGGCGATCCCAGATCCGCGAGGCGGTCGACCGTCGTTCGTCCGTCTGCGAATCGGTGTCGAAACAGGTGCTCAAGCATCAGACTCGCCGGACATGCAGTCCAGTAGGATTTACCGATCCAGTCCGGCTCTGCGACATCGGAGGTGCGGACGTGCGCGTAGCCCATCGGCTGGTCGTTCCACGTGACAGCGTCCGGGGCCTCCGCACCCCCGCGGAGACGGGCGAGAAGCCTCTCCCGGAACCGCTCCCAGGGTTCCTTGGAGAGAAAACGCACGGGGAACCCGCCTCCGACATCGATGATCTCGACGCTGAGGCCGGCCCGGTGGGCCGCGTCGGCGAGGTCGAACAGGTGGACGAGCAAACGCTCGTAGCCTGCGGGATCGGCGATCTGAGTTCCGATGTGCGCCGAGACTCCACGAAAATGGAGTGCGGGCGTCCTGCGGAGTCGACGAAAGAGCTCATCGGCCTCGTCGAGGTGGAAGCCGAACTTCGTCCAGTCGGAGGCGGTCGTCTGATCTTCGGACGTGAGGCCGGAGAGAGGCATCCCGCGGAAGCGGACGAGCACCTCGGGAGGACGGCTGCGCATGTCTGCGAGAGCCTCCAATCTTGCGAGTTCGTCGTCGTTGTCGACCGCGACGACCGCGCCGGCGTCGACGGCATCACCAAGATAGACGTCCGATTTCGCGTTGCCGTTGCACGTGATCCGGCCCGGTTCGATCCCCTCTTCCAGTGCAGCGCGAAGCTCGAATTCGGACGCGACGTCGGCACCGAGTCCGAGTGTTCTTGCCGCACGGATCGCGCCGCGGCAGGGGTTGGACTTGACTGCGAAGGCGACGATCGTGTTTGGGTAGTGATCTCGCGCGTTGCCGAGAAAGGCGCGCGCGTTGACGGCCATCTCGTCGACGAAGAAAACGTGGATGGGAAGGCCGAATTGCTTCACGACGCGATCGATCGAGGACCCGTGGCGGGTCATCAATCCGTCGAGGCGGCAGGTCGTGCTTTCGCTCTTCGCCATCTTGCTCCTTGGAATCCGTGCTCCGAATCACGGCATGGTACGAGAATGCGCCCTCCCTGTCAGCTCATTCGGGGATCGGAGCGTGTGAGCTTTGGCTCAGACAGATGTCCGTGACGCAGCTCACAGAGCCGATGCGTGGATCCCGTCTCCCGCCAACGCAGCAAGCGACGATCGGAAGCCTACTACGCGAGGGAGACGGCTTTGTGCGAGACGATGGGGCGCGCCTTCCCCGGTCGCCACAGGAAGGAGCAGGAGCCATCGGACGTCGACAGTTGTCCAGGCGGGCGGTTTCTCCAGTGGGGCCTTGTCGGGGATCGGTTGTCGTGCTACGCTGGCGGTAGAATTAAGGAGGTGGCAAATGCCCATCGTGATCGAGATCACTGCCGGAATGCTTCTCGCCTTCTTCTGGGCGTTCTGGGTGCTCGCGTTTGGGGGCTGGTGGTGCGGCGGCGGCTGCTAGGTCGACGCTTCGCGCGAGTGCAGCCCGTACGACACACGAAAGAACGAATACGGATTGCCGCCTTGGGGAGGATGATCCTCGTATCCTCCCTTCTCCTTTTGCTCGTCTTCGGAGTTGTTCAGGCCCAGGATCGCGAGCGGTTCGCGAGCGAGACGGGACTGGATATCGATCTCGTCAACGTCATTGAGGCGGACGTTGGCGGGGCGGAACTGGCTGTCATCTTCGTGTTCATCAACGAGCGGACGTTCGACAGCAAGATTTCGGCGTCTCTTCGCGCCACGCTTCTGCCCTATCTCGGCCGCAACGCCGTGTACGTGAACCCGAACGTCAAAACGGTCACTTCGCAGTTCCCGTTCGACCCACTCATGATCTCCGTCCAACCCTCAGGGGAAGCGACGTTTGCACCGCGGCTCGGGGCATGGGTGGAGATCACGCCCGGATTCCTTGGCGGGCGGTTTGAGGTCAATCCGGCGGGATCCTCCCAGGGCTCCGGAGCCGAGGGGATTCTCGTTTTGGAGGACGCGATCGACCCTGACCAGCCGTTCGACATGATCTACATGGGGCAGCGGACAACGTTCGTGATCTCAGTAACTGCGCCGTCGGCCGTTGCGCCGATTCCAGGTGCGTACGCGGCAGCCACAGAGTCGCATGCGCCAATTGAGGTCCCGCTTCTCGAGGACGTCGCGACGCTCGAAGAGATCCTCGGGTTGCCCGACTTCTCGTCGGAATCGATGGCCGCACTGTTCGACCTTGACACCGATGCTGTACGTGCAGCCGAGACCACGTTCTCGAACGGCGAGGTTCTGAGGTTCCTCTTCGTCCGACTCGATGAGGGTGTTCGCGACAGCGCGCTCGGCGAGGAACTCATTGCAGCGCTCGATCCGGTCATCGGTACCGGTGCCGTGATGGTGTGGGCGTTCTCCCCGACCGGCGTGGGTTTCTCATCGAGAGGTTTCCAGATTCACCAATCGGAGAAGGCCTACGAATTCTGGAGCTCAGCGTCATTTGTTGAGCTGACGGCCGGCTTCATCCACGTCGAGTATGTCGAGGCGGGTCAGATGGTTGCGGCCGTCATACGCTTGCCGCAGGGCGTGGAACCTGATGTACCTTTCGTCATTCAGTACGCTTCCACAAGAGTAAGAGTGAGCTTCCCTTGAAGCGGCAGGCGCCCTCGGGGCACCCGGCCGATGTCCGCGGTTGGTGCCCATTCGGAGGGAGCGTAATGTGCGTCTGATCCTCGCTTCGGCCTCCCCTAGACGACGGGAGCTGCTATCGCGGATCACGAGCGAGTTCATCGTGGTCCCCAGCCTCGGTGCAGAACCAACCAGCGGCGATCCACGCGAGCGCGTCCTGAAAGGAGCCTGCGCCAAGGCACATGAGGTCTCGATCCACCATCAGGGCGTGATCATCGCCGCGGACACGCTCGTCGTCGTCGACGAGGCCGTTCTCGGGAAACCCGAGTCGCGCGACGATGCGAGGCGGATGCTCGAGACGCTGAGCGGGCGGGAGCACTCCGTACTGACGGGTCTGTGCGTCCTCTCCACGCAGAGCGGAGAGGAGCGATCGGCTGTCGAAGAGACGCTCGTGCGATTGCGCACGCTTGAGAGCACCGAGATCGAGGCGTACCTGGAGTCCGGCGAGCCCGACGACAAGGCCGGCTCCTATGCGATTCAGGGTCGCGCGGCCCTCTTCGTCGAGCGGATTTGCGGGGACTACTTCAACGTGATGGGGCTCCCGCTCTACCGACTCGGGTTGCTCTTGCGGGAGGTGGGCGTTCGCGTGTAGCCTCAAGGCACACAGGACGAGCGGTTCGATCCACTGTTTTCCAGATGTCGGAAGGAGAACGACGATGGGGGAGAAGCGAAAACACAGCATCCACACGATCCAGAGGATGAAGACAGACGGCGAGAAGGTCGCCTGGCTGACGGCGTACGACTACCCCACCGCGGCCTTCGCCGAAGCAGCCGGCATGGACATGCTCCTCGTCGGCGATTCGCTCGGGATGTGCGTGTACGGTTACGAAGGAACGGTCCCGGTGACGATGGATCAGTGCATCGTCCATTGCGAGGCGGTGCGTCGTGGAGCCCCCAACACGTTCGTCATGGGGGACATGCCGTTCATGAGCTATCAAGTGAGCGACGAGGATGCGGCGCGAAACGCGGGCCGATTCTTGAAGGAGGCCGGCGTCGATGCGGTCAAGCTCGAGGGCGGGAAGCGTGTAATCACCCGGATCAAGGCGATCCTCGACGCCGGAATTGTCGTCTGCGGGCACATCGGACTGACACCGCAGAGTTCGGGTCAGTTGGGCGGCCACAAGGCGCAAGGAAGAACGATCGCGTCCGCGCGCCTGCTGATCGAAGACGCGCTCGCAATTGAAGCGGCCGGAGCGCAGTTGCTTCTCCTCGAAGCGGTTCCTCCGGAGGTTGCCGGATTCATCGCGCGGAAGCTCTCGATACCGGTTCTGAGCATCGGGGCGGGGGGCGAATGCGACGGGCAACTGCTGATCGTGTCAGATCTGATCGGCCAATTCCAGGCGTTCACGCCGAAGTTCGTCAAGAAGTACTGCAACGTCGCGGAGGTAGTCACCGAGGCGATGCGGGCATACGTCGCCGACGTCAAGGCGGGTCAGTTTCCGGAGGACGAGCACTGCTATCACATGCTCAAGGACGAAGCCGGCGAGTTCGCCGATCTGATCAAGGAATTCGAGTAGTCGTCCGCGATGGATTCGCGCGATTTACAGTGTCCGGGCAAGATGGCGATCGACAACGAACGGTGGCAAGGAGGGCGGGATGAGTGATCTACGGCAGAGGCTGATGATCGGCGAGGACTCGCTGCGGCAGATCAACGAGCTGCTGCTCGATCCGGGCTCGGAAGTGATCAACGAGCTTCTGAGAATCGTGGAGAAGCACGGTGGCCCGGAGCAGATCAACGCCAAGGCGGTCGAGGCGAGGAAGCCGGCGAACCTGCTCGAACGGCTGAAGAAGAGCCAGTCCCCGTACGTCGCCGACATCGAGTGGCTGACCGGAGAGCGGGATCGTGGCGCGTTCATCTCGATCGCCGATTACCGAAAGAAGGTCCTCGGAGAGCGGGCCGGCTCAATGACGTTCGATGCGGGACATGCGGTCACGCTCGAGATCAGCGCGCTGCAGTTCTTCCCGTGGTTGATCGCCGAGGCCAAGCAGGCGATTCGTGCCGGCGAGGTGATGCCCGGACGGTACATCCGCGTCCGCAACATGGCTGAGCAGGTTGAGGATCAGGGCGACACGCTCGCCGTCGCCGCAGCGATGCAGATCGTCGGCGCAAGCTACGTCGAAACGCTCGACACCAAGGGAACCGACGGCTCGAACATCCACCTCGGGGGACCGGCCACGATCACCGGGTACTTCGGCGGGGTCGGGCAACCGAACGAGCACGCGCTGCAGTGGGTCGACGAGTTCCTCGGGTACTACACGGAGTACGGAATCCGTCAGGTCCTGAACATCAACCCCGGTACGGTGCTTCTCGGGTACCTCCTACACAAGCTGGGGATCGACATCGAGTTCAAGATTTCCGTCTACATGGGCAATGACAATCCGTACGCGGCGCTGTGGACGCTGATCGGGGCGAAGCTGTTCGAGCGCGAGGACGGGACGACGTCGCTCATCGGCTTCAACTGGGCGAACTCGGTCGACAACACGACGATCGAGAAGGGAGCCGCGATTCGGAAGGCTCTCGGATTCGAGAGCGTCGTTCGCTTCGAGCATCACATCACCGAGACGCAGAAGTCGATCGTCATCCAGCCGTACGACCGAACCGACGAGCTCGTCGAACTGGCCGATCACGTCGCCAACATCTCCGCGAAGCACGAAGGCGGGAAGCCGGACGTCGACTCCGCGCGCGACCATCCGTCGGACATTCTGGAATACTTCCTGCCGAAGGCGGAAATCGAGGCGCAAGGGCTGATGCCGGCGTTGGAAAGGAGCTACCTCGACAAGCACGATGCGCTGAATCGAACGGCCGAGGCGCTGACCGAGAAGGGTTTGCCCTTCATCGCGGCCTCGAACCTGCATCGCTGAACCCTCTCGGGAGAGGTGCGTTAGGGGGAGGGCGGCGGCGGAGCCCGACCTCACGGCGACGTTTCTTCCGAAGCCGATCTTCGGCGAAGCGGGCAACGGAATGCACCTTCACCAGTACCTGGCGAAGGGCGGAGTCAATCTGTTCCGAGACGGCAGCGAGCTGTCCGAGCTTGCGCTCTGCTACATCGGCGGACTGCTCACGCACGGACGAAGCCTGATGGGGTTGACGAATCCGTCGACCAACTCGTATCGCCGCTTGGTGCCCGGACACGAAGCGCCCGTCAGCTTTCTGTTCGGCGCTGCAAATCGGAGTGCCG
>Ga0208771_1000115_pt1 | contig 50876 bp, 124 predicted proteins | sample AntAceMetag02UKX_FD_184775 | JGI IMG/M metagenome (GOLD analysis project Ga0208771, IMG submission 184775) | Saline lake microbial communities from Ace Lake, Antarctica - Antarctic Ace Lake Metagenome 02UKX (SPAdes) (version 2) | ecosystem: Environmental > Aquatic > Non-marine Saline and... | reverse complement strand
AATGGTACAATTTTTCATGATTTATATATTCAAGATGAGTTTAATGGATATGTCACTATTAATGAAGCAACTATAGGACCAGCAGGAATTACTAAATATTATGGGGTTGCAAGAGGATGTATATATGATGGACCTGTTCAAGTTTCATCTGATAGTACACATTATTCAGTATTCCTAAATAGTTTTTCTGGAGCAATTCCTGGTGCACAAGTTTTTGATTGTAATGGTGATGGAGCTAAAATATTAATGCGTGGGTTAACTGGAGTGTTTGAATTCCATAATAAAACAGGTTCAAGTCAAAAATTATTTATAGATTTATACTCAGCAAGAGTTGGTTTTCATTCATCAATGACAGCGGGTGCATGTACTTTAAGGGGTATTGGATTTATTTATCTTGATGATTCAACAAATTTTGCTATAAACACTGATGGATTTATATCTAAAGAAAATATTAGTCATGCAGTTTGGGATGAACCTATTTCTGACCACCTTGAAGCAGGTACTACAGGAAAAACTCTTTCAGATTCTGGAAGTAGTGGTAATCCTTGGGCTACTGATGTTGCAGGAAATAAAGATCCTGGAACTTTTGGAGAATTAGTTGGAGATGACCTGGCGAAGAAAAAAGATGTATTCAATGCTAGTCAAATATAAGGAATCTCGATATGCCAAGTTTGTATGGAATAAATTTATATGACACATTTATTTATCAAGGTCGTGAAGAATCCATAATAAAGGATTTATTATTCACGGTTGAAGATTTTGAATGTGGAAAAAGATTTATATCTGATACTTCTAAATTAATAAATCTTCCTGTCAAAGAATATAGGTGGGATGTATTTGTTGACGGTACCGCTATATCATATGGTACTAATAATAAAGAATTTACATATGCATGGCCTTATCCATCTGAATTTAAAATTACACACAGAGTTATAGATTCAAAAAATAATCTAATATCTACAAATCAAACATTTGATATTGATAGTTGTCCTGGTTATGGCGGTGGCGGAGGAATTGATATTAGATGGAGAGATAAAATACCACCTAAAATAATCATTAAAGATTTAACTGAAAAAAATAATAAAATTCCAATTATAACAATTGAAAGCGAGGAAGTCAATGAGAAAGTTCGATTCTTCAAAAAGTAAAAATTTGCAGTTTAGTGTCAAGGTAGAAGACACTAGTATGAAGGAAGTTGATTTCTTCTACAGAGTAATTATTGAAGGTATTGAATATGGATTTAAAGGAAAACCTGGAAATGGAAATGTTTCATTTCAAATACCTGCACTTGAATCATTAATAAAAGGTAGTGATAATAAAAAGACATATGCTGCCCGACTAGATACAGTTGCAGAAGGAAAACATTTTGATACTCCATATACAGAAAAAATTTCTATCAAAAAGAATCCTAAAGTAAATATAAAGGAATCTGAAGAAATCGTAAATGAATCAATTGAAGAACCTGTAGCAAAGACAATTGTAGTAGGAGTTAAAGAAGTAGTAACTGAAGATTGTGGTAAACCTCACAAGAAGAAAAAGAAAAAACTTATTAAAAAATCTAAAGTTACTGAAGCAGACGATAATATTCTAAAAGAACTTGATGATATAATTACTCGATTCGAATAAAGGTTGAAATATGAGAATATTAAATAGCTACTTACAAGAACAGGTTAGACATAATTTTGTCAGGTCAGCAATTACGCCAAGTGGTAAAAAGAAAGAATATCTTCTCCAATTAGTACATAGACGAATTAAATCATTAAAAAGAATGAAAAAAGATTTAGATATGATGTATAAATATTATGCAGATATATCAAGAAAATGGTTAAATAAAAAACCTAAAAAATTATCAAGTATTTCTAGATTTGCTGATCCTAAACCACTCACTCCTCATATGAGAAGCGGTTTAGAAAAAGACGTACACAAAGCTTATTTAGATGTTAAAAAAGAATTAAACAAAATAGCTACATATAAAAGTGTAGTAAAAAGAGAAATTGATATTGTTCGGAGGCGTGATTTTGATAAAGGAGGTTTCCTGTGAGTTACAAATTAATTGAATCATATTTAGAAGAACTTAATAAAGCAGATAACATGTTAAGAGAACTTGATGATATAATTGCTCGATTTGATTGAGGGACAAATGAAAATATTACATAACTACTTACAAGAATCATTTAGTAAAAATAAAGATTATAAAGGTGAGATTACAGACGATTATGTTAAATCAAACATGATTATTATAAATAAGATAGCTCAAGATATATCAACAATATTTAAATCATTAAAACCAAAATATTATAAACATGCTAAAGGTAGACAAGATAGTTATTATTATGAAACATCTGATGAAAGATCATATTCTTATAATCCAGGAAATCATAAATTTATATCATTTAATGTTTTTACGTTTGATTGGGTAAAATCAATAAACAAATTATATGCCCGTGATGGAGATGATGCAATAAATAAAGAATTTAATAAAATTCTTAATATAATATTAGGGAAGTTAAAAAAGAAATATAAAATGGAATCAGATAAGAAAGCATATGCTTCTCCATATTTGATTAAAGATGATAATATAATATTATCAATCGATCTTGATGGAGATAAAAATGAGGATTGTACTTTTGGTATAAGATTATATGGTATAAATAAATTAAAAGATGATATAGATATAAGACGACTAGGATTTAAGGCACCCAGATAATAAAAGGATTTGAAATTATGACTATGTTAAAAAAGATTCAAGATAAAATACTAGGTGTATTTGGCGACATTAAAATATTTAAATGGCCTATGTTTATACTTTATCACCCAATAGGCTACAGAGTAAAAGGTGAAGATGTAAGAAAAATAATTAATACTGTTCAAGCAGGTGACATAATAATACGTGGTTATACTGATTATCTTGATGGATATATAATCCCAGGAATATTTAGTCATGCTGGTTTATATGTTGGAAATAATAATGTAATTCATTCAATGGCTGATGGAGTATTTGAAGAAGATATTATTAATTTTTGTAGATGTGATAAAATTGCAATATTAAGACCACGCGTAAGTGCAGCAGCAAAAGTAAAAGCAGTTGAAATAGCTCATAAATCAATTGGTCTAGAATATGATTTCGCTTTTGTAACTGGAGATAATAAATATTATTGTACTGAACTTATTGCACATTGTTATAAAGATACACTACAAAAAGTAATAAGACTTGAAACAGCTACTGGATTCTGGGGATTGGTAAAAAAAGAAAATGTATATTTACCTGATGGATTTTTAGATGCATCAATAAATGATATAATATTTATGAATGATTTTGCAAAAAAGGAATTAGACAAAGAAAAAAATAAGTTTTAGGAATTAAAAAACCCAAAGCAAAGGTACACTCGCTCCCCCTTAATGAAGAGTGTACCTTTGTCTGGGCTAGAATAGTTAGATGGCTTATCTTAATGCTCCCGTCCGATTCTGTTTCACGCACTTGAGTTGTTCATCAGAGGTCACCGCTCTAACTTTTAATGATAACTAAAGTCAAAACAATTAGTCATTGTATCAACAAAGTTGTTGATTATTTGATCATAATAACCTTTCCGAGACATAAAATGATCAAATAACTGAAGCATTTTTTCTCGGTTATATCTGTCTTTTTCATCATTTCCTAATACAGAAATATAACCAACTACAGGTCCTACACTTTGCTCACTTACAAGACAAGGAATATGAATGTTACCTTGATTCAATGCTTTGCCTTGTGTTTCTAATATTTCATCTGGATCCTTTAGCGCATAAGGCAATACAATCACTTGTTCATATGAATAATTATCATGAAGGAATTTATGTTTACCTTTCAGATTAGTTACTATCTGTAGAACTTTTGTTTTTGAACTGTTAGCTAACGGAGTTACCTCATATAAAGGTATTCCATGAGTCCCTACTTTGATTAACGCCATCGGTCTAATCCCTCCCATTAAATATTGTTATACCGTAGAAAACTTTTTGTGGTAACATTCTTTCATATTTATATATGTGTAAATATAATGAAGTCATGTTATCATGAAATTCCTCTAATGAATCTTCATCATTTTCCTCAATCCAATTCTTAATCTCCTCAAGAAATTGAAAACATCTCACAATTATTATTTCAAACATTTTTAGAACATAATCTTTATCTTTAATCATCTTTGTTCTAACATGCATCCCACTACCACCAAGACTAACTACACTAGTACCACTACTCATTTCAATATTACCTCTAGTAAAATCAATCCATACATTATCAGTTCTTATTCTAAGAGAAGATACTCGAAGAGGAGCATTTGATTTTGTATTCATAAATGTTATACATCTATTATTATAACTTCTTAATGTCCTCATCATATCATTTTTATTAGATACTGGCCACAATTTAAGTTTTTTACAATATTCACATTTATCATCATCAGGATATTTTTCGATTCCTACTTCACAAAATCCACAAGGAATTTCTGAAAATGATCTAACATATGCTTCAACAAATCTCATTACACATTGTTCAGTAGCTTGTTGAAAATTTACTGGTTTGGTCAACATATCATTCTCCTATTTCAATTTTTATTATATTAAAAAATAACATTAAACCTTTCCTATCCAAGATTAAATATATATAACTTGCTACCGATTATCAAGAATATGATTATGAACAAAAATAAAAATAAAGGTAGATTATATAGTTAAATAATAATATCAAAAAGGATATTATATATAATGTCGTATTTTATTTCTGATGTAAAACAAGAGAATCAATATATAATAATTTCAGGTTTTCCAATAAAACAATTCCAGAGAGATTTAAAGAGATTATATAGGTCTTCTAGAATTGAAAAAATATTTGATATGGCATTTAATTTTTTCGGTAGAGGAACAATTAAAGTTCATCAATTCTTTTTACCTGAATTAGTATATTTATTTGGGCAATTTCCTAATCGTCCAGCTTATACTTCTGCTACCATTTTAATTTATAAAAATACGTGGATGAGAAATACTCTTCGTAAATATCCAAGTAAAGTCAATGAAGCATTAGTTAGTAAAGATATGACTTATACATTGAAACCATATCAAAAAGGCTTTATTAATTTATATGATACAAAGAAACAACAATTCAATTTAAAAGGTTATTTATTAGCATTTGAACAAGGACTAGGAAAAACATTTACTAGTATTGCATTAATGCATGGGATGAAGAAAGATGCAGTTATTATAGTTGCTCCTAAAAGTACACTAAGATCAGTATGGGCAGCTGAAATCGAAGCTGAGTTTAAGGAATCTCAATCAGTATGGGTAGTTGGAGATAAACCTAAAAAAGCAAGATTTTATATTGTTAATTATGAATCAATTGATAAACTATCTCAAATATTATCATTTGTTAAATCATCTAAACGAATAGGGATTATTGTAGATGAATGTCATAACTTTAGAAATATTACTGCTAAAAGAGTAATCAATTTACTCAGCGTTGCAAAACAAACTAAATGTAATGATATAGTACTTTTATCAGGTACACCTATTAAAGCATTAGGTACTGAATTAATACCAACATTACAATTAATTGATCCTTTATTTGATGATGAAGCAAGAAAAATATTTGTAAGAACATTTGGATTGAATACTACAGTCGCATTAGATATATTAAGAAACCGTCTAGGGTTAATAATGCACAGAAAATTAAAGGCTGAAGTTGAAAAATTACCACCGAAAATAAGTAAAACTGTAAAAATTAAAATTCCAAATGGTAATCATTATACTCTTGAGAATATGAAGAAAGAAGTTTCAATATTTGTAAAAGAGAGACAATATCATTATAAAAAAGAGTTTGCAAAATACAATCAAGAATTTTCTGAGTGTATTGATTTTTTAGAAACTGAATTAGAAAATGATAAAGATTTTAAACAGTATCTCAAAGTAATTGAAATGCTAAGGAAAAAAGGATATAATTTACGAGATGCTCAACAAGTAGAAATAGTAGCATGGGCTAATAGGTATGAAAAAGAAGTACTTAGACCATTATTACCTTCTGATTTAAAAAGAAAATTTGATAGGTCTAAATCAGTTGTTAAATATGTTAACTTGAAAATAATGGGAGAAGTAATAGGTGGCTTCCTAAATCAAAAAAGAGCCGAGATGTTTTCTGAAATGATTAAAGGTAGTCCCTTATGTGAATTGATAAATGATTCAGAAAAGAAAACTATTTGTTTTACTACATATGTTGATGTTGTTAAAAATGCAATGAAACATTTAACTACAAAATGTAAGAAAGATCCTATTGCAGTATACGGAGCTACAAGTGGTAATATCAAAGGTTTATTAAAACAATTCAAGCATGATCCTAAAGCTAATCCTCTAGTAGCAACAATTCAAACTCTTTCAACAGGAGTAACATTGATTGAAGCTAATACTGTAATATTCCTTAATCAACCTTGGAGATATGTTGATAGGATTCAAGCTGAAGATAGAGTACATCGTATAGGTCAGGATGTAGATGTATTCGTTTATTTATTTATATTGGATACAGGAGGAGAACCAAATTTATCTACTCGTATGGATGATATTGTTAGTTGGTCAAAAACAATGTTTTCTGAAATTGTAGGTGAGACTCCAACTGAATTAAATAAGAGTGTAAAAAGATTAAACATCAATTTTAAGTTTAAGAAAAAATTCTGGTAACATTTTTTTATAAGAGATAAATAAAATGACTGACTGGAAAAAAGATAGTGATGGGCATTCTCATCCTATTAATGATGATAACATTGATGAATTAATATTATCAAGTCGTAATAAAGTGATGGCTTTACAATATCATTTTAAAAAATGTCATGAGCATATGCAGGAAGTTTTAGATATAGCTGATAAGATTGAAAAAATAAAAAATATTGACAATACAGAAAAAGGAGAATAGGGTTATGGCTAGAGAAGCTAAAGGTAAAGAATGGATAAAAACAAATATGCGAGATTATAGCGATAGTATTTATCCAGAGTTTCTTAAAAGAATGATTGAAGAAACTAAACTGAATGAGGAATATTGCAAAAAAATATTAAGGACATTTGGTATTACACAAGACAAAAGAATTAGAGTTAAGAAAAGTCGTAAAAAAGGAATTGAGGTAACCGAATTCTTAAAACAATTTGATATTCCTCATCGTGTATTAGAAGGAGTTGAAAAACATTTAAATGGGTTAGTAATGGAAGAAAAAGATTTTAGACAATTATTAAATATACCAGCAAGCAAATTCAAGAGTGCAATTGAAAGTCTTGAATTTGGAGAATATCGTGTAAAAGCAAATGGCAAATGGTATTGGGCACAAAAATCTACAATTAAAGATATTAATAATACCATGGACTTATACTAATACTAATATTATTAGGAGGTTAAGAAATGGTTAAAAAAGGAATGACACCAGACCAATTCAAACAGAAGATTGACCCATCTCCAGAATATCGTGCACTCAAGGTTGAAAATGAAAGCCTTAAAAAGAGATTGAGCAATTATAAAATTGAACATGGTACAGTCGAGAGATTTTTTTCAGAAGTATTGGAAGCAGTATCGGTCATCAAACCTATTGCTAGAAAATACACTCCTCCAAAAGTGAAAGGCACTAAACACAGTACAGTATTACATTTAACTGATTGGCATATAGGTGAAGTAGTCGATCCATCTGAGATTGAAAATTTCAATTCTTTCAATCCTGAGATTGCTCGAGATAGAGTAATAATGTTATGTGAAAAGATAATTGACTGGATCTCATTACATAGGCACAATTATGTAATTGACGAATTGGTTATTATTGTTACAGGAGATATGATAGCTGGTGATATCCATATGGAACTAATGAGAACAAATGCTTTTCCACCACCTGTTCAAGCATGTGAAGCAGGATCATTATTAGCAGAAGCTGTGGCAATGCTTGCTCCACATTACAAGAAAGTAAGAGTTGAATTTATTGTACCTGATAATCACAGCCGACTTACGCAACGAGTACAATTCAAAGAAGCAGGTTTAAATTCGTATAATTATATTGTAGGTTTTATAGCAAAAGAACAATTGAACAAACATAAAAATATTGAGTTCAATTTACATACACAAGTTGAAAAGGTAGTAGAAGTACAAGGCTTCAGATACCTTTGTTTCCACGGTCATCAAATAAAAGGTTGGGCAGGATTCCCTTATTATGGGATTGACAGAAAAGCTGGAAAAGAAGCTAGAGCAAGAATGAATAGGACTAGAGATAAACATTTTCATAAAATGTTAATTGGTCACTATCATGCACCACTTAGACATCCTGATTGGTTAATTGGTGGTAGTCTTTCTGGTACTACTGAATTTGATCATGCTGCAGGTAGAGATTCATCCCCTTGTCAAACTGCTTGGTTAATGCATCCTAAGTTTGGAGAAAGAGAGTATAACGAATTTATATTAACTGAAAGATAATAATATGGCTAAAGCAAAGAAACCAAAAGATTGGAATATTTATGAATGTCCAATTAAAAGTATTAAAGTTGGACCTTATGATTATGAAATTAGATGGATGGACGAAGCAGACTTTAGCGCTAGACAAGCTCACGGACAACATGAAAGTGATTATCATGTCATATATGCTGTAAGTACGATTAATAAATGGCATATGATGGATACTCTCAAACATGAACTGAATCATTCAATTGAAAGTTTATTTGGATTAAATGAAGAAGTACCTAAAGGTGAGGATGAGACTGATACCATTAAATTTCATACTGATGAACATCATTGTACAATACTTGCTTCTGGTTGGGTTATGATAGAGAGAGATAATCCTGAATTTAGGAACTGGTTTAATAGCTTATATGATTTGATTGAAGATTCAAATAATGAGCCTAATGATGAAAACTAAAAGCGTTAACCTTAACGCAGAAATTCGTAGGAAAAAAGTATGTGCCTTAAAAAAGGAAGAACAAAAATTAAAGGCAAAAGGTAAGCGACTAAATGAAATGCTTAAAAACCAATTGAGGAAAGAAAAATAATATGCCTGATTATAATGATTTAAAAATACATTTAGAATTTTTAAAGGAAGAATTTGAAATTCTAAATGAAAGAACTAGATGGAAGGATGAAGTCCAAAAAGGTAATATTTCAGATCCTTCAAAGTTAGTTAAGAAAGGTATTGCTCCATCAGAAAAGAAATGGTTAAAGGGAGTAGAAAAAGGTTCTGATAAAATATTTAAAAAAGCTGGAACTAAATCATTATCTGATAGGGGAAAAACTAAATTAAAGAAAACATTATGGAAACTTTTAGATAAAGGTGTTAGTGCTTTAACAGGACCAATGATGGTATCAATGGGTGATCAGTCTATGTTATATTTACCTAAAGGTATGAATGTTGCTCAACTTAAAACTAGACTTAGTAGAAAAGATTGGACTGAGTTATTACCTTTACTAAAAAGACATGAAGCAAATGAACTTACAGCACTTCAAAAATAAGCAAAAAAAGGTATGTATAATGTAGGTGTCGTTAAATTTAAAAAGGATGGGAAATTAGTAGGTCAACATGCAGGACCTTCCATTCTTAAAAAAGAAAAAGAAATGTTAGATTATTGGACTAAATTATATGGACCTAGTAAAGCAAAAGAAAAATGGAATAAAGTCAGAGCTAAAACTGGAGAATATGGTTTAGTTAAAAATAAATCATGGAAAGATATCAAAAAAGATGAACGTCAAATTTCTAAAACTAGAATAAAAAATAAAAAAGAAGCATTTGCTAATTTTAACAAATCCAAAAAGGAATTGTTGAAATCTAAAAAGCTTGCTGTACAAGCTATGAGATCTAAAGAAATGGGTTATTTAGATAAAGCTAAACAGTTATTTGCATCTTCTAAAGTTGCTTTAGATACTGCTAAACAATTTAAAAAATTAGCGTCATCAAGTGCTGTAACAAAAGTGATAACAAAAGGAAAAGCATAATATAATGAAAATAATTCATAAATATTTATCTGAAGCTGACCCGGTAAGATTATCAGTAGGCATGTTACGTTTATCTAAAAGAGCTGCAGATAAAGAAGATGATCTTGATACTCCATTTAATAAATGGTTAAAGCAAAGAAGAATGCATTGGGCTGCTCATCATGATAAAGATGTAATGAAAAGAGAAAAAAGAAAATTTTATAAACTTAAGTTAAAAAGTTTCTTTAAAAAGGAAAAAAAATGAGTGAAATAAGAGATTATTTAGAAGATCAATTAGCAAGAAAATCGGCTGTAGCTGGTGTAGAAAAATTATCAGAAGATCTTAAAGAAGATTGGGGTATGAATTTTGAATCAAGTCAAGTCAAAGAACAATCAGCGTCTGCAGCAGAATTTGTAAAAACAAAAAGTAAAAAATATCTTAAATTAAAATCGAAATTGATGAGTCTATCACCGGAACGGAAGAAACAAATACTCGCTGACATTAATAAAAAATATGGAAAAAAGAAGAGAAGATAATATATGCATACAATTAAAAAGTATTTATCGGAAGCTACTGAAGAACATATTCCTGAATGGAAAAAGAAAATAAATGAGAATGCTCAGAAAACAATCCTTATCGACTTTGACGGAGTAATACATGCATATTCAAAGGGATATGAAGATGGGACAATATACGACCCTCCTCAAAAAGGTGTCGAAGAAGCTCTTAAAGTATTGATCGATAAAGGATATAGGTTAGTAATGTGTTCAGCTAGAATTAAAGCTGGAGATGCTCATGGTAAACCTGAAATGGTTTCTTAGTTGAAAAAATATGATCTTCTTAAATATTTTGATAAAATAACTTGCGAGAAAGAACCATGTGTAGTGTTTATTGATGATTCCGCAGTGAGACATACTGACTGGGATTCAACATTTAAACAATTAAAAAAGCTGGACATATTATGAAAACCGAAGCAGTAAAAGAATGATGGTTAACCTTTAACCTATGAACATATATTAATTATAAATTAAACTTTTATTGGAGGATTATTATGAGCGACAAAATGGGATCTATCACAAAAGTCAAAGATATTATTACTAATACGATACAGGATATACCAGAAGTACTTGATGGAATGAATGAAGCAAAGGAATGGAATTCACTAGGTGAAATTCTTGCTAACATTAAAGCACTCACAGCTCTTGTTGAGCAAATTGGAGTAGTAGCAAAAATCGTCAGAGAAAATGTTTCTGATATTAATCTAGATGATGGCGAATTGAATGATGTTATTGCATCATACATCAATGAGAAAGTTAATATTCCTTGGGTACCAGAAGCAGTAGAACAGAAAATATTTGGTCTCGGAGTTGGAATGGTAATGTCTCAGATTGATAAGATGTGGGATAAGGTAGAAGAAAGATTTGGATCAACAATTGCTAAAGCTAAAGCAGTAGCAATCTCAGCTACATCATAATAAAAGGGAGTATAACAAGATGGCAGATAAAAGTAAAAGCGCAGGTCCAGCAGTAGGTTTAGGCGTAGATGTACCACCTATGAAAGATACTCATGCGCCAGCAATCAAAGGTCCAACTCCAGGTCCACCTCAAAGTAAAGGTGTTGGTTCAGCTGCTCCATTAGGGGGAGCTGGAATAAATACTAACCGAGTGATTCCACATAAAGAATTAGATTCAATGTTTAATGGAAATACTTGGCCAACTGGAAAAGGCCCGGCTCCTAAGAAATAATAATAGGAACCAAATTAATTCAATCCTAAAGGTGGGATATACTCATTACTCCTCCCAGAGTGACATATCCCACCTATTAGGTTTTACTGGATAATAATAAATTATAGGAGTATTAAAAGTGAATGCTGCACAAGCATACGTACAAGAAAAAATAGATATGCCAATCAACAAAATTAAAGTAAATATGACTATATGTCAAGATTGTCGACATCTAAAAGGAACTTGCAAAAAAGGAATTCTTCCAAAGGTCAGCTATCATGGGAAACCGTATTGCAAAAGACATCGAAGTAAATAATTTTTAGATGTCTAATCATATATAAATGAGACCAAAAAAAGGAAATTTTGAATTAAATTATAAAGGAGATTAAAAATGTCAACTGTTTATTTTACTTCTCATGACAGAGAAAGATTTGACAAAGGACTTAAAATATTTGAGAGATTAACTACTGCGATTGAAGGTCTTTGTGAAAATATAAATGAGAAAGAATCTGAAGGTCCATCACAATCTTATATGGAATCATTAGTAGATAGTATTCTTGCTAAGAAGGAAGATGAGAAAGAAGTATTATTTGAAGATCCTGATAGGGCTCCACGTGATCCCGGAAATTGTTGGCCGGATGAGCATTTTGATGATGGGGGAGACATATTATTTGAAGATGAAGATAAAGAAGAATTTGGTCTCCTTAAAGAAGAAAATAAAGAAATTGCTAAAAAAATTAAAGAGATAGTAGTAGAAAAAGAACCAGAAATTCGTAGTAATAAATTTACTATAAGAACAAACTATAAGCTATCATGAATGACCCATTAGAATTTCCAGAAGTCACTAAGTATTATATTGAACAAATAAATGGTAATATTGGTCAAGTATGTCATATAAAATTAATTGGCAAAGAAATACAAATGCTTTTGATATGGGGATTTGAAACTAAACTTTATTTCCATCCCTCTAAACAACAATATTGTTGTTATATGAATGATATTCATAATCAATTAAGATTATGTTATGGTTATGAATTTGAATGGATTAAAAGAGTAAATAAAACAGATGAAATATTATTCAAATTAGAATTAGAAGATCATGTAAAAGATCCTAATTGGTTTGCATCAGATTATGGAGCAATTAATGAAGATTAATATGTTCACTAGTTCAGGAGATTTTGTTAATAGACTTAACCCTCTTATAAATAAAGTATGTAGGATTCATTCATATACTAATTTTGGGTTAGTAAATTATAAATGTGTTGTACATAAAGTTGAACGAAACCGAAATGGTAATGGTGTAACTGTGATAGATGAATATAATATCCATCATCATTATACATGGCATGGAGTTGTATCAATAGAAGAACTAAATGAAAGCGAAACAATATTATTCAAATTAGAACATGATTTATAGAGGAGATTTAGAATGTCAACCAATTATACAGCTCATACAGTGATAGGAGTTAAATTAGATGCAAATGATTTGTTTACCGATATTAAAGCGAGAGGTTGTAAACACAAAGAAACATCTAATAAACATTGTAGTGAATGTGGTAAACTAATGTGGACAATTAAATCAGTATGTAGAGATGCAAACTTTGAAGATGGTTCATGTAAAGTTTTTGGGATGTCATGTATTAAAAAATCATCTGATGATAATATTATTTATGTAGGTATGACATATTCAGCTGATGATTATAATAAGGATAGTGAACATTATGCAGAAATCCCCAATGTACATGTGATGATGCAGTTAGCTGAGGATATCAGAAACAAACTAGAACCTTTGGGAATATGGAATAAATCAAAATTTGGTATGTGGACAGTATTATCTTGTAGTTATTAAAGGAGGACATAAATATGGGTTTAAGACTAGGTGAAGGTAAACCAAGTACATCAACAGTAATAATTGTATGGGTATGTATTATAGCATTAGGTTGTTTCATTGCTTATGACATATATGAGAAACCCATAGGTAATGAACCTAGATTTAAAATTGAGCAAGTTGAAATTGATATTGAATCAGTAGACTCATATGTGATAACTGACCTTCAAAGTTATAAGGATGGTAAGAGAAGCAGGAAAGATGCTCAATATCTCTATACAGCCAATAAAAGTAATGGAGAAACTAAAATCATACAGTTAAGGAGATAGGAGATGGTTTTTCGAACAGTTAGTGAGCAAGCAATACATGAATATAAAATGAGTAAACCGAATATAAAACATGAGATGCAAAGAAGAAGATTCTGGTGTGATGCGCTTGCGGCAAAACTTAGTAATGGAGAGGATTTACGTTATGCCGCATCAGTTGCTGATCGAGCATTAATTAAATTTGATGAGTATTTTTTACCACTAGATGATACAACTAATAAAAATAGACCCTAAAGGAGAATGATAATGGTTAAGCGAATAATTGAAATTGAAGACGAAGTTGAAGTAACTGAGTATAAAGGTAGTCCAATTATAACATTACCTACTGGTCAGGAAAGAGGATTCTCTTTTGGTTTAACTAAAGCCAAACTGATTGTAGATTTTTATGATAGCATTAAGAAGTTTGTAGAGACTGAAGGTAAAGAAGCCTAAATGAGAGAATGACTTATGATAAGAATACATGATTTTATATATGACAATAAAGATGATAGAGTTGGACCTACATTAATTAAAAAATTAAAAGTATTTGTTGGTAGAGTATGTTTAATAAATTATAATGATGAATATGATTTATATATCATTAGTCAAATGGGTGTAACTAATCTTGGATTTTGGGTAAACGAAGGAGATGCTGAAGAAGATAAATTTATGTGTTTCTCATTAGTGAAGTCAGTTGATATAGCAACACCTAAAGATGAAATATTTTTCAAATTGGAATATGATTTAGATTAATAACTAGTTACGGTGGAACAAATAATTAAAAGGGAGATATTGTAATGATTAAGAAATCAGCGAAGAAAAAAGCAGAGAAGAAAGAAAAACTTGAACTTCACCAGCATAAAAGTTTAAAGGGTTCAGTGATACATACTCACGGATTTATACATGATCTTTCTTTGAAGCATGACAAAGTAGATACTCAAAAGGCACATGATCTTACTATCAGATTAGATAGTCAATTAAAAGGAGCTTCTAGTAATGGCTGATGATATTCAATTTAGAACACCATTTTGTGAATCATGTCAAAGTAAAGATGTAACTATTATAGATGATTGTGATTGTCCAGTCGTTGAAATTAAATGTAATAAGTGTGGTATTCAAGCAGACTTTTGTAAATTAGATTTCGAACAAGATTTTGAAATGAATTTCGACTTTGATGATCCTGATTTAGAACCTGCTCGAGATTTTATTGCTACATCTCCTAAAGGGAAAGAGATACTAGAAGATGTGATGGATACAATGTCTCAATTCATTCCTGACCTTAAAATGGATAAGGAAGGAAAAGATAAAATGTTCGAAGACTTATTAGAAATGGTGGAGAAAAATGGGAAAAACGATAAAGGTGGAGAAGACTCAAAGCGTGGGTCAAACGACATCATTTAAAACACCAAAGGATATTTTTAAGTTAACACGAAAACAAGAACTCGAAATAAAAAGAATTAAAGACTGGGAAGAACTTTCGGAACTTAAGAATATTACAATAGGTAATAAGATTGACATATATGCTTAAGGAGATAATTATGAAACTTGAACCTAAAGAAAAGTCTAATAAAACTCTCAAAGAATTATCAGAAGAATTTCATGAGTATCAAATAGACTTTCTTAAACGACTTGATAAGTTCGAGGAAGCTTCCAGAAAAACACATTTGATGATAGGAACTAAGAAATGAAATTTGAACTTGAAAAAGATCAAATAATTAAAATGAATAAATGGTTAGATATTCATAATCACAGTGAGTGCCCATTCTCTATTCCTAATAATTGTGGAGCAATTGGTGGGAGACTTACATATACATTTACTGGTACTAGTCTTGGATTAATATCTAAAGTTAAATGTGCATGTGGAGAAGAAGTAGATCTTACAGATTATACTGATTGGTAAAAAGGAGAGTATTATGTGTGATTGGTGTAAAAAAGCATCATTAGGAAAAGTCATGGTATCAGGAGATTCATTACCAATGATATGTGAACATTGTGGATCTAGCATTGATAAAAAGTTAACATATGAAAATATCGTAGCATGGGCTAAAGAGATAGTAGAATATGATAATCAGACAAAACTTATCAAGGAGATTAAAAAATGGACATTAAAGAAGTAGAAGTCATGGTAACAAAGTTTCAGACTACTAATGGGAGAAAGTTTACTACAATGAGTGATGCTGAATTTCATCAAGCTTGGTTAGATGGAAGAACGTGTCAATCATGTAAAGGTCTCGGGAAAGTTGACCCATATGGAGATGGCAGAGAACATATTGTCTGTAGTGAATGTGGAGGGAAGGGATGGAAATAAAGCATAAAGTATGTGTAGTCATTCCTAGCTTCAATACTAAGGATATGACTATTAAATTAATTAATCAATTACAAGAAGTAAAGTCGGTTGATTTAATCACAGTAATATTAGAAAATAATTCAGAAGATGGAACAAGAGACTCATTATTAAAAATTAATGTAGAAAACTTTCATCTTATTATTAATTCTGAAAACCTTGGGTTTACTAAAGCTATCAATCAAGGTATAAGTAAAGGATTGGAATTCGGAGCTGATTATTTCTGTCTTATGAATACTGATGTGGATATTACTAATCTAGATGCTTTTAAAGTAATGTGTGATACCCTAGATGAATATCAATCATTTGGTATACTAGCTCCTGATAATACTGTGATAGGTAGAAACAGACAAGAAAGAATGACTTGGATAAATGAAGATGTAGGATTTGCAGATGAAGGTATGTGGTATACTGTAATGTTACCAAGAAAGACAATTGAAGATGTAGGTCTTCTAGATGAACAATTTTTCTTACATTGTTCTGATAGTGAATATTCCACTAGGTTAAGGTATTGTGGATATAAGTATGGGATAATCAAATTAGATAAAGTTGGATTCAAACATACTGGATTTGCTTCTAGTCGTAAATTACCAGGAGTTTCAAAAATTATTAAGCAAGATGGAGCTCTGTGGTATGAGAAATCAAACGGTACACTTCAAGGTAAGCCAATTCATGATCCATTCTTTCCTAAATTAACTAGAGAAAGACGAGTAAAGGAACCTTTTCTTACAGTTATTACTAGGCATTGGGTACGGCGTCCTACCTTCATAACACAAAATAAGGAATCAGTGGCGAAGGTAATTCCGTCGGGTGATGCCCAGCATTTATTAATTGTAGACGACACTCAAGAGGGTAAGGGATTAGAATGGGCTGGTAAAGCATTCGAAGAATACAAATATAAATTAAACATTCAAGGTTCATATGTTCTTATATTAGATGATGACAATATCATAATTGATGAACATATAACTACAAAATTAAGGAAAGCTGCAATAGATAATAACTTTCCAGAAGCCCTTGTATTTAAAAGTATTATTAATGATAAGGTATACCCACCTAATCTCCAATGGACTAGGAAACAATTACAGAGTTGTAAAATAGGATCCTTCTGTTATGCAGTCACGAAAGAATTCTTTATGGAGAATGCAGCAGTATTCGGTGAACATTTTATACTAGGTGATTTCAAATTCATTAAGAAAGTTGAACATCTTAAAAAGAGAGTAGTATGGGTTGAAGATTTAACCGCTTGTAAAACAATAAGGGAGAGTAATGGCAGACCAGAATAAAGAATTAATCACAGAAGTATTAAATGAAATTCAAGATTTACAATCAATGTGTTCACATGTTATTGCTCATTTAGAAGAGCTGAGAGAGAAGATAATTAAAAATGATAAAGATAATTAAATATCAGATAACAGGTGTCAAGTGTAGTACCATATGCAGAAATGAAGATAATATGTTTGTGGGTAGTATGTGGTGTAGAGATGAATGTAAACACAATGAAGGTACTAACCATAAGAAATATCAAATTGTATGTAGTCATCCTAACTTAAAGGAGGATTCTAATGGGGTCAACTATTATAAGTCTTCCAAGACCATCATATTCTGAAAGACCAAGATCACCTTCAGCACAAGGACCAGGAATAAGAAACATTACAACAAATATTAAATACATTAATAAATTAGAAGAACGAGTTGCTTATTTAGAATCCCAAGCTGAGAAAATGAATAAACCATAAGGAGAAGGACAATGGCACTAAGTAAGAAAATGAGAGAATTACTAAAAGAATATGGCGGTGGCGGAGTATCAACTGAACACGCTATGGTTTGTAAAATAAATGCACTTGAAAAAAGAACAATCCAACTTGAATCTGAAATAAAACAATTAAGAGATTCACAAGGGGGACACTAAAATGGCACCAGGTAGCTTAAGAGTAAGAGACTTAATAAATCAACATGGGGGAACTGCTGATCATGCAATGGCATGTGAATTGATAACATTGAAAAATCGAATCAAGAAATTAGAATGGCAAGTTAAAACATTAATAGAAAAGAAATGTAATTGTAATGAAACACAAGATTTAAGTGGGGAATCTCAAAATATTCCTTTATTCTATCAAGAAGAGGAAGGTGAATAATGAGTGAAAAAAAGAAATATAATCCAATGGAAGAAGCATTGAAGTCTATTGATAAGGCAAAAGCAAATCCTGGTCATGCAATTGCTTTTTTACTCATTGCTGTGGAATATCTTATTGAGGCAGTAAAGGCAAGAGAATGTCCAATATGTAAATATGGAAAACATAATTAAAAAAGATATGGAGAACACATAAGTGAATCCAATACCAAAACAGTTATCATTTTATTGGTCAGGTAAGAATATCTCATGGTTAAGATACTTAACATTATACACAGTAAAATTATTCAATCCTGATTGGAACATAAGATTATATGTTGGTCCAGCTCCTGTGACTACAGGAAGACGTCCTTGGACTACTGGAATAAAACAAGATTTCTTTATATACAAAGGTAAAAATTATTGGAGTGAAGTTGAAAAACTAGATATTCAAATAATTGATTGGACATTACAACCACCTTCTGATTATAATGGAGATAGGAATAAGTTTAATACATTACATCCTCCTCAGTTATGTGATTTGTTTGAATGGGAAACCTTATATGTTCATGGTGGATTCTTTGCAGATATGGATATAATATTTCTCAAATCCCTTAACCCATTATATGATCAGATAGTAGAAAGCGATGCTGATTCAGTAGTATGTTATTATAGGAATATGTTTAGGATAGGATTTACAGCTGCTAAGCAAGGTAGTAAATTTTATAAGGATTTATTTTATACAGCTCTTAGATTAACTAATGATAAACAATATGAATCATGTGGAGCTTTTTCAATATATGGGATGATGGGAATGAAAGATAGGTATTTAAGAAATCCAGGACATTTATTAAACGAGATTAAAAGGAATAATTATTATAAACAAATCCTTGATAGATATAATACAAGTAAGTTTTTCAATTTAGATAAACATAATTTGTATCATTGGGATCATGATCAATTAAAAGATATATTTATCCAACAACATGACTATAATGTAATCCCTGAGAATACATATGGCATACATTGGTATGCAGGTTATCACGGAGCCCAAGAATTTAACAACCGTGTAAATGAAAAAAACTACATGACTTTTAATTCTTCAATTGGGAATGTAATTAAACATATTCTGAACAAATAATAAAATACCAATTCGAGGATAAAATGAACATATTTGAAAAATATTTATTGGAAAGACATGGAGAATATAAAGAACTTGATAAGCAACTCGAAAATTTATTTCCATATTTAGTACAAGTTGTTAAAGATTTTAAATATTTAATTGCAGACTATCCCGAATATAAACCCGAGAGTAAATTTGTCAAAAAATATATAAAAGGTAATGATATTAAAATTGTTATGTTACCTAGTAAAATTTCTCAAAACGCTATGACGTGCCCTATGAAATCAAAAATACCAACGGGTATAGGTCCTCAAGTCATTCGTGATTATTTAGAAACATTAAATCAATTCACTAGTGTTTCTGAAAGGTTACAGAAAGCTAAAAGAAATTCTAATGGCGTAGTGGTATTACCGAATACTGGTTTTGTAATAACAATATATGTAACTAAAGCATTTATTCAAAGTCGAGAACCAGAAGAACGAATAGCTGTATATCTTCATGAAATTGGGCATTGGGCATATACTGAAGATATTAAAAAGATGTTTAAAGAATCATTAAGTTGGAAGATGTATATTCCAATATTGAATTTATTTCAGATAGAAAAAATAAATTTATTATCACGACAAAATGAATATAAAGCTGATGGATTTGTTAAAAAATTAGGATACGGAAAAGAATTAGTATTAGCTCTTGATAATATAATAAAACCAAGAAAGTATATGAATATCTTATTAAAGATTCTTGATGTATTATTATACCCATTGAATCTACTAGCAACTATCGGAGAGACTACTCATCCAAATATTAAAAATCGTAAAAAGAAATTATTAAACAGGATAAGTAGCATATCTAAAAAAGCAGATATGTTTATGTTTAAACACATAACAAAAATTCTTCCCATTGGAAAATAATGACAAATGAAATCAATACAACAATTCCTTCAAGGGGTATAAATAATATGGGTTTTTCTTGGATCACATCACTTATTAAACCTGAAGTAGATTTATGTACAAGTAAAGATTGCAGGTTTAATAATAATAAAGGTATATGTATAATACCAAACGAGAGAATACTTATTGAAGGAGCTCCTGATGTTAGGGGTGGACTTATAAAACCTGGCATGACATGTAAAACTTATCAACCAAGACCACCTGATGTGGCTTTAGAATTAGTAGATTCATATCCAATTTATAATAGTGATGGAACAATATATGAACCTCCTGCTGATGGAGGTATACCCAAAGGAGATAGAGATTATGGCTGTTAAACATGAACAAGATTATCGTATGGTCGACTGGTCAAAAATTAAAACAATTGATGATCTTAAATTAGTATTAATCGCAATCCACGGCGAAGTAGGATTTACACAAGAAAATGTATTCTTTGAAGCATTAGTTAAAAATGGTTTATTAGGAGATACTAAATCATTAACTCCTCAACACATTCCTATTCCAGGAGCTGATGATATACTTCCGAAACCTGATGGTGTAGATTCTAAAAAGAAACATTAAAGGATATAACAATGAGTCAATTAAAAATTGTTGGTAAAGTAGTTGCTGATAAACAAGACTTACTTATTACTATCGTAGCAGCTAAATATCTAGGGAAGACTAATATATCTTTGGATGTATATGATCCTTATAATACTGCTCGGATTGGAGACTTCGTAACTTGTTTAAAAGTTAATAAGGAACATAAAGGTACATATATACAATTATCAGAAATAAACAGAAGAACTACATAAAAAAGGATATTGTATAATGGCAAGATTAAACATTAATACTGATTATTGGATGATATCTTCGAGAGGGGCTATCATACTTACTGAACAAGGTGACAATGTTATCAATGACCAATTGCATAAACTACATGCAGTATGTCCAATATGTAAGTCTAGATTATGTTGTAGAACATATGCCCAAGGCTCAGTAGTTACATGTCCAAGTAATTCAAATGAACACCATAGGAAATTAACACTCAATATATCAAGAGAATTTAGTCAACGTCCAAAAGTAATATCATTAGAAGCTAGAGGTCCTGGATGATGTAACAGAAATCGAGCACGTAGTTAACGTGTGTTATAGGAGGATTGATAATGGGAAAATGGATTACAGGAGAACTCATGGATTACATATTAAAAGATGATTATACTACTAAAGGTGAATTAACCGAGTTAGTTGAAGGAGAGAAGATGTTTATTTCAATCGGTACACCTCCTTGTTTTAAAGCTAGATTCGGTAGTGACAGATACGGTCCCGAGGCAGTCGAGAAGATAACTAAATGTGGAAAATCTCTTATGGGAACTACAATAACATGTAAACCTACAGGAGATAAATATAAAGTTATAGGAACTAACATCATGAGAGGATCTGTTGGATATATAGGTTCACTAATGTTATGGGTTAAAAAGGAGAATTAAATGTTCGACCGGATATTCATCACAGGTATTTATGGAAGCGGAAAAACTACACTAGCAAGAAGTATGACAAAAGATACTAAAAGAGCATTTGTAGATTATGATGATATGCATACTTATTCAACTAAATGTGATTTTAATAAGGTAATGAAAAGATTAGGAAGTTATTCAAATTTCGCTATCGATGCTATACCTATAAGTGTAGACGATGGAGTTATGGGATGGAAGAAATTTAGAAAATGGGAAGATAATAATAAATGTTCAATTGTATGTTGTTATACTCCTGATATTAATATATGGCTTGAGAGATGGGCAAAGAAGAAGCATTGGATAGGACATCCATCAGGAGATCAAGTTAATGAGTGGAAGAAACATTATAAAGATTTTTATACTTTAAATGTTCATGAACTTTATAAATTAAGAAATGTTCCAAAATGTTGGGATTCAATTTCAAATGAATATACATCAATGGAAATAATGAAAGGGAGATTAACTTTATGAGTACTGATAAAATAAAATTAGCAAACCTTTTAAGTAATCCGCCAGAAGGATATGATACTACCTATCAAGATATTGAATGTATTAGTTATAAAGGTTATTCACGATCATATCAAACTTGGAATAATATTAAAGAACTAGTTGACTGGAAAGATAAATTAGTATATGATTTAAGTAGCTTCCATGGATACTTTTTATTTAAAGTTATTGATACTGGAGCTAATCCTGGTTCAATAGGATATGACAGATGTGAACCTGCATTAGAAACATCTAGGTTAATAAACAATATACGAGGCGGCGAAGCGAACTTTGTTAAATGGGAAGCAGGAGAAGTAATCGAAGGACCTGAACCTGATATAATGTTATGTTTAAATTGTTTCCATCATTATGGAGACCAGATGATACCAGCAATTAAAAACATGAGAGCTAAGAAAATTATATTTGAAATAATGCGTAAAGATGTTGATGTAGTAAGTAAATACAGTCATGTTATGAGTAGTCATGCTTCAGCTAGACCTGAAAGAATAATAATGATATGTCAGAAATAAAACATTACTAGAAAGTACAATAATGAAATACTCTATAATCCTACCCTTATATGGAACCAGATGGAAACAATTTTTTTATGGATTGAAAGCATATGCAGAGCAATCATTTCCTAAGGATGATTTTGAATTGATAGTAGTAGATCAAGGCTCAGATATAGATCCGGAAGTATTCAATAATTATGCATTGAATATTAAATACATTAAAGTTGACTTGGAGAAAGCTGGTTATAAAGATTTAAGAAATCCAGCCTATGCTCAAAATGTAGGGATCAAACACAGCCAAGGTGAATACTTAATATTCACTAGTCCGGAAGTAGTATTGGAAAACCAAGGCTTAAACAATATATCAATAATAATGAATCATAAAATGTTTTTATATTGTGGATGCAAGGAATGTTCATATGAAGTAATGAATCTGCCTGAGCCTATATTATATTCACATCAATTTTTATCTAACTTACCTCAAATAAGATGGTTGTGTCATTCAATTGAAAGAAAAGAAGAATTAGCTTATTTTTATGGAGTAGTACATAATAAAGTAGTAAGAGAAATTCAAGGACTCGATGAAGATTATATGGTAGCTGTTGGTTATGAAGATAATGACTTTGGATATAGATTAAATCAAGTACTAAAACAAAATTTCAATGATCATATATTAACTGTACACATTGATCATGATAGACAATATCAAGTTGATTATACTTCTTGGGTTTATAAAGGTAGGGATATATGGAATAAGAAAAAACTTAAATACAATAGTAATATCTCATCATTAATCGTGAACAAAAATCGTGTATGGGGAAGTGAGATTGGAATAACTTCGATTACAGATTATTATAATACGCCTAGGTATTTAAATTTAGGAGCAGGAATATAATGAATTATGATATAATGCTTTTATTCTTTGTATTACTTCTTATGGTTGGTTGTGAACTTTATACCAACATATTAATTAAAAAAGAAAACAAAAAGAAAAAGGGTGAAAAGAATGTCTAAAAAAGAAGAAACAGGACTGACTGGTTTTACATATATGAAAGGTAGACACATAAGTTATTCAGGTAAATGGGTAAGAGGATTATGGCATGATGATAATGATCTACTACCTGATATCCCACCTGAAGATCAGACTGGTTGGGGAATAAAATTTGATATTGTTAAAGGATATGTAATCAGACCAATGGCTAAAGTCCAACGATTTTGGTCAAGCAAGAAAATAATTGCAGATGTTAAAGAAAAAGACTTCGATGAAATATTTGGACCAGAACTTGCAATAAGAGTGAAACATGTGTTGGAAATAACTAATGGATACAGTGGTAAATATGGAGTATATAATCCCTGGTATGGAATACACACAAGTGTTGAAAGGTCTAAAACTAAAAAGAGAAAAATGTTTTTAAGTATTACTACACCCTGGAAGTCATTTTATATTGGATGTAAATCATATGCACTTGACCCATTAGAAAATGACTACTCGTGGACTGATGACAAAATTGATGTCGAACGAGGTGCTGCAGCTCAAGAAGAATTTGGATATGACACAAATCATTATTATGCTCTTTGCCCATCTGGGACATTAAGGAGCCATAGATAAAAGAGAAACTAAATGAATACTGATAACAAGTTTGCTGTTGATAAATTATTAAAACGAATAAGTAAAACTCAGGATGTCAATGACATATACGAGATGTTGAATGAAGGAGTACATCATTCAATGGACAGTATCGAGAGAAGACTTTATGATGTGAATGTCCTTATACTTAGGGCATTAACTGATAAGGGATTTAAATCTCTTGCTTCAGTGTGTTCACAAGAATATTATAATGATGAAGATTTAGATGGAGATGGTCAGATATACGGGGTGGATTTTATATTCAGGAATCCTCCTCCTATATTGGCTAACATGCAATTGAAAAAGACTAAATGGTCACATGATGAAATGTTGGACTGGAATGAATTTAAGAAGGAAAGATTATGAATCTATGCGCATTCATTCAAATGCACAATGAAGTGAAAAAGGGAAACTTAAAAAGATGTCTAGAGAATGTCAAGTCGTTTTGTGATTCAATTGTAATATATGATGATGCATCAGATGACGGTAGTGTTGAATTTGCTAAACAATATACTCCTCATGTGATAGTAGGTGAAAAGAATGACTGGCAAGAAGAAAGAGCCCATAAGCAAATGATAATGGATTATGCTAAGAAAGAAATTAATCCTGATTGGTTTCTTTGGATTGACTGTGATGAAATATTAGATAGACGTGGAGTGAATAATATAAAAAAGGCTATCGAAATAATGGAGAGCCGAAATAAAACATCTGCTAGCTTCCATCAGTTAAACCTATGGCGTGGACACAACTGGCAAAGACTTGATGGTCATTTCAATTCCAGTTGGTTCTTACGATTGTGGAAAAATAAACCTGATATGAGGTTTGATACTAGTAGAGGTTGTCATAAGAGGATGCATCCCTTATCAATAGGTAATGAGGATTGTCAATTAAACTTTAGGATCATCCATTATGGATTTTCTGATTATAATCAAATACCTGACCATTGTTGGAATTGGGATTTTAAATCATATGGAGATAAAAGATATCAACTTTATTATGAAAGTAGTTTAGTTAAAGTATCCTGGATAATGAATGAATCACAATGTGCTACTAGGTTGGTTCATCCTGAAGTATTCCCCATAGTTAATGTTCCTGATAAAATTGTAGTTAAACCACAACCATTCGTATTCAAGAATGTTCAACATGTCAAGGATGTAATAAATAGTGATTCAACACCTAATATATCAAACATGAGATATGAATTAGAAACACCTAAACTTAAACTACTAGATTTTTATAATAATAGCGAAGGATTATTGATATGACAATGACTAATAAACTCGGAGAAATACTACCTATCGATGAAGCTCTTTCCACTGAAAAATGTAAAGACTGGTGGACAAATAAAGTTGCTAATGGATATTTTACTAATAAGGTATGGGCATTTTCTCAACCACAATTGATTAATAAATTTGATCTTAAAAATAAACCAATCCTAGAAATAGGTGGTGGTTATGGAAGAGAGACATCTCAATTTGCTAAACTATCAGATAAAGTATATGTCATTGATATATCACAACCATCAATTGATTTAATAAAAGAAAATGTTCCATCAGCAATAGGTAAAGCTTATAATGGAACTAACATACCTTATGCAGATGATAAGTTCGACTTTGTGTATTCATGTTTTGTTATTCAACATATGTCTAAAGTAGATGCTAAAAAATTAATGAAAGATATCACAAGAGTATTATCCCCTAGTGGTTATGCATTGATTGAATTCTACGGTGGAGCATTTGAAGCAGGTGATGGGTTTGATCATTACTCTGGCGAGAAAAAAGGGGGTATGTTCAACAATGGATATACTGAAAAAGAAATATATAATACATTTGATGATATTGATATTTTCATTGAGTGGATACATACTAGATTAGTTCCAGAAGGTAAAATAACTTATTCTAACCATTTTGTATGTTTTAAAGGATAATACAATGACTTTATTCTTAAGAGATGATGAAAATAATTCATATATTGATATTGAATTATGGGAAAATGATGATCACATTGAATTAAAACCTGTTGTGATTATATTAAATTATTCACAGTTGTTAATTAAAACAGCGCCGGAGAAACAAGCTCAACTCATTAGGCAATTTGTGATATTATCTGAGTTAAGAAGTTGGTTATAGGAAATTTATTTTATGGGAAGACGAAACACTAAAGATGATTATGATAAAGTATTAAATTCAGTAAGAAATATTTTAGATCAGATTGGAAACGATCATGGTCTTCATAGAGTAGAGGATTGAGATATGGTATTCCAATCAAGAAGTGAACAACGAAGACAACAAAGAATTAAAAATATGACTTCAGGGGTCATTGGTATAAGTGTTAATCCCATAACTCTTGTGAAAGCTATTATAAAAGCGCCTACTACAATTAAGAAATTGTTTTTTGGTATCCGTAGACGATTTAAAAAGAATTAGTCTATTTCATATGAAAGGGTATGATGTATAAACAAACGAGAAAACGAAGACAACCAATTACAATCAATAGTGATAATCTAAAAACTTCTAGGGTATCTACGATATTAAAAAATAAGGGAAAACCTACCGTGGAACATGTACGTAAACCAAGAGCAACAAATCAATCACCATATACTGATACTAAAATAACTTCTAATATTGCAATTAAGCCAATAATAACAGTTCCTAAGAAGGTATTTAAACCAAGTAATAATATTCCTAAGAAGATGTCATTCTTTTGGGCTGGCAAGACAATGTCTTGGTTAAGGTTTATGACAATATATTCATTCTCAACACTTAATCCTGAGTGGGAAGTAATATTATATCACGGTACTGCTGACCCTACTCAGAGGTCATGGACTTGTCCTAACATGCAAGACTTCTTATATCCTGACATGGATGATGATTATTTTCATCTAGTTGCAAGATTACCTAATGTCGAAGTAATTGAAGATTGGTCATTAATAAGAGAAGGTATTCCTTATAACAAATCAATCAAATGGGATAATCTTGCACCTGTACATAAGTGTGATATATTAGAGTGGAAGATACTAGCTGAAGAAGGTGGATTCTTTGCTGACTTTGACATATTATTCATTCGACCTATGGATAAGTTATTCAATGATTTAAAAAGACGAAACATTCAAACAGGATTTTGTTATCAGAATTTAGAAGAAAAAGGAACTAAATATTTTTCAATAGGATTTTTATGTAGTAATGTTGTTAATAAATTTTATGACGATATTTATAAATGGGCTATAACTCACTATGATCCAACTAAGTATCAATCAACAGGAGCATTTGTTTTATATTGTTTATTGAGTGATGGTAAGATAACACAAAGGACAACCAATTCTTCATCACAAGAATTATGGCTTGCTACTAATAATTTAGAAAAGATAATTAAATACAAGTATCCATATTCTAGAATGTTTAATTTTGAAATGAATACAGTATATCCTTATACATGGAGAGACTTACATGAATTATATGTTAAGAATAATGTAGGTAGTATTCCAAGAGAAACTATTGGATTGCATTGGTATGGTGGCAGTGAAGCATCCCAAATGTTCAATAGATCTTTGACACAAGGTAATTGGAGAGATTATAATAATACTATTTGTAATGCGATGGAAAAATTCATAACCTTTGATGGGAAGTTACTAAGAAAATGATCCCTAAAAGAATCCATTTTTATTGGGGAAATGATAAGATGTCATTTCTTCGCTACATGACTTTAAAGTCATTCAGATATTTCAATCCTGATTGGGAAATCAACTTAATTACTAATGATAAGTCTAGTGAGAACTTTATGAAGTGGACTACTTTAGAAAAACAAGATAAGGTTGGTTATAAAGGGATTGATTACTTTTCTAAAATACAAGATCTAAATGTTAATATAATCCCATTAGATTATGACTTGTTTGTAAATGAGATTGATCCTCAGATGTCTGATGTCCATATATCAGATTTCCTAGGTTGGTGGTTGATGTGGAAAGAAGGTGGATTCATTGCTGACATGGATATATTGTTTACTAAACCGCTTGATAACTTATTAGTTTCACTTAATCCTGCTACTAATATGGCTATGGTAATGTTTAGTAGATTTGATAATTATATGCCTGTATCATTTATGGCTGGTGATGGTAATGATAATGCTTTTTATAGAGATACATTTCTAAGAGCTAAGGATAATTATGATCCTACCGTATATCAATCAGCTGGTAGTAATTGTATACCTTTTAAATCAAGTGAAGAAATAAAAGAAGTATATCCTGATTTAACATATACTAAACTTATTGATTCAGTTGTATTTCCTTTTCATGAACAATTAGATGGGAATTGGGCTAAGTTTTGTTTTATAGGGAATAGGATTAAATTTTTAAATCCTGCTCATGTAGGTATACATTGGTATGCAGGTACTCCTATTAGTCAAGAGTGGAATAATATGATAACTGAAGAAACTTATATGAATTATCAAAATACAATATGCCATATAATTAAAAATGATATACGATAAAGGGGATATAGGATATGACAAGGGAATTGAGACCAAGAGTATCAATAATGAATTGTGTATCTACTGCAATCGAAATGTTAAAGTTTTCATCCGAGTCTATATTGAATAATGCTGGATATGATAATTTTGATTATGTTGTAGTGACTTGGTTACCATCTCCTGAAGTTGAAGAATATTTAAAACAACTAGAATTATCATATAGAGATAGTACCATAGGAATATTCATTGAGAAATATACAACTAATCCTAATGTAGAATATGTTCCTAACCTTAGAGGAATGATGAATAAGGGATTTACTGAAGGTTTTAATTTGAATGAATACTGTGGATTAGTTAATACAGATCAATACTTTGGTAGAGACTGGTTAGTTAATCTAGTTAAGTATATGACTGAAGATACAATAGTCAATTGTACTAGCATACAACCACTTGACCACCCTGCTCATATCAATGTAGACTTAGGGTTGCCAGAGAAAGATACATTCAATATGACTAGGTTTAATGAGTTGTACGAGGAATTATATGAGGATATCCTATTAACGGAAGAGGATCGTGGTGGGAGAGTAGCTACTAACACAATGCCTTATTTATTTCACAGAAAGTATTGGGAGTCATGTGGTCCTTGGGAATTAGAGTTAGGAAAAGATTCATCTCCTGATGTTAGATTCTTTGAGAGATGTCATAATGCTGGAGTTAAATTCACAATGTCTAGGAGTAGTATTTGTTATCATTATGAAGCTGCCGAACGGAGAGGTAAACGACCTGAAGGTGTTGAGGATATGAAAGAAGAATAATATGTTAAAAATGAGTAGTGTATTGAAATGTTTAAAAAAGATACTCGATGTAGTAAGTCTTATTATAGCAATGATTTTATGTACTGCTATAATAGTGTGCGGAATTGTAGGGTGGTTATTTTATTAATTATATAAAGATTACTAAGTAATTATATTAGAACATATTAATATATAAATACTAACTTTAAAGGAGATATAATGAAAAAAGATACATTAGCTGCATGTCCTAAATGCGGAGAAGTATATAAATATGATTCCTTAAGAAATCTTTTAAAGAAAAAAGAAGAAAACAAATATTTATTTGATTTATGTCCTAAATGCGGAGGATAATTATGAAAAAGGAATCTAACCCGAGTCCTCCTGATATTTCCAATAAACCTGACCCTCCTCCGGCACCACCTACTAGACCAAAATTTGCATGGGGAGTATGTCCTAAATGTAAAGAAATAGTATGGGAAGGAGATAACATATATGAAATCCCTGGAATTCCTGTCTCGTTCGCTCACAAAGTTTGTGAAGTCAGAGAAGTTCAAGAAAATGATAATAAAGCAAGGTAAAGCATTAGCTGTTAGTATTGGTCTTGGTGCTTTAGCTAAACTTAGAAACTTACACAAATGTGATGGTGAGTGGAAATACAGTATAGGATATGAATATGAAGGCGGTGAAGGTGGAATTAAAAAACATAAGCGCCAAGTGGAGTGGAAAACTAAAACATGTTCTAAATGCAAAGAAACCAAAACTGAAAGACTAAGTGAAGGTGAATGGGAGTTTTATGGCGACTAAAGATATAACTGATTATTGGTTAGAATATTATTGTGATAAACAATATTGTGATCTATGTGGTAATACTGGTATACTTGATACTAGAGGTGCTAAAACTCCTACTGGTTTAGTTGTTGGTAAACTTAACTACTGTATATGTCCTAATGGGCAATCAATGAGAAAACAAAAAGCAGATTTAGGTAAATAGGATGACTAAAGAATTATTATTTTCACTAACTAAAAAAGACTTTAAGATTGAGACATTCAGGTCTGGTGGTAAGGGTGGACAACATCAGAATACAACTGATAGTGGCGTGAGAATAAAACATCCTGAATCAGGATCTGTTGGAGAATGTAGAAATAATAGGTCTCAGTTACAAAATAAAAGAGAAGCATTTAGACGACTAGCAGCATCATCTCATTTTAAATCGTGGATGAGATTAAAGGTTGGATCATTAATTGAAGAAGAAACAATCGAAGAACGAGTTGAAAAACAAATGGCTCCTGAAAATCTTAAAGTAGAAATTCGAGATGATGATAATATTTGGAAAGAATTTGAAATGAAATTGGGGAAATGATATGAATAAGCTATTAAAAATGACTAAATTATTGAATATATTGGAAAACTGGAGTGTTAAATTTGATGGTTGTAGTAAACGTATGGAAGTAAATGATGAAGGTAGGGATTGGCATTTTAGATACTTCTGGAAAGCAAGTAACTTTAGTACAAGTAAAAAGTTACAATGTGAATGGGAAGGATTTAAAACTCAAAAAGGATGTGTTAATAATTTAATTAAAACTGTCATATCTCATAAAGAAATACCTGTTGATACTATAAATGAGTTGGAAGATAATGTTTACTAAAGGAGAATTAGATTTATTAAAACCTATGTTATTAAAGCAAATCTTAGTAGCAAGAATACATACCAAAGAAAGACCTAACTTAAAGATACTTCAATCAATACTTTATAAATTAGAGGATAACAATGAGTAAAAAACAACCATCATCATCTAATCCACCTGTAGATAAGACACCAAAGTCAAATGCTCCTGCTAGTACAGGGCCATCATCTAATCCACCGAGATAATATAATGAGAATTTTTGGAAAAAAGATTACAGGTCACAGGAAAGCTCGATTGCTTAATGATATGATGATTATAGTATGGGCAGCTTCTTTGATTATAACATTTACTTTAGGAATGTCAGAGATAATGAATAAATAAAAAGGGATAATGCAATGGCTAAATTAGATGAAAAGAGAATTGAAGAATTATTAGAAGCAGAAGCTAAACTCCAGGCTCTTGAACAAGCTGGCGTAGATAACTGGGACGGTTATGGATATGCTATGGAACTCCTAGAGCAGAATGATGCTTGACATTATATTATTCAAGCTAGGTTTAATGAAGAAATATGACATTGAATATAATAGCTTAATAACTACTGATAAGAATCAAACAATTGATTTTTATTATTGGGTAAAGTGTCCCGAACATATATTAAGGTATAAAGCGCTTAAATGGCTTAAAGGTAAAATTCAAATTTGTAGTAGTAATATTGTTTATATTGAAAAGATAGGTGATCACAAATACTCTAAACAATTTATTTACTAAGGAGATACTGATGCCTGAAGATATTAGTGATTGGTATTATAAACAAGATGAAAAAGAAACTAAAAAAAGGATGAATACTCCGTGGGGTAAAGAAGATGATAAAATGGAGAAATTCCTTCGAGAGAGTAAACAGTGGAATTCAACTCATGCTGATGAAAAGAAATGGCGTAAAAAATTAGAGGGAAGTAAATAATATGGAAGCACTAAGATTTAATTACAATGAATTAAAAGAACTAATTGATAATTGTGAAAAGAAGAAGGACTCTGATTTCGTTATACCGGAAGACCATCCAGTCGAATGTAATAGGTGTGATTGGAAAGGTGAAGTAAAGGATTGTGAGACAGAAACAGATCAAGAAGGTTGGGAGATGCCCGAATATCAATATCACGCATGCCCTGAATGCGGGGAGTGCATAGACTACTAAAGGAGAAGTGGAATGAAATACTTTATAATGTTTTTTGTATTATGTGTAATGTTAACATCATGTGATGAAAGCTTCATGAATGACTCACCGAAACCTACTGATAATAAGACTGGCATCACTACTATGATACCATCTACTAGTCGAAGTGGAATAATGATGATGTCAGCTTCTGTTGCTAGTCCTAGTATATTCACAGTTACAGTTGATAAGAATGTTGTATCTGGACAGATAACTAGTATGGGTAATCCATTAGCTAATATTTCAATCAATCTTTATAATGTGATGTGCTCAGATGAAGTATTGGTTAGTACTTCTATATCAAATAATGCTGGTAATTATAAATTTATAAATGTTGAAAAAGGGAAATACATTGTAATTCCTGTGTTAGAAGGTGTTGATCCTAAAATGATTAGAGTGGAAGTAATCGAAGTCCTTGTTATACCACCACCTGTAGTAGATAATGAATCTAGAAAAATATTTGGATTGATTGGTTCTTCAGTAAAGGATGATGGTCAAGTACAAAATCCAACTCCTAATATAGCAGTAGATCTTTTTGATTCTGATAGTAAATTAATAGGAGAAGCTACAACTGATGGTGAAGGATATTATGAATTCTTAATGCTTGATGATGGTAAGTATACAGTAATACCTAAACCAAATGGATATGTGTTTGATCCTACACAAGCTATTGTAGATATAATTGGAGTAGATTAAAGAATACTAATACTAGGTATTGGAATAAATATTAAAAAGGAAGTATTATGTTGAATGAAATCATTACGTTTATAGATAGTGTAGTGAAGATTACTAATACTCAGTCTAATGAAATGGTATTCTTCGAAATTGTTTTATTAGGAGCATTGGGTACTGGTATATTCACTCTTCTAATGAAAATGATAGATGTTTTATTTATTGAATTGCCACGACTTACATTAAATGCACTAACTATTTGGTTTAGAGGACATCCAAAAAAGAGATAAACTTAAAGGAGATTTTTTCAATGAAAATTACAGGACGACAAGTATTTTGGTTAGTTGGTTTATTGAAAGAAACACTTATGGCAGAAGAGATTGATGATTTATCTAGTTATCAATCAAGAAAAGAAATGTTACAAAAGATAATGCTACAACAAGGTGATAAACCTATTGATGTTGATGAAAAATCTGACAACGGTGGGAGCCTGACTAGACTATGAGATGGATAACTAAACCTAAAAAAGATATTAAAAGTAGAACCATTCACAGGTTTCTTATAATTCCTAGAACAATAAAGGAAGATACAAGATTTTGGGAATGGGCTTTTATATATCAAGTAAAACAAACTTTCTCACGATCTGTCGGAGGTATTAAACTTGATATCTGGAAATGGGTAGACCGTGAATACGTTAACTGCAAACAGGAGATGAGGAAATGAGCAATAAAGATAATTGGGTACCGTTTTATTTTGAAAGTAATTCAGCTTGGGGTTATTCGAAAACTCGTAAAGAATGGGAAGTCATTAAAGGTAATTATGAAAAGGATATGGGTAAACTAGATCCTAGTAAAGCAAGACAGGCTACACATGAATATTCTGACTGGCAAGATAAAAAAGATATTAAACCTAACTTTGGTTTCAGAATGGAGCATAGCGGAACTGAAACATTAGCTGACTTTATTAAAAAACATAATATGGTAATTTAAAATGAAAAAAATAAAATGCCCTGAATGTTATGGTGATAAATACATTTCAGTATTCCATCACGGATATGGTAAGTCTATATATCCAGATTGTCCTACATGTAAAACTGCTGGATATGTATATGAAAAACGAATTGATATCAATCCTAATAAGGAAAATCTTTATAGACTTGGTGATAGAATTAAGTGGAAAGATAAAAATGATAAAATATTAAACCTTATATGTGTTAAAGGTGAAGCTGATTTAAATACTGATGAATATATATTATATTTTATAAATGTTGATTACATCTTAAAAGAAGAAGCTAAAAAGAGAATAGGTGTAATTGAAAGTTGTTGTTTAAGATTAAGAGATGATATCAAACATGATAAGTATTCAAAATCTAATAAGACTTTAGAAGAGCTAACTAAATATTCTGAATTAATTGGATATGACATAGTAGCTATAAAGGAAATATTTAGTGGAAAACATTGATGAAATTAAAAATATTGTTCGAGATATGAGAAAACACTTTGAACATTGTGCTGAAGAGAATTGTAATCCAAGCAGATGGAAGTATGAAAAATACATTCAATTGCTTGAGAAAGAATTGGAAGAGAAATGAAATGTCCACAATGTAAGGGTAGGAAGTATATAATCCATCATGATAAATTATTTGGAATACATGTTAGATGGGTTTGCCCGACATGTAAAGGGGAAGGCAGTTTAACCATTAAGGAGCCAGCATGAAATCAACAGATGATATATTAATTGAAAGACTTGAATTAGAAGTTCCGAAAGATTATATTTGTGTTGAGATAGATGATGATGAAGTTAAATTCACACACAAAACTAATCAATATGATTATGAAAAGAATGATAATTGGATTTTGAAGATGCTTCCTTATATTAAAGGTGATACTAAAAGGGTAGAATGCCAAGAATGTAAACATCCATTAGTAGATGGAATAATGAATGGTAGGGATTATAGTAAAGCAAAGTGTCCTATGTGTAATGGGGAACGCAATATCGAAGTAGTCTGTCTTGACTTTGGTATTGAGGGTACACAACAAGTTGTCAAATGGATTAAAAAATAATCTAGAACATATATTAAGGTAATACTTAACTTGATAAAATGGAGATATCAGATGAAATGTGCAACTACTTGTATAAATGCAACATGTCCTAAGCATATGGTCTGGGATGGCAGAACAGAATTTGATGAAAATAGAATGGACGAGAAGTGTAAGTTTACCGCTGAAGAAATAAAGGAAGAATTAATAGATGACTGATGTAATAAAAGATATCGAAGTCGTTGATGATAATGAAGAGTGGATGGATGTCTGGGTTGGAAGAGATAATAAAGGATATAGACTATCTAATCTTAAATTAATATTATCAGAAAATAGATTTCAATATGATCCTAATGGTACTATTGAATGGGATATGTCTGATTATCAATTTATTACATTGTCTCGGTCTAAATCGTTTGATAAAACTACACAAATCAAATGTAAATTAAGAAATGATATTAGTGTATTATATCAAGCTGGTGCGAGAGTGAATATTGTGAATACAAATAATAATGAAAAGGAAAGGGAATATTATGTCTAAACCTGATATAAAAGTTAGTGAAGGTCTTTGTGATATTTGTGATGAAACAAATTCTGAAGTTGCTCAAGTTATAATAGAGAAGAAATGGTTCTTCTGTATATGGGTTAATAAAATTAACATTTGTCAAGGATGTGTATCAAGATTATTTAGGTCATTTAATTCTGATAAATAAAGGAATAATATAATGGATGAACAGAGAGCCAGTTTAGTAGTCGACCCGGCTAATTGGGAAAAATGTAGAGCTAGTCAAATATCAATACTTAAAGCTAAAGGACTTAAACCTGAACATAAATTACTTGACCTTGGGTGTGGTGTTCTTGTTGGGGGAATTGCCTTAATGGAATACTTAGATACAGGTAATTATTGGGGTCTTGATAATTCTGATAAACGTCTTGAGGAAGCTATGAAGGAAGTTGGTGATAGTGGACTCATATGGAAACAACCTAAACCTAAATTACGTTTAGGTTATGATGAGATTAAAAAAGAAGGAATAAAATTTGATTACGTTTGGTTCCATCAAGTAATCATTCATATGCTAGATGAAGTAGCACAAGAAGTATTTCATTTTATTAGTAAAGTACTTGCTGATGATGGTAAATGTTATATCACTGCTAATATTGCGGATGAAAATAAAACAAGTTATTCTACTATGAAATATCCTTGTGAATGGGACCTTGTATATAGGACAGAAGACTTCTATAAATCTATAGCTGATAATGCTAGACTTGAAGTAACTGCAATTGAAGGTGACATGATAACAATTCAACATAAGGGATAATCATGGACGTATCAATATTCGAAGTTATATTTACTATTGTATTATTAGAATCCTATCCAATGATAGGTATGTTAATGATACCTAAAACAATAGCCTATATTTTTATGGCTTATTATATAAAGAAACATTATGAGAGGAATATATTATGAGTGATAGTACTACTAAAATAGACTGGGATGCACATATTATAGGTGGTGATAGTACAACTATAATAGACATCAGGGATATGCCTAGGCTTGATTCTACATCACGAGTTGAATTAAGAGATATAGCTGGACATTGTCAATTATGTAATAAAACACATTTTCAAGATAGTCGTGAAGACTTTCATGAGTGGAATAATGCTATATTGTGTATTGATCATGAAGGAGTAAGAGAATATGCAGAAACTCATCCTAATGGTGGACATGATGAATATGTATCAAATGATTCAACTACATTGATTGAATTTAATGATTTAGATTTTCCTGTTTGTTCAGTTGATGATGGAGAACAATACACAGGTCCTGTTTTAGATGCTCCAATTTCAAGAGAGGATCCTAATGAGTGAGATGACGGTATTTGAGTTTCTAAGATTACCTTCTTGTATAATAGAAGATCCTTATGTAGGTTTTAGATTTTGTCCTAATGAAATGAAACATCATGAAGGAGAAGATGTAGCTTATTTTATGGAAGTTATTAATATTGATAGAAATAGTATGTGTGAAACTCAAATGAGAAGAATTGAAATTGTGCAATGTCGAGACATGTAATAGTAACTGGACCTCCGAGATCAGGAACTACAATGTTAATACTAATGATGCACAGTGTAAATGATTGCAGTGTGTATTCTGATCATGAGAGACATCCATTACACCCGAATAAGTTCACAGGTATAAAGAACAAATATATAGTATATAAACATCCATATGGGTACTTTGAAGATTTCCCGCCTAAGTATGATTATCAAGAATTAATTGATAAAGGATTTAAAATAATATCATTAATCAGAAATGCTAGGGATGTATTGGTATCCCGACATTCTTTAGATCCGAGTAAATATTGGGTACCTGTAAAGATATGGAAACGAGCAGCAGAACAAGTAATTAAACATAAAAATTCAAAGGAAGTATGTATTATAAAATATGAAGATTTAGTTACTGATTCCCAATGTGTTATGGATAAGATATCTAAATTCTTAGGGTGTACATGTGATAAAACTTTTAATGATTTTTATAATAGTGATAGTGCTAAATTAGATAAAAATAAATCATTAGGAAAACTTCGACCTATTGATACTAAATCAATTAATAAATGGTCAAAAGTTAAGAATGTAGATTATTTAAATAGAATACTAAATTTTGATCCAGAGATAGATCAATTAGATAATGAATTAAATTATACATATCGCGAGGATAGGGTAATATGGAAACCAAAGAATTCATCTTAGAAGATGTTAATTTTAATGATTTAATTGAAAAAACAAAAACAATATTCAATCCACATTTTGAAAAAGAAGTTTTAGCTAATATACTAACATATATTGAAATAATTTCAAATGCTAACTTTAGATGTTATCAAGCTAATATGACAGTTATTGCAGAAAGAAAAAATGACTGTGTCAATCTACGAACAGTATCAGATTGTGAATTGTCTGCAAGGACTGTTGGAGAAATGAGAGTAAACACAAAGGCTAAACTTAATAAATATATCTCGGAAATAAAAGAAACAAAGGGATTGAATATTGATGATAAGAAACCTAATACAGTATGGCTTACTGATGATGTTGTTTATAGTATAGGTGAGATGATTGATAGATTAACAATTGAATTCATTAAACGAGCTGATTTTATTAGTCGACCTATTGAGACAGTAGCATCACAGGAAGATTGTGATAAATTGAATAATAAAATTAATCAATCATTCGAGTGGACTAAAAGAGTTGAAAAGCATTTGAAAAAGAAACTTGTTGAGATTGATAATAAAGGATTTTATGAGTGTGTTGAGGAAATGAGAACTTATGATATCGAGGAATAATCATGGGAGAGATATATAATAAAGATTATTGTTGGGAAAATATTTGGGATGTAGAAGAAGATATATCTTGTGCAATTGATAAATTAGGTTGTAAATTTAAAGGGACTGTCAATGTAGTAGTAACATATACGGAGGATAAAGATGTTAATAAGGACTGATGTTATAAATCATTTGATTGAGAAATATAAATATAAAACTTACCTAGAAATAGGAATCGCAGATAGGGATTTAAATTTCAATCAGATTAAAGCTCCTTTTAAAATTGATGTAGATCCTAGGTGTGATTGTGAATATAAAATGACATCTGATGACTTCTTTAAACAAAATGGTAAGACATTTAATATTATATTTATTGATGGGTTACATGTCGAAGAACAGGTAACTAAAGATATTCTGAATTCATTAGAAGCATTATCATTTGGTGGGACAATTGTAGTACATGACTCACTACCTTTAGAAGAATCACATCAGAAAGAATATGATTTCAATACTTTTGATGACATTGATGATTTCTATAAGCATTTAAGAACACAAACTCCTATTTGGAATGGGACTGTGTGGAAAGCTATTGCTAAACTTAAAGGAACAAGAGATGATCTTATTATACATACAATTGATACAGCTGATGCGGGATGTACAATCATATCTCGAGGTCAAATGGATCTTGTTACATTACCAGGCAATTTAAGTTGGAGAAATTATAAGTTGAATAAAAAACTTTTACTAGGAATCATATCTAACGAGACATTCTTAAACGAGATATAGGAGATTATAAATGAGACACGGGTATGTAGAGTTCAAGTCAATTAAAGAACACGGTGGAAAATTTTATATTAAAGAAACAGAGATAACAGAATTCCAAATGACAGATACTCCCGGTGTTTATAAAGTAGAAACAAAACGTACTGGTATATCCAGAACCATTACAACACCGGATGAATTCTTCAATCAATTAAATGAAGGAACTAAAATGAAGTTATAAGGAGAAACTGAAATGAATATTTTAATCGTAGGCGGTGCTGGTTATATAGGTGGCGCACTAACTGATATACTTAAAGATACTGATAATGAAATTAGAGTATATGACTCATTGGTATATGAAGATGCTTATTTGAAAGATATCAACTTTTTTCGTGGGGATATCCGAGATCATGATAAACTAATTCCTCATGTTGAGTGGGCAGATACAATCGTATGGCTTGCTGCAATTGTTGGAGATGGAGCATGTGCAATTGATCCTGTTCTATCACAAGAAATTAATTGTGATTCTGTTAAGTGGGTAACTGATTATCTAAATGGTAAAATGATGGGGTCACCATCATTAAGTACTAGAATGATTTTCATGAGTACGTGTTCAGTATATGGTGCTCAGGATGGTATACTTGATGAACAATCTCCAATCAAACCTTTATCAGTATATGGTACTACTAAATATGAAGCTGAACAATATCTTTTAAAGGAACGTCCTCGTACTTCCCTTATATTTAGGCTTGGTACTGTGTATGGGGTGGGTGATAGGTATTCTCGTATACGTCTCGACTTAGTTGTAAACGTACTCACAATGAAAGCTGCTACAACTGGGAAGTTAACTGTGTTTGGTGGAGATCAATTCAGACCACTTATACATGTTAGAGATGTAGCAAATACCATTGCTAATAACATTAAGAAACCTGGATATTCAGGACATTTCAATTTATGTTCTCAGAATGTTAGAATTGTAGATTTAGCATATCAGGTAAGGAATCATTTCCCTGACTGTGAGATGGAAGTAACTGAAATGAAATTTGAGGATTCTCGTAATTATAGGGCGTCTGCTGAGATGGCTGAGAAGATACTTAAATACAAACCTGAATGGTCAATTGATCATGGGATTGAACAAATTAAAAAGTTAATTAATGAAGAACGAATTGTTGATATCGGTAGTAACAGATACTCTAATCACGCTTACTTGGAGCAATATTTAAAATAAAATGAATAATAAATTATATCACTACTCAAAACACGATATCGACTCTACTTATTCTAGAAATAAACAATCTGTATTATTTATAAAATATTTCTTATTTGATAAAATAGGGATAGATGAATTTTTAATTATAAGCAAAGATGATATATTCAATACTCGATATGAGAATAGGAAGCCTATTGCAATAATAAAATATAGTGGCAAAAAAATAACAAATGATGAAGAAATGATTTTAAATCTTTATTGTTCTAATAATGGGTTTCTTATTAATTCTTTCCATCAAATAACGGATACTGATATGTTAATGATAAGATTGGAACATGACTTATAAAGGGGAATATGATGTTTGATGTAATGAGAGGTAATTATTGTTGGATATGCGGAAAGTATATATTGGAAAATAGTACTCAATTTATATTAAGATCTCAATTTAGAAATACAAGAACTCATATAAACTGTCTTAGTCTTCATAAGTTAGATGAGGAAAGAGAAATTGAATCCAAACTTAGGGTAATAAGTTTAAAGGTTGAAATAACTGATGAAGAAAGAAAATACTTTAATGATTTAGCTCAATGGGAAAAAGATAGTAAAGCAAATAATCTTAATGGGGAGCTGATAGGTAATGCATACTAAAGCGAGATTAAAATACTGGTGGGAACATCAATCCACAATAGGCATTACTTATCATATAATCAAAACTAGATTAAGGGTTTGGCGGAATAATAAATATAATGGTCCAGATGAATTTCATCATTCTTATAATATTGATTGTGAAGCTATAATGTATATGAATTCAAAACAAAGAGATAAATATTATAAAACATTATGTAAACGCCGACAACAAGCTCATAATAAAGATATTCAAAAAGAAAGATATAAAATTGCATACTTATGAATAAATATTAAAAGAGGGTATTATGGCTAATGAAGTAGTCTATGAGATAGACAGATACATTGGTAAATGTGAATGTTGTAAATGTGTAGATGAAGTTGTAACGTTTTATAAAAAAGGAGGCTGGAGGACATTAAACATTCCTATTAAAATTACAGTATGTAAAGCATGCATAGGAAAAATCTTTGGCAGCTTTGTTATGGGATAAATATGGAACTTAAGTATCACGATGATTATTCATTCAATATTGATATGGGACTTAAAATATGGGGTCAGAAAGTTTTAAGTAGACCGTCATCAAGTTTAGTATTGATTACTGAAAGATTAATGATGATACGAATTGGAAATTTAATAGGAGATATTAAATGAAAACATTAGTATTTACTGCGACTTGGTGTGCACCTTGCAAAGTATATAAGTTTACACTTGAGGAAGTCATGACTGAAAATCCAGATGTTGATATTAAAATTATTGATGCTAATTTGGATAAAGATAAACTTATGGAAAAATGGACAGTAACAAGTGTCCCTACTACTCTTGTACTTGATGGCGAAGAAATAATATGTAGGAGAGTAGGTAATATTCCAAAACATGAATTATTGAAAATATTGGAGATAGAATAATGGATGAACCACTATGTGTAGCTTGTATTTATAATATGCGAATTGTTGGAGTAAGGATAAATAAATTAAAAAGTAAAAGCGAAGAAATTACTATGTCAGAATGTTTACTTCATCCTGACATGTATAATAAGTTAAGTAACAAAGTAAAATTTGATATTAATGGTTATCCTGAATTGCTTCATTGTACTAAACGAAAAGTCAAATCAGATATAGGGAGAATGAAGAATGAACATTGAAATACAACCTAATCAATCTGCTTTAGTAATATCAGATAATGGGGATGTCAAAGCATATGTTAATACTGAAGTTACTAATCAGAAAGAGAAAGAAGCAACTGTCAGTACTGCATTGGTAGCTGCATTATCTTACCTTTTAAAAACAAGTCCTAAATTTATGGCTTATGTAACTAATGAATTTGATAATGCAATTAAAACAGTTCTTACAAATGGTAATCCAAAATGATTATTTTTATTTCAATAATGATATTCCTGATGTGGTTTTCATTAGGTGCATGTCTTCCTCTTAGAATATTTACAGAATATCTAATAGAAGATAAAGGTAGGAAAGTAAGATTTGAAGATATATTTGTAATAACGTTTTCTGGTTGTTGTGGTATCTTCGGATTACTTGGTAGTATATTAATAATCAATAAAATAAGAGCAGATGATGTGTGATTTTTTAATAGCCGCATTTATATATACTTGGATTTTCACAGGCATTATTGATTATAATGTAATAATGGAAGAACCAGAAATTGAAATTGTTGGCAAACTTATTATATTTATATTAAGTATTATAGGTGGACCTATTAGTTTAAAGAACCATATTAATAATACTAAAAAAGGAAAGTAATAAAATGGGTAAAATATTAATGAAATTACGAGAGGAATTACAAAATGACTGATGAAATGACTGATGAAAAAATAGTTGAACAGGGAGTAAATAGTATACATACTATTGATACAAAGAATGAATCTGCTTTGATTATCAATAATGAAGGAATGTGTCATCTTTTACTTCACCAACCAGATGATCCAAAGAAACCTATTCCTCAAGCAGTTTTAATTCTTAGTGCTCTAGCTAAAAAAATGCAGGATGAAAAATTCATTACTGATGCTGTAACTGAGCATATTGAAGAATTGAAAAGAATGATTGACAAAGACATTGATGGTGAAGCTAAACCTGAACCTACAGATGAAAAATAATAATGATTGTGATGTATATGGAAAAATAGTGATAGGATTGATAATGGCTTATTTTATATTCATCATATTACCTGTGATACTTATAGTTTGGTGTATCGTGGGAATCCCTTATTATATTTATAATTATAAATTGAAACCTGATCATACTAAATTTGAGGGATTTTAAATGATATCATATATAAATCATTTTTTATATGTAGTAGAACATAAGTGGAATGTGTTTATCGAATCATTAAAAGAAGGATATTTTTTACACGCTATTACTCATGACTTATCTAAATTTCTTCCTTCTGAATTCTTTGCATATGCTAATAAATTTCAGGGTAATCCTTTTATAAGGTCAGATAGGATTGAAGATGACTTTGATATAGCTTGGCTTAAACATCAAAGGAGAAATAAACACCATTGGAATTATTGGGTAAACTCGGAAGGTATACCTGTTCCTATGCCTAAAAAATATATCATACAAATGATTATTGACTGGAGGGCAATGTCAAGAAAGTTTGGAGATACTGATGTAGATTTTTACGAAAAAAATAAAATGATGATGAAATTACATAAAGAAACAAAATTTACATTGGAATTATTTTTATACAGAAATAAAATTTAAAAAGGAGATTTAAAATGGATAACGAAGTAAAGGTATTATCTGGTGGGATTGCTGTAGATGATAGAGGGTCATTGACTTTTTGTAATGATTTCAACTTAGAGGATGTTAAACGATTTTACATGGTCGAGAATTTCAATAACCATTTTATAAGAGCTTGGCATGGTCATAAAGAAGAAGGTAAGTATGTGACTGTCTTAACAGGTTCCGCTATAATAGGTTTGGTTGACTTGAGAAAGTTTGACAACTGGAATTACTATCAGGAGCTTATTGATAGTGTTGACGAGACACTTATCAAAGGTGAAGAAATGACTGGTCAGCAGGATGACGAGATGCAGGCATTCTTTGATGCTCAGCAACATAGGTATGTAATTTCAGCAAAGAAACCTACAGTTATTTGGATACCTCCAGGTTTTGTAAATGGAGCAATGAATCTTGAAGATGACACAAGAATAATATATTACTCTACTAAAAGTCTCGGAGAAAGTCAGGGAGATGATTACAGATTCCCACTTGACTACTGGGATGATATGTGGAAAGTAGAAATGAGATAACATGAGTCATAAAGTATCAGCTAATAAAATTAAATTTGAATTAGCCAAAGCTAAATTGTCTAACCAGAATCATGCTGATGCAGATCATAAATATCAAACTTCTACTGTAATTAAAGCATTAATTAAAACAATGATGGATGCTAGTCCAGAATTTAAACTTCAATTCCTTCTTAATTTGAAAGATCAAAACCCTAGTGAAACAATGTTTAAGGATATGATTGATTCTCTTGAGGGTACTGATAAAATCATATATAAATTAGAGACCGAGGATATAAGAAAATGATAACTGTTGATATAACTCCAAATGAGATTGGTAGTATGGTGAAACAAGTTCCATCAGGAGCTGTTAATCTCCAAGATGATCTTGAAGAAATTAATGAAGCTATTAATATTAATAGGCAAATGATTATATCCTTAGTAAAAGCAGTTACTGAAGTTAATCCTGCAGTTGCTGTTCCGTTTCTTATTAATATGCAAATGAGTGAACCTGATTATCTTTATCATTATGATACTCCAGATAAAAGAGCAAAGGAAATATTGTTGATGGAACTTACTTCTGGGTTGGGTGATACTGATAAAATATTATATGAATTACGAAAAGAAGATTTAGAAAAATGATGTACAAAAAAAGGGGTTATTAATTTAACCCCTTTCTTTTTTTGTATAGTAGTTGACGGGTCGTCTTCGCGCAGTACTTAACCTTGCGGATAAGTCCCCAGATAGTTCACCCTCAATCTCGTCAGATTGCAACTACTACCCTTTTTTATTTAGGAATGTTAACTGAAGGAGTTAACTTATTCTCAGGTGTTGCTTCTGCAATGTTTCTTAGTTTCCTCATGTAATCTACATCAGGATTTTCGCCGTGCTTTTCCATCAACCAGTCATGTAACCAGTTCAAGAATTGTTTATCTTTCATAATTGACTTTCCATTGACCATTTTTGAATAGGTAATTGCATGTTCATAATACCATTAATATAAACACTACCTTTATCAGTTGTTGTATATTTTATTTGATTTCCTGTTTGTTCTTTAATCAAATCATTAGTAATAAGGAATTGTCTTGCTTCATTTATTGATTCAGAATTAACAATACATGTCTCGCAATTCCAACCAATATAATAATGTAGTAGTAAATGTAATGTGACAGGGTTTAATAATCTAGTTGCCATTTTGTTCCCTTTCCTTATCCGTTTAAGAATTCATCTAATTTCATACCGAGTGTTTCTGGCTTGTGTCTCAATATCAGAGCTAGAAATTTACCGAGATGTTCTAAATTCATTTTTGCCATTAGACCTTTTCCTTGATTTTTTGTTTAGGTAATTTAATATCACTACTACAAAAGAATTGAGCCATTGGGCTATTATTCCTATTGTTGTTGTAATGATATGCAAATTCCTTTAAAATTTCTTGGATATAAGTATTTTCATATCCAGCATCTTCAAGGTAACTTTTGTATCTTCCTATCATTAAAGACATTACATCTCCATTCATATGTTCACTAGCCATTGTTCTAACCCATATGGCGAACATAGGATCTAAACGAATATCAAACATGATTACATCATCTCTTCTCTTTTTGACATCCTTTCTCCAAGAATTGAGATTACTACAGCAACCTGCTCCGATGGACAATTCATTCATGTATTCCATCTGGAGAGCACCTCGAGCATTATCAATAATACCACACCGATAACGACTTTCTTCTTTACTCCATTTCAAAGAAGGACATTCTCTAATCCCATTGTACAATCTTTGGGCTAACGGACAAGGTGTAGTTATACAACAATAGCCACACCCTACACATTTTACTGCTCCTGGATATAATTCCATTCCATATACTCCTGTTTAGGTTACAGTCCTCTTAGTTTCTCTATAAAGTTAGCGAATAAAGTTCATCTGATATACCTGACAGTAATGAATGTTTTGCGATTAATTTTTCTATTTGCTCGCGTAGTGATTCTTTTTCAATTTCTCGTCCAATTGAGCGTGAACCACTTATCATCAATTTAATACTGGCAATATACATCATTAAACTCATTCTACATTCACCACAGACTGGTATACCTCTATCAGGTAATGGTAAAAGTTTTGTTGGTTTTACAAGAGTACATACATAACACTCAGTAACTAATTCTTCTTCATGACCAGGTAGATAAATAATTTTGTTGATTTTCTCTCTGAATAAATCTCTGAATTCAGTTTCAGATATATCTGGATTATCATAATTCATTGCCAATTCAGCTATAAAATGATTAGCTGGTATCGTTCGTTTTTCTTCCATTTTATTTCTCCAATTTATTAAAAATTCTGATTGTAAATTCCTATTTCGGGAATAAATATATATAACCATTTTTAACCATAACTATCGATAGAAAAAAGGAGTTTTATTATGAATGAAGTAGATATCAATGAAACAAAAGTATTGGTATTAGGCGGGTCCGGAATGCTTGGATCAATGGTAGCTGATGTATTAAGAAAGAATAAAAATATTGAATTATATGCAACAGCAAGGAACTCAAAAGTATTAAAGCAAAGAATTGGAAATCTCGAATGGGTTTATCTTGATATCAATAATCAGGATGTGGAAGAGCTATCTGTAGATATAGAAGAATTGGTTAAAGATAAACATTATGTTATTAATTGTATAGGTATGACAAAACCTTTTACTCATGATGATAACCGAGATGAAATTACAAGAGCAATACGTAACAACAGTACGTTCCCTCATATCTTGGAAGAGGTTGCTACAGAACATAATGTCAAAGTAATTCAGATTGCAACTGATTGTGTATACTCAGGTTTGACTGGAGATTACTCAGAAAAATCAAAATCTGACGCATTAGATGTATATGGTAAGACTAAATCATTGGGTGAAGTAATATCTGATAATGTATGGAATTTAAGATGTTCAATCATTGGACCTGAACCTAAAACTCCTACAAGTTATTTGATGGAATGGTTTCTTACTCAACCGGGTGAGTCTGAATGCGACGGTTATGCAAATCATTTTTGGAATGGAATAACAACTCTTCATTTTGCAAAAATATGTGAAGGTATTGTTCTCAATGATGTTAGTACAATGCAAAATATGCAACACATTGTACCATCAAGTAAAATGGCAAAACATGATATGCTTGAAGCATTTGGAAATTTATTTGGTCGTAAGGATATTAAAATAAATAAAGTAGATGCTCCAGTTGTTGTTGACAGAACATTATCAACAATTTCAGAAGTTAATAATTTATACTTGTGGAAAAATGCTGGATATGATACTCCACCAACTGTTAAACAAATGCTTGAGGAATTATCTGAATATGATTATGGAATGGAAATTAAAATCTGATTTATTGGTAATAATAGGGGTAGATTAATTTCTGCCCCTATTTATTTTAAGGAGACGTGATGGATATCGAGGAACTTAAAAAAGTATTGAAAGAACATTTATCAATTGAGATAAGTGAGAGTACTAGTTGGGGTGTAGGATGCACAAACAATGATCTAGATGTAAAAATACTTTTTGATGAGGAAGTAATCTCAGAGTCAAGTGTTACATTATCACAAGGCGATTAATCTAGATATTAATGGTAAACTTATATTATATATATTTATTTCCGAATAGCTTAATTAATACTAATTTTTGAGAGGAAATAAATAATGAAAAAGATTAAAGCAGCACTGACTGGTGGAATCGGAAGTGGTAAAAGTACTGTAAGTAAAATATTTGAATCTAAAGGAATAACAGTTATCAACCTAGATGAAATATGTCATGTTGTAATGAAACCTAATACATTTGCCTGGATGTTAATAAAGAAAACATTTGGTAATGGAATAATTAATAACAATCATGAGATAAACAGATCTGCATTGGCTGATATAGTATTCAAAAATAAAGGTCAAAAAGCACTTCTTGAAGAAATTATCCATCCTTTTGTTTTAAGTGTAATGTTGAAAAAGATAACCCGAGCACCTTCACAAGTAGTATTAGTAGAAGCACCTTTACTTGTTGAAACAGGAATGCATCATTTCTTCGATCATGTAGTTACAGTTCATGCTCCTTTAAATGTACGAATTGAAAGAGTAGCTGTTCGAGATAAATGCGAGACTGCAAAAGTAAGAGAAAGAATTGAGGCTCAGGTAACTGATAAAGATAGATTTGAAATTAGTGATTACCGGATAGACTCAACTGCTACTATTGCAGCAATTGAAACTGAAGTTACAAGAATGGTAACTTGGTGGAGAACAGCAGCAACAACTGTAAGATAAAGGAGATAAATGAAATGGCACTAACATCTAATAAAATATTTGCTGAATTAGTTGGTGTAGAAAGAGTATTAGGTCTTACACTTGAACTATCAGATAAATGGAATGAACCCCATCGGTATTATCATAATCAAGAAAATCATTTGAATCATATATTAAATGACATTGATAATATAAATACTGATGATGTTGAATATCTTGAGAAACTTGAAATAATTGCTTGGTTTCATGATGCAATATATGATCCAAAAGCAAATACAAATGAAGAGCATTCAATGTCTTACTGGGTAGATTGTATACAACATGATATGTTAGATGATCCAAGGGTAAAGGAAATTGGAGATTGTATTCTTGATACTAAAAGTCTTAAACCAAGAAGTGATTTATCAGTAACCTTTCTTGGTATTGATTTTAACCAATTAAGAAATGGGTCATTTCTAACATTGTATAGAAATGAGCTTCTTATTTTAAAGGAATTTCAATTTGTTGATTATGAAAAATACAAAGCAATGAGGTTGACATTCTTAAATACAATTGCTTCTAAAATACCAGCCCTTATTTCGGAAAGAGTTATTGATGACTTAAACAAGTATATATTGACCCATAGACCAAAGGTGGGAGTGTATGCTGGTAGTTTTGACCCTTTCCATATTGGGCATAACAACATTTTAGAGCAAGCTGAAAGAATGTTTGATAAGGTAATAATAGCAGTAGGAATCAATCCTGATAAACGAAGTCAAATTGATCAAGATAAATTCGACGCTGTTACTGAAGCATTACCTTACAACCAGGTTATATTTTGTGATGGATTTTTACATAATGAAATAATTGAACAAGAAATTAATTGTGATGTAACTTTGATCAGAGGATTTAGATCAGGTTATGATGCGGATGCAGATTTGAAGAATATTAAGTTTATGAAAGATGCATATGAAAAATTGCGAGTTATATTCATAGCTTGTGATAGTGAATTTGATCATATATCTTCATCTGCTTTAAGAGGTATTGCAAAAATTAATCAAGATGTAATTAACCCATATTTAAAAAAGAGAGGGTAATTGATGACTAGCAATAAAAAAGAGTTTATTGTTATAAACACAAAGAGGTTTGATGAATTAAATGCAGCAGCTCCAAGTGCATTTAGTACAAAAAACAATGATGCTATTGAAAATTTTCTTACTGCATTGAAATGTTTGAATGATACATATGAAGCCAAAGTTGGCAAAAAAATGGATCAGACATATCATGTATGCAATCAGGATGAAGATTTTGCTGGGGATGTACTTAATATTATGGTTACTAATGCACCAGAAGAAGTAGATGAAGAACCTACTAATGTTAAAACACCCATACATACACGAATTGATAAAGATGAAGTTGCTAAAGAACTGATGGAGAATCTTAAGAATACTCAAAAAGTATTAATTGATATAATTAAAAACATAAGAGGAATTCTTTCATGTCCATCATCAGATTTAAAAGCTGTAATTATATTAATCAATACTCAAGTTCTTAAACTTGAATCAGTAATAGGACTTGACACAGGAACTCTTGGAAGTCTTTCTCAGAAAGACGGTATCGAGTGTATTAATATTGATACATATGAAACAGGAGAAGGTATTCTTTTAGATAAGGTCAATGAAATTATAAATGAGGTAAATGAACTCATAAATAAAACAGGTGACATAAAAGAATTTAAAAAGGGTATGGTAGAAAAGTTAAATGAAATAATCGGAAGAGTTAATGAAAAATAAAAACAGGAAGGAAGGAAAAATAGTATGTCGTTTTCAATTAATGTAACTAGTTGTGAGAAGTGTCCTCATTGGGGAACTCGAACTGAATTCCCTGGTGATCCAGATTATAATGTTTGTGAAAAATTAATGATTATATTGTATCATCCAGAAAAGGAATTGTTGGAAGAAATTAATCACAGAAACCCAATCAATTCAAGATGTCCATACAATAGTACGTTTACAAAAGGTACCGTTCCAGCATCAAACTTTTTAGGAACATTACATGCTAATATCAAGAATGATAAAGTGAGTGATAAAGCATTCAGAGAATTTGCTGAGAATTCAATTGAAAATGTTTATTTTCTAAAAGGTATTAATTATAAAGCATAATAATAATGAAGACTCCTATTTATTTAGGGGTCTTTTTTTTTTTGTAAAGGAA
>Ga0208771_1000114_pt1 | contig 50929 bp, 53 predicted proteins | sample AntAceMetag02UKX_FD_184775 | JGI IMG/M metagenome (GOLD analysis project Ga0208771, IMG submission 184775) | Saline lake microbial communities from Ace Lake, Antarctica - Antarctic Ace Lake Metagenome 02UKX (SPAdes) (version 2) | ecosystem: Environmental > Aquatic > Non-marine Saline and... | reverse complement strand
GCAAGGACCTGCAGGGACTGGGGAGCGGACGTTACTTCATCGGCTGCTTCATCCAGAAAGGCATGGAGTTAGCCTCCTGCTGGGCCCGGTTCGTCGCCTGGAAGGAATAAACTAAAAGAATCCTCCCCCGACGCTCCGCGCCGGGGGAGGATTCTTTTAATTTTGAATCTATTTCAATATAGTCCGATTCAAATAGAAGGAAAATACAAAGTGACCGTTATTAAGGAACAAGTGCTGGAGATGGTAAAAAGGCTTCCCGACAACTTTTCCATCGATGATATTTTGGATGAAATTTATTTTAAGTCTCAAGTGGATGCCGGCCTGCAGGAACTGGATGAGGGTAAAGGGATTTCTCACGAGGAAGTTGAAAGACGCTTATCAAAATGGACTACCGCGTAATTTGGTCACCTAAAGCAGCTTCCCATCTTGAAGGGATCTGTGACTATATCGGGCAGGATTCGCCTAGTTATTCTCGAATTTTTGCGCGGCGTGTGCTTTATCTCATCAAAATTTGTTCCCGGTTCCCTAGATCCGGCCGGATAGTTCCTGAGTATAATGATCCTATTATCAGAGAAAAGATATGCGGAAATTATCGCATAGTATACCGTTTAAAAGAGCAGTCCAAAATTATTGAGATAGCCGCTATTTGTCATTGTGCAAGGCAGATTAAAAATATTATTTGATGACCTTCGGTCATCGCGGGGTAAAAATCCATGGACTGAAAAGGGGCTGAGGGGAAGGAAGGTTGACAATTGTCAGTTGACGGTAAAAAAAACTACGCTAAGTCAGGAGCTCTTTTTTTGTTTCTTTTAAATTCGTGAAATTCGCGTAATTCGTAGTTCATAAAGGGGGAGCGGCGAGGGAACAATTAGTGTAATTAGTGGACTGCAAAGCCGCCAAGCCAAGGCGAAACAATCAGTGAAATCCGTGTACCCGCAAAATGACCTTTGGTCATCGCGGGTTAAAAATCCGTGGACAAAAAATGGGCCGAGGTAGGGGGAGCAGAAAGACTGAACATCGAACGTCGAACCAGCCTTCGCTAAAGCTTCGGCGGGCAGTGCGTCCAACTTCGAACATCGAACGACATGGGGCCGAGGTAGGGGGGGCAGAAAGACTGAACATCGAACGTCGAACGTCCAACTTCGAACATCGAACGACATGGGGCTGAGGTAGGGGGAGCAATTAGTGTAAATTAGTGTAATTAGTGGACAAAAAATGGGCCAAGGCAGGGGACTATAAAAATTAGGAGGTCAGAAATGGCAATAGCGCATGAATTTGAATATTTCAAGCCGGCAAGCCTCGATGAGGCAATAAATCTGGCCGCGAAATATGGAGAGAAAGGACGAGCCCTAGCCGGAGGAACCGACCTGGTGGTCAAGATCAACGACGAGATTGAATTTCCCGAGGCCGTCATTGACCTCAAGGGGATCGATGAACTGAAGAAACTGGAACTGAAGGAGGGGAAACTCTTCATCGGCCCCCTGGTTACCTTCACCGAACTGATCAACTCCCCGGTGGTCAGGGAGAGATTCCCTCTCCTTCTGGAAGCCTCCGAGACAGTCGCCTCCAGCGGAGTCCGTAATCGAGCCACCCTGGTAGGGAATATCTGTTCCGCCGTCCCCTCTCTTGATAGCGGAACTCCTCTACTGGACTATGAGGCGGAAGTTCTGGTCCAGGGGGAAGACGGGGAAAGGTCCATTCCCATAAGAGAATGGTTTACCGGCCCCAAGAAAAACGCCCTGCAACCGGGCGAGATTGTGATCGGCGTTACCATCCCCGAGATAACGGGGAAACAGGGTGGCTGCTACGTTAAACTCGGCCGCTACCGGGGAGAAGATCTGGCCCAGGTTGGAGTCGGAATCCTCGCCTTGGAGAATAATGAATATAGAATCGCCTTCTGCGCGGTGGGGCCGGTCGCCGCCCGGGCGGAGAAGATAGAAACATTACTGAACGGGAAAGAACTCACCGATGAGTTGATCGAGGAAGCGAAAAATCTCGTTCAGAAAGAGATCTCCCCCATAGCCGATATACGCGCCTCCGGAGAATACCGAATGCACATGGCCGAGGTAATGCTGGTCCGCGGATTAAAAGAAGCCGCGGCCAGACTAAAAGGCGAAGGGACCGAATACGGAACCAGCGTTATTTAAACCAAGTTTAATTTAACCACGAAGGACACGAAGAAAGAAATAGCTAAAAAAATTATTCAACTCTTTCTCTAAACCCTTTCGTACACTTCGTGGTTTCAATTGTTTAGGAGATGCGATGAAAAAAACAATAACACTCACGATCAACGGAGAACTCCGCTCCGTCGATGTTGAACCAAACGATATACTGCTCTATGTGTTAAGAGATAAGTTGGGAGTCAAAAGCCCCAAGATCGGCTGTGAAAGAGGAGACTGCGGCACCTGTACCATACTTCTCAACGGAAAACCGGTCCGTAGTTGCCTTATCCTGGCAATCGAGGTTGATGGTCAGGAGATCACCACGATCGAAGGACTTTCCCAGGATGGACTTACTCCTCTCCAGGAGAAGTTTCTGGAGCATAACTCATTTCAATGCGGTTTCTGCGCCCCGGGAATGACCCTGGCGGCCACTGAACTCTTAAAAAACAACCCGACACCCACCCGACTGGAAGTTCAGGAAGCTATAGCCGGGAATCTCTGCCGGTGCACGGGTTATAAACAAATCATTGACGCGATCCTTGACGCTTCAAGGAAAGCAAATTAAGGGGGGATTATCATGGAAGAGTTAAAATTTGTCGGCAAATCGTTTCCCCGAATAGATGGAAAAGAGAAGATCACCGGGGCGGCGCAATACGTGGACGACCTGGAGTTCGGACCTAATCTGCTTTACGCGGAAATAGTGGAAAGTACCAAGGCCTTCGCGAAATTAATCAGTGTCGATACCTCGGCAGCAGAAAAAGTACCCGGCGTGATAAAAGTAATCACCGGAAAAGATTTTCCTTATAAATTCGGGCTTTATATGAAGGACCGTTTCATCCTGGCTCAGGACGTGGTTCGATTCGTGGGGGAGCAGGTGGCGGCGGTTATCGCCCGGGACCCCAAGATTGCCAAACGGGCGGCCAAACTGGTCAGGATCAAATATGAACCTCTTACTCCCGTCTTCGACCAGATGGAGGCGATCAAAAAAGACCCCATCCTGATCCATCCGGATCTGGGAGATTACCCTCATGTTCCCTGGTTTTACCCGAAAGCGGGAACCAATATCGCTCACTGGAAGAAAGTCCGGGTCGGCGATATGGAGAAAGGGTTCGCGGAAGCTGACGTTATCGTGGAAGATACCTATTTTGTTCCCCGCTACGCCCACTGCTGCATGGAGACCCATAACGCGGTCGGGCTCCTCGACTATTCCGGACGGCTGACAGTCTGGTCGTCGTCCCAGTCCCCCCATACCCAGCGTCATCTCTTTGCCGACGCGTTAGCGCCGCTTGGATTTACCCACAAAGATGTTCGGGTCATTACACCTTTCATCGGGGGAGGATTCGGGGGCAAGGCCGGCGTGACCATGGAGATTCTGGCCGCGGCTTTTGCCACCAAGGTCAAGGGCAACCCGGTCAAGGTCCGCTGGACCAGGGCGCAGGAGTTCTATAACACCTATATGCGCCAGGCAGTGGTCTCTAAATTGAAGTTGGGAGCAAAGAAAGACGGCACCATTATCGCCTTTGAAGGATCCAACTACTGGGATGCCGGACCTTACGTTGAATACGGCGCGAACGTTGTCAACGCCTCCGGACTTTCCGCCGCCGGACCCTACCGGATTCCCAATGTTAAGATCGACTCCCTCTGCATCTACACCAACCTGCCGGCCGCCGGCCCCTACCGGGGATTCGGCTACTCGGAGATGATGTTCGGAGTTGAATCCCAGATGGAGAGAATGGCAAAAAAGCTGGGAATGAATTCGGTCGAGTTTCGCAAGAAGAACGCCTTCAAGGGAGGGGATCTTCTGGTTTACGGAGCGCCAATCAATGATAACGGATATAATGAGTGTATCGACAAGGTGGCCAAAGCCATTGATTTCGGAAAGAAGGAATTCTCGGACGATCCCAACAAGGTCATCGGCAAAGGAATCGCCGGAGCCTGGAAGGGTCCGGCCATGCCTCCCAATGCCTCATCCGCGGCTTTCATCAAGTTTAGCGAGGATGGAAGTATAAATATCCTGGTCTCCGGAATCGATATGGGACAGGGATATCTTACCGTCATGGCCCAGATCGCGGCGGAGATTCTCACCGTTCCTATAGATAAGATTCGGACGGAAAACCCAGATACCGACCGCAACGCTTACGAGTGGCAGACAGTGGCGTCCCATGTGACCTGGTCCTGCGGGAACGCCGTAAAGAGAGCGGCCATGGATGCTCGGGAACAGATATTTGATACCGTGCATGCCGCTTATCTCTACGATAAATCCACTCTCTCCCTGGAAGATGAGCATGTAAAATGCACCCTGAATCCGAAGTTCTCGCTGGCTCTGAAAGATTTCGTCATCGACGGAATCATGGTCAAAGACGGAACTTTCCGGGGTGGTCCCATCATGGGTAAGGGAATGTTTATGCCTGAATTCTCTTCCACCAAGTCCGATCCTGAGACCGGCATAGGCGGGAAGCCCAATGTTCATTATACCGTCGGAGCCGGAGGATTGGTCATCGAGATAGATAAAGAGACCGGGAAAGTAAAGGTTCTGAAAACCGCCCAGGCTTACGATATCGGGAAAGCCATCAACCCCTCCCTGGTAAACGGTCAGATCTATGGAGGATTCATGCAGGGATTGGCGACCGCACTCTATGAAGATATGCGGTTCGGCGAAGACGGGTCGATTCTCAACCCCAACTTTACCGACTACAAGATTCCGACCGCGCTGGATATCCCCGATGAAATGATCCCCATCATAGTGGAAGTCCCGCAGAACGATGGTCCCTACGGGGCCCGGGGGATCGGAGAGCATGTCATGATCCCCGTCATGCCGTCCATTGCCAACGCGGTGGAAGACGCCCTGGGCATCAGAATCAAATCGATGCCCATCACCGCCGAAAAGATCGCCATGGCCATTAAGGCCGGAGTAAAGGAAGTGGATTAATAAGTTAGCGCTTACGACGCTAACTTAGTTTTGAAGAACTGTTAGTCATTATAAACATCTCTCTACATCCAATCAAATATTAAGTGCCATAGGGTTCAAGCACACTTATTCTGTCTGTTATAATATTGCGGCATTCTGTGTTTCGGCAATATTTTGCATTCTGTATAATCAACTGATAAGCAGGACCGCACGCGGTCCCGCTTATCGGTGAGCTGAGCAGCAAGCTGCTCCATCAGCCGGACAGGCTCCGCTTGCGCTCCGCCTATCCAGCCGCCGGAGCAGAACTCGGCCTAATGCCGGGCAAAAAACCGCCCGGCATTAGGTTGACTCTGCTCAGCTCTCCGTTCTGAGGCTGAGAGAAGAAACGGGAAAAAGCAGATAAAGATCACCACCGGGTTTACCCCGGTGGAATCATGACTGGAAACTAAAACAGAAATCCCCCCCCTCCCCTACCCCCTCCCCCCCGCGCTCCGCGCGGGGAGGAGGGGGTTTTGTTGTGTGGGGGGCAACGTTTTTAGTTGTCAATCATCGTTCCACCGACACAAGGTCGGTGGTGACATACCTGATGCAATAAATCGCCTCAGAACCAATCGCTCAAGCAGACCGGAAGGGCTGATGCTACTGTCAAACATTTTTATCTTCGCCCGTGTTTTTCCCGGTAGTATGCTTTTTTAGTCGGCCCCTTCCGGCAGTTCAGCTCAACATTATCTATTAAAAGAATTATTTCGTTTGCATTCTTATGAATTCTATTGTATTTTATTAGTAGACAATAGAATTTTTCCCTTCGGAGGTGTAAAATGTCCAAAACTGTAACACTTAGACTCGACGATAATATCTACCACAGGTTCCGCAGCCTGGCCAAATCCGACAATCGTCCTCTTTCAAATTACATTGAGACCGCTGCTCTACGTTTCGTGGAGAGTTCAGGTTTCGTCGATGAATTTGAAATAGAGGAAATTAGAGAAAATGTGGACTTGAACCGCAGTATTAAACGCGGACTTAAGGACGAAAAAGACAAACGAGGTCGTTTTGTCTGATTTCCGCCTATTCGAAACCGACGAGTTTCTGAAGCAGTTCAGGAAACTCCCTTCTCAAGATTCTGCTTTCCTCCAGAAAAAGCTGAAGGACTACGTCTATCCCCAGCTTAAGAAACAACCGTTTTGGGGAAACAACATCAAGAAACTACAGGGCTATTCCCCTGCTACCTGGCGGTACCGGATTGGAAGATTCAGGTTGTTCTATGTCATTAACAAGAAAGAGCGCATTATTTCAATCCTGACGGTGGACTTACGAAAAAACGCCTACAGATAAGCAAAAAGAATGGATAACCAGTCGCTCAAGCAGACCGGAAGGGCTGATGCTACTATCGAACATTTTAAACACAGGTAAAGTTAATCGACGGGCGGTGTGCCGCCGGCGAGCTAGGTCGTTACAGCCGCCTTCGGCGCCTGTAACGCCGAGTTGAGCGGAACAGAGCTCAGCACTAACGACAGGTCAGTCCCGCCTCCGGCGACCCTGACCAGTCGTTAGAGCAGAACTTTTTTCTATCATAACCAGCTCTTTCAGAACCATTATGACAGACAAAAATCAGCTCACCTCTGCGTTATGTCTTAAGGAATTAAATTACCCCCGACGAGTTTATCTCGCCGGAGTATAAGTTCAAAAGCTACATATATTCTCAAAACAAACACGGCCCCTGCCACCTCGGTCCCCCCCATTCTCGGGGCGTGGCAGGGGAGAAAGTGCAAAGGCTAACCAACGGAACCTCCCTCTCTGGGGGAGCGGGAACTCATTGTAGCAAATGAACTCATTCACCCGTCACTCGAGGTGACGGGGATCTTTGGATTTTGTTGGTGCTGATGTTAGCTGATGAACTGATTCACCTGCCGTACAAGACGGCAGGGGTTTTAAGGACTTAACTCGAAACCATAGCTGAATATTTTCGACAATGCATCAGGACATAACAAGTCACTTAAGCAGACCGGAAGGGCTAATGCTGCTGTCGAACGTTTTCGTTTAACCGGAGTTTTTCGGAGTAGCATGGTTTATTGTTTGGCCCTTTCCGGCAGCTTAGCTCTACGTTGGAAACCTGAAGAAAATTCTTTACTTTGTGTGTCATACGTGAGACAAAGGCAACATGAATAAGACAGCTATAGTCCATGCTAGAATTGAGCCCCGGACCAAGAAGAAGGCCGAAGGAGTCCTTAGAAAACTGGGTATGAGTCCCACTGAGGCTATCCGCCTATTCTACAGTCAAATTTGTCTCCGTGGCGGCATTCCTTTTCGTGTTCTGATCCCAAACAATCTCACCAAAGAAACCCTGGATAAGAGCGCTAAGGGTCAAGATGTCGAGTCCTTCGACTCTCTGGACGAGATGTTCGAGAGTTGGGAAAAATGAGAAGTGTGTCTCAGACAACCTAGTTTGTCAGGGATGTCAAGAGGATGCAGAAACGTGGAAAGAACCTTGAGAAACTCAAGGTTCTCGTTACCAAGTTGGCAAAAACAGAACCACTTGATCCCAAACATCGGGATCATCCTCTAATTGGTCCGTGGAAGAACTGCCGTGATTGCCACATCGAGCCGGACTGGATCCTAATCTACTCGGCTGACCCCCATTCTCTTCATCTAGAACGTACCGGTTCCCATAGCGACCTTTTCAAAAAATAAGCGGCTTCCAACCATTCGCTCAAGCAGACCGGAAGGGCTAATGGAACTGCCAAATGTTTTATTTTTTGCCGCAGTTTTTCCGGGTAGCATGGTTTCTCAGTCGGCCCCTTTCGGCAGTTTAGCTCTACGTTAGGGCTCTAAAGAAGTCCCATTGCATCTTGCGTTTTTACCAACTGTTGTGTAGCATACGATAAAACATTACCTGGAGAAGATTATGAACAAAATGACCATGATTTATTGGAAGGGGAATAAGTTCTGGCTCGGCAAGCTCAAGGAGCGTCCTGAAATCATGACTCAGGGCAAGACATTAAATGAGCTTGAGGAGAACCTCAAAGATGCCTATCATATGATGGTAATGGAAGAGGTTCCGGAAAAATATCGCGAGAAAACCATTGCCTTATGAAGCGAAAGGAATTTATCCGGAAGCTCAAGCGTGATGGATGTATTTTCCTTCGTCCTGGATCGCGTCATGACATTTACCTCAATCCCCAGACAAGCCAGAAACAACCTGTTCCCCTCCACACAGAAATAGACAACGACCTGGCAAAACATATCAGGAAATATCTAGGTCTTAAATAGCCTCAACCAACCGCTTAAGCAGACCGGAAGGGCTAATGTTACTATCAAAAATTGTTAAGTTCGCCGACGTTCTTCAGGGTAGCATGGTTTTTTAGTCGGCCCCTTCCGGCAGCTTAGCTCTACGATAAGCGGACCGCTCGCTAATGCTCTCTTTCTCCTAACGGCGAATCTGCTTATCGGAGAGCTGAGAGAGTGATCAAGAAAAGGAGCAAAAGTCCACCACCCCGCTTGTCGGGGTGGAGACATGACTGAAAACTAAAATATATCAATCCCCCCCTCCCCTAACCCCTCCCCCCCGCGCTCCGCGCGGGGGGGAGGGGGATGTGTTGTGTGGGGGGCAACGTTTTTAGTTGTCAATCATCGTTCCACCGACACAAGGTCGGTGGTGACGTACCTGAGGCAATAAATCGCCTCAGAACTAGTCGCTCAAGCAGACCGGAAGGGTTGATGCTACTATCAAACATTTTTGTTTAACCGGAGTTTCCCCGGGTAGCATAGTTTTTTTGTCAGCCCCTTTCGGCAGCTTAGCTCTACGTTCCTTGGAAAAAATGCAGGCTTGACAGTCATAAGTCATAATACATATTATGTCATTATGAGAGTTACACTATCCATACCAGATCCTATTGCAGAGCGTTTCAGAGCCGCTATACAACCCCGTCGGCGTTCGCGTGTAGTTACACGCCTGATTGAGCAGGAATTGACCAGACGTGACAATACCCTCGCTGACGCCTGTCGCGCCGCTAATCGTGACAAGGCATTGCAGAAAGAAATCAACGAATGGCAATCATTTGATGATGGGATTCAGGAATGAATCCGCCAAAGATTCTGCGGGGGGAGATTTGGTGGGTCAATCTTGATCCTACACAAGGATCCGAGATCAAGAAGACCCGGCCCTGTCTTGTCCTATCACACGATACTCTCAATTGGCTGCGGAGAACAGTGGTCGTTGTGCCTTTATCCTCAGCCGCGAAACCCCATCCTCCAATTACCATCCCGGTGATATGTCAGGGGAAACCAGCCGTAGCCATTATTGATCAGATCCGGGCGGTGGCTAAACATCGCCTAAAATCACGAATAGAGGCTGCCTCCAACCAAGATATCCGAGCCGTCGCAAATGGTATCGTATCTATTCTGCAACTATCCTGAGTTTAGAGAGCACCACCAGGCGCTCAAGCAGACCCCGAAAGCTTTCGGGGCAGCTTAAATCTACCTTCTACTCTTCTGCTCCAGCAATAATTTGAGTCTCATAAAAGTATAGTCATGATAAATACTCTTACACTCCCCCAGGGAAAGATATGGTCAGACACTAGATAGACCTCTTTAAACCATTCTGGTATTTATTAAATCACTTAAATTCATAAATTTTAGAGAATATCATGAAAAAAATTAGACTATGCATAGGAACTAATGATGGCAAAAATATTGCTAAAACCCACATGGGAGATACCCGATATTTTTATATTTATGACCTCTTCGAGAACTCGGAATATGAGTTCATCGGAGACAGGATCAATACTGTAAAAAATATGGATCATGCGAAACCGGAAAAGATGAATGAAATCATAAAGACAGTTAAAGACGCGGATATTTTTGTCGCCAGACTGAAAAGTCCCAATTTTATAAAAATCGCCAACAAAACCAAATATCAGCCCGTAGTAGTAAAGGAAGATAATATTATTGGATCATTAATTATAATAGGACGATCATTTCAAGAGCTTTACGATTATGTTATACGAAGAAGAAATGGCGATATTTTTGATATTATACCTGAATTATCTTAATGGAGGAAAGAGATGATTCTTATTACCGGAGCAGCCGGAAAAACAGGTCAGGCGGTTATTCGAGCATTACAGAAGAGGGACATGTGGATTCGGGCGTTAGTACATAAAGACGCCCAGATTCAGCTCCTTCAAGACCTCGGAGCCCAGGAAGTTATTGTTGGAGATATGTCTTCCCGGAAGACAATGAACCAGGCGTCGCGTGGAGTTAAATCAGTCTATCATATCTGTCCTAATGTCAGCCCTGATGAAATCAAGATCGGGGAGATAGTGATTCGGGCAGCTCAATCCACAGGTGTTGAACATATTGTTTATCATTCGGTACTTCATCCTCAGATTGAGTCAATGCCGCATCATTGGCAGAAGATGCGAGTTGAGGAACTGATCTTTGAATCGGGCTTAGCCTACACCATTCTTCAGCCGGCACCCTATATGCAGAACATATTGGCTTATTGGGATGATATTGTGAACAAGAGTAAGTATACCGTACCCTATGCTGGAAATACTCGATTAAATTCTGTCGATTTAGAGGATGTCGCTGAGATTGCCGCTATGGTTCTAAGTGAACCGGGATATGAAGGAGCAATTTATGAGCTATGCGGCACGGAAAACCTGTCACAGATTGAGCTGACTCACAATATAAGCCAATATTTGGGACATAGAGTTAAAGTTGAGGTTATTCCTATCGAGGAGTGGGAATCTAATTCTCGAAATAAGGGGATGGGCAATTATCAAGTTAAAACACTGATCAAGATGTTTAAATATTATGAACAGTTTGGACTTATAGGGAATTCACACATTTTAGAATGTTTACTTCATCGCTCTCCTACAAGTTATGTTTCTTTTATTGAACGAACTATAACCAGATGGAATCAATTATGATATCGAGTGAGCGCATTCTTCAACTGGCTTGAGAACACCTTACTGAAGAAAAAGTACTGATTTTACTGAGGGGAGGATTGAGGAGTTGCAGATAAATATTCTCACGAAAATTAGTTAGGATTTATTGATGAAGTTTATTAAAGATATGGTCTTCTGGATTTTGGCGGTAACAATCACCGGCTGCGGATTTGTCTACACGCCTCAACCAATAGGCGAGAGACCAAGCCTGATTGAAACCAAAGACTGGGAAGGGACCTGGATTAATGAGGAAAGTTCCTCACTAAAATATTCTGGACGAGACAAAGGGCTTGCTGCAAATCTCCTGGATCGAGAAGGGTCAGGGCCAGGTTAAATTAGAGTCCTGTAAAGTGCATCTCCTCGAATCGGGAGATTGGATCTTCGCCAGTATCCCGGACAAGGATAATCCTAAACGGTATCTCTGGGGACGAATCAAGCAGGATGGACAACAGGTAGTTGTCTGGGTGCCGGACTCGGAGAAGTTCCAGGCTCTGGTAGAAGAAGGGAAACTTCCCGAGTCAGAAAGGATAGCATACTTGCATAACACGAAATAGTTTATCGAACAAACTATATGAGCATAAAAGAAGCATACAACAATTGGGACGATACCCTAATATCAAGAAAGACTCCGCTTATCGTCTAAGAAAAATGAGGTAGGTCCATGAAGCAATACGTCATCACACCGGCGGCCGGAAAACGACTGATCGGCAAGGCGGTCGCGATTCATCCGGCCGTCAAACAGGCTCTAAAATCCGGGGTTCCGGTTATCATCGCGGGAACGACAAACGGATACGCGACCGAAGAGATTCTGAATAGCATAGGCGATACCGGAGATTTTGACAGAGGCCGGGAAGCTGCTGGAAGAAATAATCGAAGAAGCTTTGTTCGTTTCGTAACATAACTTAATAAAAATATCAGTATGAATAATAGCCAGGGAGGAACTGCCGTGAAAGTTATCGCGTTTAATGGGAGTCCGAGAAGAAACGGAAATACCGCCATGCTTATCAATCGGGTCTTTGATGAGTTAAACAAGGCTGGAATAGAAACTGAGTGCTTCCAGCTGGGAGGGAAGGATATCAGGGGGTGCCTGGGCTGCATGAAATGTTTCGAGGCACGGGATAATACCTGCGTCGCCAGAAAAGATGACATTTTAAATGAATATTTTCAGAATATGATCGAGGCGGATGGAATTATAATCGGATCACCGACATACTTTTCAAATGTCAGCGCTGAAGTTAAAGCATTGATTGATCGGGCGGGGCTCGTCGCGATCGCGAATGGTTATTCGCTTAAACGTAAGGTCGGCGCCGCGGTGGTCGCGGTTCGAAGAGCTGGCGCGGCAAATGTCTTCGACGCGATTAATAAATTCTTTCTAATCAATCAAGTCATTGTTCCCGGATCGGTATATTGGAATATGGGATTCGGATTAAATAAGGAAGAAGTCCAGGATGACGCGGAAGGCATGAACATCATGAAAATACTAGGCGAAAATATGGCCTGGCTCCTGAATAAAATTTCATAAGCTGAGATATACACATCACGATCCTGAGACAAAAAAGGGCGCCCCGGTATTATCCCGGGACGCCCTTTCCTCTATCTAGGGTCTGGATTATATCTCCAGTGTCTTGGGGATGATCAGTTTGGCATTCTTTTTGATCAGCTCTTTCGAAGCCGGCTTGAAGAATGAGCGGGATACCTGCTTGAGATATTCATCCTTGATGGTCGATTCCCAGAGCTCCCGGGTCAGGTAAAATATCTTGGCTCCGCCCAGTTCATGCTGCATATCCGGCCATGGGTAGGACGGCAGAGCCATCCTTAATCCGGCCAGTACCCAGCCATTATAGCTCTCAAAAGTAGCCCAGAACTCATCCTGCCCGCAAACCTCGAAACAATACCAGCACTTCGAATAGAAAAGGACGCCACCCGCGTTGACCTGGCGCTCAAAGGTAAGGGTGTGAAGACTGATATTTACCTCGTCATCCATCAGCCGACCGTTGGCGATACCAACCAGCTTGCCGTTGTTAAGACCCAGGAAAAAATACTCATCCTTCAATCTCTTCCGCTTGATGGCCAGCAGTTCCGAGTAGACCCGGGCGCCGACGATATCATAATAATCATACTCGGCATCCAGGGTCAGCTTGAGAACCTTGAGAACCGGATCGATCTCTTTCTCCTCAATCGGCCGGATCAGGACGGTATTCTTTTTGCCAGCCTTGTTGGTGAGTACGGAGTACATCGGCTTCATCGGAGGAGCATTATCATTCGCCTGAAGCAAACCTTCCAGCCACTCGGCAGAGATATTATAAACTTCCTTCCGGAGCTTGGTCGGAACTTTTCTCTTCATATTCTTTTCTCCTTTTTTTTGCCACTAAGTCGCTAAGAAAATAATGAAATGGGATATACCCAGCGTTCTCTCTTCTTCAGTTCCTCAACGCTCTGGTGGCGAATTATATTAAAATTACATTATAAGAATAATCCAGCAATGTCCTGATGTCAAGACTTATTTCTCCTCGATCGGTTTCTTCCTGAACCACTTCTTATATATCCGGTCGTATTCTCCGCCAAGTTCGATCTTCTGCAGGGCGGCGTTAAGGGCGGAAAGAACATCGAAAGCACCGTTGCTGACCGCGATTCCATAATCCTCCTGGACAAGGCCTTTCTCAACAATCTTAAAATCAGTTGTTCCCTGCAGTCGGAGATAATCCAGGATAACGTCATCTATCACAACAGCATACGCCAGGTTCCCACCTTCATTCAAGGCCCTGACCAGGCTGAGCGGCGAATCATAGGTCTTGACAACGGCCTTTAAGTTATGGCGAACCCAATCCTCCGCGGTAGTCCCTATCGCCACTCCTACAGTCTTACCTTCCAATCCCCGGGCAAAAGCCCGCTGATTCCACTTTGCGTCAGGACGGGCAGCTACAGCCAGAGATGTGGAAAAATATGGCTGGGTAAAATCAACGAAATATTTCCTGATCTTGGTAATCGTAATCGCGGCCAGGGCCGCGTCAGCTCCGTCAGCCTCCAGGATATTCGCGTAATTCCGGATATCAAACGGCAGATCGATCCATATTACCTTCCTCCCCAGAGCCTTCCCGATCGCCTCGCCCAACTCAATATCAAAGCCGGCCAGTTCTTCGCCTTCTTTAAATGCAAACGGCGGGGACTTTGAATCAAAGATAAACCGGATTTCTCCAACGGTACTCTCATCAACTTTCTCTCCACCCAATTCATCGGAGAAAACAACCGAAGATGATAGAGAGATAATCACGACCAGAAAAATATAGAAATACTTCATTGTTTCCTCCCTTTTCTCTGTTTCAATAATCAGAAGTAAGCAGTTTAATCATATGAACAACTTATCCGCCTCCGTAAAGAATCGCTTCCAGTCATTAAGCACCCCCGCGGGAACTTCCCAGGTCAAGGGAGGTTTGCTCTCAAACCGAACTCTGATCGTCGCCGTGGAAGCGGACCGTATATTTGAAATCAGTCTTCTCGTCAGTAAAAACACTCCCCGGGTCGTCACCAGTTCATCTTCAGCGTTACTTACGGTCTCAGCCCGGATACCATCTTCAATCACATTGCCGATCTTTATCTCAATTGGATAGTCTGAGAAAAAATAAAAACCCGTACTTTGAATGGTAAAACTCAACCAGACATCGGGATAAAGGTCCCCGTTTGTACTTAGAGCGACGGCCTGCCAGGGCCCAATCAACCACCCCTTCTTGCCGGCCCGGTAAAACTGCTCGGGAGTTTCCGAGAATTCCTCCAGGATCGACCGATACTGCTGGTAGGAAGGGTCATCCTTACGGGAGTCTATAGTAAAGGTCAATGAGAGCGTTGTCTGCTCGCTAAAAAAATCATAATCTGTTTTTAACGTGCTCTCCAAGCCACGGGACGGTTCGACTGGAGGAACCGCCTGCCGTTCCACCTCCAGAAATTTCTGCCTCACTTCATATGAATAACCGATCGCGCCACCGGAAAGGAGCGGTCCGACAACCTCTGTGCGCTCGTGCCGTACGGCTACATCCAGCGGTGTCCAACCAAGCTCATTTCTTGGATTGACATCCGCGCCGAGCCAGACCAGAAGACTCACCATCTCCGGAGAACCTTTAGTAGCGGCATTGTGAAGTGGGGTCCGACCGAGAGTGTCCACGACATCCATATCGGCGCCACGATCTATCAGGAGTTCAGCCGTGGGGAGACTGCTGTAGACAACCGCCAGAGATAGAGGCGTCTGTCCATATATATCCCGGGTATTAAGATCGGCACCGGCGATGATCAGGGCATCAACCACCTCGCGATGACCATTCTTCAACGCGTAGTAGATGGGGGTCCACCTTTCATCATCTTTCTCGTTTACATCCTTGCCATCGGCAATGAGCTTATTCACCTCCGCCAGATCACCCTGGGAGGCGGAATTCCGGAGTGTGGAAGCACAGCCGCTGATTATTAAAGCCCCAACAACAAAAATAATTAAGCATAGTCTTTTCATCTCTACTCCATAAAATTAGCGGCTTCGCCGCAACTTTTATGTTTTGAACCAAATCCAACATAATTATGTCAAATCAGCACCAATAATTATTTCAATGATTCTTGGTTTCTTTTATTTCGATACAGCATGTTAACACCTATGACGCTAACTTAGTGCGATAGTTAAAAAATACTCTACCTGAACTTCCTTATTCAGGGGAATTATCCACTGTCGATAGATATCAACCACTTTTCCCGGATCGATTTTGGGATCTCCCCCATCTCCCGATAATTTGCGGCAATAGGTATCCGCCTTAAATGCGACCCTCTCCAAAACTTGTTCTTCAACCTCCGGATCGGTGATTTTTTTCATCAAGCCATCCTGATCACCGGAGGCACAGAGGAGATGATATCCGTCCGGATCATCCCTATATTTACTCTCAGCCACAAACTTGCCGTAATGAATCCGCTTGGAGAGAGCCTGAAGGCAGGTTACATCACACATTGAGCTGGAACCATACTGATTATCATCTCCGGATCTGCAGATATAGGGTACGATCTCTTCTTCATAGATCCCGCGGATCCGGGCGTTGATATTGATGGTATTGGGCCGGAGGGGATTTTCGGCATAATGAAGCAGCGGAAGAACCGGAGCAGGGAGGTTGCGGGAGAAGGGGAGTTCATCCGGGCTGGTATAACGCCGGATGCGAGCATGTACCTTCTCAATCTCTAATAGGTGAAACCCTACCAGACTCTCCCCGCCCAAGGACGGACCAAAAAACCCGGGCTGGTAAATAATATCATTCCGCTTGAACTGGGCCCGCTCGATCAGTTCAAAGATGATCGTCTCCTCCAGTCGGGTCAGGACATTGCGGATGTTACTTAATAATAACTGGGTACTCATATTTATAACTTACTTCGTTTGTACTTAAAATCCCAAATTTCAAGCACCAAAATCCAAAACTTGTCCCGGTTGTTTTTTATCGGGATAAATTCCAAATTCCAATCCAGCCGTCGCAGCTACGCTGCTATGGCTGGATTGGAATTTATTTGGTATTTGAGATTTGTTATTTGGAATTTAGGTATCTCTATAATTATCATCACCACCACACGAAATATATAACGGCCATCTTTACGATCTATCTAAATTCTCTACACACTCATAGGTATCCCAAGCGATGACCAGTTCCTCATTGGTGGGAATCACATAAACTTCCACTTTGGAGCTATCACTTGATATCTTGCCTTCCTTTCCGTTCATCCCCCGGTTCGTCTCACGATCAAGTTCCACTCCCAGAGAATCAAGCGAACCAACGGACTCCCCCCGAACCAGATCGGAGTTCTCCCCTACCCCACCGGTGAAAATCACTACATCGGTTCCATTAAGCGCCGCCAGATAGGATCCGATATACTTCTTTAACCTGTAACAATATATAGCCAGAGCCGTCGCACAGTTTTCATCCCCCGCGTCCGCCGCCGCTGTTATCTCCCGTATATCATTGGACTTCCCGGATAATCCCATCATCCCGCTTTCCTTATTGAGGATCCGGGTGAATTCGTCTATATCACTCCCCTCTTTATTTATCACAAACTGATGAATCGCCGGGTCGAGATCTCCGCTCCGGGTTCCCATCACCAGACCTTCCAGCGGGGTGAATCCCATTGAGGTATCCAGACTCTTCCCGTCCTTTATGGCAGCGATGGAGGCGCCGTTGCCCAGGTGACAGGTAATCGCGCTGGTCCGGTCGGGATCTTTCCCGGTCAGCTTACAATAGCGGTAAAAAACATACCGGTGGCTGGTTCCATGAAATCCGAACCTTCGGATTTTGTACCTCCGGTAGTATTCCAGGGGAATGGCATAAAGGTATGATGAAGGGGGCATGGTCTGGTGAAAGGCCGTATCAAATACCCCGACATGGCGGACATGAGGCAGTACTTCCCGACTGGCCTCATACCCCTTCAAATTTGCCGGGTTATGGAGCGGGGCCAGATCTGTACATTCCCGCATCCGATCAAGAACTTCCTCATCTATCAATACCGAGGACGCAAACTCTTCTCCGCCGTGGACCATCCGATGACCAACCGCTTCGATCTCGTCCATATCGGCCAGAATACCGATTTCTTTATCCAGCAGGAGGGCGATGACTTTTTCGATCGCGGCTTTATGATCCTTAATCGGTTCCACCACCTTTACCTTTTCTTTTCCGGACGGAGTATAGTTGACAATTGCGTCGTCTTCCCCTACCCGCTCAATCAAACCCCAGGCATAAACCAGGTTCTCCTTCTCGTCGATACCTCCGGAGGTTATTTCAATTACCTGAAACTTTACGGATGAGCTTCCGCAGTTTAAGACTAAAATTTTCACGGTTATTCCCCTTATCTAGTGACGAAAAATTATCTGTACTTTAGTTTTGGATCAAGGATATCACAATTGTGTTGATATAATACCGAAATAATATTATCAATTATTTAATGAGCCATGAACTAAAAATAATTATTCTTCCTCCAGACATGAGCTGGGATTCAATCCTGAAAGAACCTTATCGTGAATATCTGGAAGTGCTTATCCCCGCCTTTCTGAAAAATTGCCGCTGGTTCGGGGGAAAAGCCAAAACTATCTCACTTGCGCGGATCGCGGATATCGATGTTTTGCCGACGGGATCCGGAAGAACCCGATTTGTTACCATCAATGTCTTCTATGACGATGGCCCGAAAGAAGAATATTTCTTCCCACTGTCTTTCCGTTTCACTGGCCGGAATCAAAGAACCAACGAGATATCGTCTTCCATGATTCTGGCCCGGCTCCAAATTGGATCGAAAGCCGGCATCATCTATGACGCGACCTGTGATCCGGTCTTCATGGAGGATTGTTTTTGTTCCATCGGTCAAGGAGATGTGGAGAGAGCGAGGAAGAAACATCTCCGGGGAATACCGGGAAAATCACTCCGGGGTTGGTTTGACGGCTGTCTCCCAGTTCCCGAACCAAGACTCCTGCAAAAAGAACAGAGCAATACATCTTTTGTCTATGGGGATGATTACATCTTCAAGCTCTATCGCCGGCGGACAGATGGGATCAACCCCGAAGTAGAGATGATCCGATTTCTGACCGAAGATGCCGGGTTTACCCATATCGCCCCGTTTGCCGGCCTGATCGAGCTAACCCCTCCCGATTCATCCCCGGTTACTATCGGCCTGCTTCAGTCCTTCATCAAACATATTAACGACGGCTGGACCTACTCTCTGAAGAGAGCCGGATATTGTCTGGCTCATCCGCCTTCCGGGAAATCCGAAAATATAACCCATCCACCGACTCTTCCCCGTCCCGGGGTGTCCGATAATCTCCCCTCGCCTCTCATCCGGAACTGGATCGGGGAAGAATATCTGGCAGAGATTGAACTCCTGGGGAGAAGAACCGCACAGCTTCATCAAGCGCTATCTTCGAAATCCGAAATTCCGGCCTTTGCTCCCGAACCGTATTCGCTCTTCGACCGGGAAGAGCATCTTCGCCCATCACTGGCATTGCTGAAAGATACACTGCGGCTTCTGGAGAAGTCGGAGCATAAACTATCCCCGGAAGCCCGGACGGAAGCAAGACGGCTCCGGGAGAAAAGTTCGACATTTATCGATCGACTGCATCAAATAACCGATCTAAGTTCTTCGGGGATGAAGATCAGAATCCACGGAGATTATCACCTGGGGCAGATCCTCCGTACCGGGGATGATTTCACAATCATCGACTTTGAGGGGGAACCGGCCCGGAGCATAATCGAACGGAGGCGGAAGCGCTCACCCCTGATCGATGTAGCCGGGATGATCCGATCGTTTCACTACGCCGCTTACGGGGCAATATTTCTCGGTGTAGATCCGAACCCCGAAAGAATAAACACACTCTCACCCCGGGCCGAAGATTGGTATCAAACCGTGAGCGATACTTTTTTGAGATCTTATCTAGGGGAAATGTCCCGGGGGGAAGTTGATCTTTTACCGGACAATCCAGAAAATCTGGAACGGTTGCTGGAGTTTTTTATTCTTGAGAAGGCGATTTACGAGCTTAACTATGAGCTCAATAACCGCCCCGAATGGGTCATAATTCCTCTTCGAGGAATTATCTCTCCACCTCAATCCTCACCCTGATCCGGTTATCTATCAGCATCTGAAGATAGCCGCCCTCCTTCCACTTCGCCAGGATAGAAGAGAGAGCATGGTAGAGCGAATGATCCCCACGGCGGACCGCCCAGGCAAGATACTCCTCCGTCAGCGGGCGGTAGAGGCCCATCAATCCCTGATCCCTTTTCTCTTCGGCTACCCGCCAGATGGTCGGGCCGTCATGAATAAAGACATCGATCCGGCCGGATAGAAGCGCCTCATATCCCTCATCCGGATTACTTAATGAAACCGGCACTGCCCGGGGCATCTTCTCTCTCACAAAGGTCTCTCCCGTGGTTCCGGACTCAAAACCCGCCCGGGCGGTCGTGCGATAGAGTGCCGTAGGCTGGGCAAAATACCCGAGATCGCTCTCTCGTATCAGAGCCATCTGACCAATCTTCATATAATGGGGAAGAAAACGGATCTCCCGAAAACGCTCATTGGTAACAGACATCCCGGACATGGTCACATCCACCCGGCCATCGATCAGGGCCGGGATCAGCTCGTCCCAATCCAGCTCGATGAATTCAACCTCCTTATTCAATTCCCGGCCGATCTCCCGGGCCATATCGGCTTCCAGTCCGGTTATCCGGCCGGATTCTTTGAATATAATCGGCGGATAATTCGGGGAAACGCCCACCAGCAGGCTATCACCGCCAACCGGCTGGAGATTACTTCCGCCGCAGCCGGAAAGCAGCGCTACTAAAACTGCCAACATCATCTTCGTGATTTTCATATTCTTTCTCGACAACGCGACAAGCTGTTTGACAAACCTTTTAGTTGAATTATTTCTCATATATTTATATCTCTCATTGTCATCGGAAGAGATATTATAGTATATTTCAATGCTGTAGCGATTTAATTATTTGTGTTTTTCAAAGAAAAAATAAAAGGAGGACAAAATGGGATTGTTTAGCAAGATGAAGAACTTTGTTACCGGCGGCGGAGCGGAAGTTACGATCGAAGCGATTGAACCAGCTCTGGGTGGACCATTCCAGGTCAAAATTCACGCGGCTGTTGAAGATACCGATATCGAGATCAAGGAGATATATCTGAAAGTTGCCTCTCTGGAGACTGTCATAATCAAGGATGTGGAGATCGCAAAGATCATCGATGAAAAGATGGAGACGGTCCGGGAAGATATCGAGAATACCACTACCGTCCACGATCAGAAGATTGAGGTGGCCGGAGAACAGACCCTCAAGGCAAACGAGGAATATGACTGGGAGACTACCGTCACCCTACCGGATAACGCCCTTCCTTCTTTCATCGGCATCACCGCCAAGCATGAATGGAAGCTCCTGGCCGGACTTGATACTTCAGGCAATGACCCCGATTCCGGCTGGGTTATAATCCATCTTAGTTAGATCTTCGCTCCTACAATGCGGTTATTTAACCACGAAGGACACGAAGTTCACGAAGAATTGTAAAAAATCAGGAAATATTATTCTGATATTTTATATTCACCTTCGTGAACTTCGTGTCCTTCGTGGTTTCAATTAATGCTGCCCTGAGCAAAGCGGTTGATATGATTTCGGAATAACTCCATTACCCGACTGGTCCGGGGGCCGGGGAGTCCGTTGGAGATAACGGTATCGTCCACCTTTACCACCGGGAAGACCTCCTTGTTGGATGCGGTCATGAATACCTCGTCGGAGCGGCGCAGTTCATCGAGGGTAATCTCACGGATCTGCTGAGTAAACTCAGATTCGGTCAGGCGCAGGATGAGTTCCCGGGTAACTCCCGGGAGAATACCATCTTCATTCGTCAATAGCCGATCGCCGCTAAAAGCAAACACAGTTGAGGTCTGCCCTTCTCCGACCTTACCATCCCGGTCAATTGAGATAGCCTCAACCGCACCCCGGAGATGAGCAGTCTCCAGAGCAACCAGGGCGGAGAGATAATTGATGGTCTTAGCTCCCGGTATGGCACGCCAGCCGGGGACGGTGATAACCTTGACTCCCCGGGAGTACCATTCCGGCGGATAATGACGAAGTTCCCCCGCCAATATTAGAATACGGGGAACATTTCCCGGAGTGATAAAATCATCACTGGGGCCGCCGGTGACAATGATTCTGATATTTGATTCGGCATGATGATTACGAGCCAGGGTCTGATTAATAATTCCGATCACTTCGTCAATCGTCCAGGGAAAGGGCAAACCGATCAGTGCAGCGGAATTCTTCAACCGGATAATATGCTCTTCGACACAGAACAGCTTCCGGCCATAGGTCCGGAGAAAATCAAAGACCCCGTAACCACGGAGCAACGCCAGATCATTTACCGGAATTACCGCCTTTGAGGCTTCAACAAATTCACCGTCAATATAATATATATCCTGGTTACTCATATTTTTAATATAACAACTCCGGGATTCAGGGGCAATTAAACAAAGTTAAAGTTTCTGGACAAAAATAGAGATATCAGATAGATATTCTTAGTTATAGCTTAACTCGAAAAGCCTTTTTAACCACGAAGAACACGAAGCTCACAAAGGAATTTGAAAAAACAGGAAAAATTACATAGTTTTCTTTATTCTCCTTCGTGTTCTTCGTGACCTTCGTGGTGAATATTTTATTTTCTGAACACAAAAAGTTGGAAATAACTTTTCGAGTATGGTCTAGTTAAATAAAACAAAAGAATTAGAAAACCAGCGTTAATTCCAGTGTACTAGGTTAACACCAAAGGCGGTAACTTATGGTTAAAATCAAAGAATTCAGGGGACTTCGTCCCACTGCGGAGTTGGTCGAAGCGGTGGCATCCCCGCCCTATGATGTCCTCAACTCTCAAGAAGCAAAAGATATGGTCCGGGGAAAACCCCTCAGCTTTCTTCACGTGGTCAAACCGGAGATAGATCTCCCCGAGAATATAAGCCCCTACGACGAGGCGGTCTACCGGAAGGGCAAAGAGAATCTGGATCGGCTGATAGCCGATGGAGTCCTGATTCAGGATACCCTTCCGGCGTTCTATTTCTACCGCCTGATTATGGGTGATATTACGCAGACCGGACTGGTGGCGGGGGCCTCGATCGAGGACTATGAAAACGACCTCATTAAAAAGCATGAACTGACCCGGGCGGATAAAGAGGCGGACCGGATCAAACATGTCGATACCCTGAACGCCAATGCCGGTCCGGTATTTCTTACCTATCAAGCCCGGGAGGATATGAATACCCTGACTGCGGAAGTGATCGGAAGAGATCCCATATATGACTTCACCTCCGACGACGGGATCAGGCACACCTTCTGGAGAGTAGAGAGCCCGGAGATGGTGGAGAGGATCCGGAAGATATTCTCCGGGATCGACCGGCTCTATGTCGCCGACGGACATCATCGTTCAGCTTCCGGGACCATAGTTGGCCAGCGGCGAAGGGAAGCTAACCCGGATCATACCGGAGAAGAGGAGTATAATTACTTCCTCTCAGTCATCTTTCCCCATAACCAGCTTTATATTATGGACTATAACCGGGTGGTCAAAGATCTAAATCACCACTCCCCGGAAGAGTTTATCCGGCTCATCTCGGATTGTTTTGAGGTAAAAGTCCAGGCAGATAACACCCCCTACCGTCCTGAATCACCTCTTAACTTTGGAATGTATCTGGGAGGACAGTGGTACAAACTTACCGCGAAAGACAGAAGTTTTCCGGCAGACGATCCGGTCGCTTCTCTTGACATCTCAATCCTTCAGAATAATCTCCTCTCCCCCATCCTGGGGATCGGCGATCCCCGGAAAGATAACCGGATCGACTTTGTGGGAGGAATCAGGGGACTGAAAGAACTGTCCCGGAGAGTGGATGAAGGAGAGGCAGTAGCCTTCGCTCTCTACCCGACTTCAATCGAGCAACTGATGGCGGTAGCCGACCAGGGGTTGATGATGCCGCCCAAGTCAACCTGGTTCGAACCCAAACTCCGTTCCGGGATTATCATACACCTGCTGGATTGATTACATAATTTCTTGAGGACATCTGCTCTGCATTATTATATCCCCAGATAGCCTTCAACCAAATCTCTCTCTTATTACAAAGGATCTTCTTCTTTGATCATAAGATTTATATTGCCTTTTACATCCGGGAGGTCGCCTTCTATAACTCTCCATACAATTTCCAAATCTATCCCGAAATAATCATGGACCAGGATATTCCTCATCCCTTTGATCTTTCTCCATGGGATACCAGGATACTTCGATTTCAAATCACCGCTCAATTTTCCTAATGCCTCCCCAATAATCTGAAGGTGATGTATGACCCATACTTGAATTAATTCGGATTTTTCAAATTCCTCTTTTCCTCTTGCCGCGTATTTTTCAATATGCGCGATAGACTCTTGAACATCCAATAATCTCCGATAATCATTATTCATAACGCGACAGCTTCCTCTAAAACATCTTTCCGAATCCTATCCCTTAAACCATTTTTGGTGACTACATCCACCTGACAATTTAAGGCTTCCTCCAAATCAACCTGCAAACCTCCCAGATCAAATAAACTACGTCCAGGTTCCAGTTCAACCAAAAAATCAATATCGCTTGTAGGAGTATCATCACCCCGGGCTATTGAACCGAATACCCGGATCGAACTTACCCCATATTTACGGCCAATAGCTAAGATTTGATCTTGCTTTAATTTAATCAATCGCCTTTTGTTCATCCCAATCACCTATAAATTCTTCCGGTGTGCTGATTTCTGGTGGAATTAACCCCTATTGCATAATTGCTCTAACAATATGTAATGTTTCAATATACGTGTTTTATGTCTGTAAATATATTATAAGTTCAGTAAATAATCAACTTATTTTATTGTCTTGTTTTATAGCGTTGTGAGATAGTGTGATTGCTTTTTCAAATGGTGTTAGCTTCAGTACTTTTTTACTAAGTTAGCGCCAAAGGCACTAACTTATAATGAAATCAAAGAAAGTAGCTGAACTATTAAAGGTCTGCCGGGGGAAATCACCGTTGCTGATAATGCCTCACAACCACCCCGATCCCGACTCCCTGGCCGGCGGCTGGGCACTCCGGTATCTTCTGGAGCAATCCGAGGGAATAGCTTCCACCATTGCCTACGGAGGAGTCCTGGGACGGGAAGAGAACCGGACTTTTAAAAAGGTGTTGGATATTAAAGCGGTCCGGCTCAGTTCCGCTCATATCAACAAGTTTTCGTCCATCGCCCTGATCGACTGTCAGCCGGGCGGAGGGAATGTCTCGCTTCCCCCTTCCAGAAAACCCATCATCGTGATCGACCACCACCCCCGAAAAAAAACAACCCAGGCCGATTTTATTGATATTCAGCCGAACTGTGGAGCCACCTCCACAATCCTGGTTGAGTATCTGCAGGCCGCTAAGATAACCATTCCTCCGCTGCTGGCCACCGCTCTTTATTATGCCCTGATCTCGGAGACCCAGCACCTGGGGCGTGATGTGACCAACCGGGATATCCGGGCCTCCACCTTCCTCTTCCCGCTGGTGCGGCACCGGCTGCTCTCTCGGATCGAACACCCGGCTCACAGCCGGGAGTTCTTCCAGCAGCTTTACTGCTCGATGGGCAAGACCTTTACCTACAAGTCATTCGTGGGGGCTCGACTGGGAGAGATATACTATCCCAGCTTTGTTGCTCAACTGGCCGATATGTTGATATCTCTCAAGCGCGCCACCTGGTGTTTGGTTACCGGCCGCTATCGAAAAACACTCCATCTCTCGCTGCGAACCACCCATACCCGGGCCCGGGCCGGCAAGCTTCTGCGAAAAGTTATCGGAAAACGGGGGAGTGCCGGCGGACACGAGATGATCGCCGGAGGGCAGATAAGACTGGCCGGGATGACCGCGGAGGAGAAGAGTGAAGTGGAAAAACTTATCTTCCAGCGCCTCTTCCGGGAACTCGGACTTCCGGAAGATCTGAAACCAAATCCTTTAATAGAAGAAGTGCCTAAAGTACCTTAAGTGCCTAAAGTTGAAAGTTGTCGCGTCGCCTCGTCTTTTCGGTATTTCTGCTTAAATTTAACTCCTATGGTCAAGCTTGTAGTTGCCACGCCCAAGTGGTGCCACTAATGGCGACCTGAAGGTCGCCTCTACGAGTGCTGGTGTTACAATATATATTTAATAAATTAAGCTCCCAATCCCCAATCGGAGATAATCCAGTCGAATGCGACAACTTTAGGCACTTTAGCGCACTTTAGGCACTTTGTAACTTTTCCGTAACTTTGCCCGAGCCGAAGGCGAGGGCTATCCTCTAATCCAACGTATTCAGTACCGGTTCAGCGTCAGGGTCTTTTTCCTCCCCTTCCACATCTCCTTTCGTGGCAGCAGCAAGTTCCTCCGCCCTCTTCTTCTCCGCCCCGTCTCTCATCCTTCGCTCTGACTCTTCCCGTTTCTTCTTTGCCAGCACCGCAGTATCACGGGGATCGATATTCTTATACTGAATATCATAGTCAATCCCATTACTGGTGATGATGACAGTATCATCCCCATGGCTCTCAGAACCTTTCTTCCCTTCATCCATACGATCCGTCCGCCAGACCCGGCATCCATTCTCCTCATATCTCTTAATCACTGTCTCATCGGGGAGCCCGTGGCGGTTACCGGCGCAGATAATCCCTTCCTTCGCTCCAACCGCTTTGATGAAGGGGGTGGTGCTGGATGTCTCACTGCCGTGATGGGGGATCTTGATGATAGTGGACTTAAGCATATTGTTATCCTCATCAACATATTGATCGAGTAGATACTTCTCTACCTTCATGGGATGATCCGTGTCATTATATCCGTAGGTGGGACGATACTTCCCCTCTTCATCCCCGGTAAAGAGCATACTGAAGAGATTATACTCCATGCGGATGACGATGGAACTCTCGTTAACAGTATCATCGGTCACCGCCGGATTGCTGTAAAGAATTTTTACCTCAAGTTCTTTTCCCCAATTCAGGGGATAGGGAACCGACTGACTGAGGGATTTCAAGCCGGGGATAGTAGCGATACCGATCGCCGGAGAGTAGAAGGTATTACCCGGTTCAATTAAGGCTCTCCAGCAGAAAGCCCCGAAAGCCGTTCCCCCCGATTGGTATCCGGGATCCAGGACTCGCCTCACCTTATAGATCTCGAGCATTCCTATCAAACCCCGGTAATGATCGTTATGGGCATGGGTGTTGATCATCCAATCTATCTTACTCCCATACTTCAATCCCAGGGGGGGAATAATATCGATAATCCGCTTGGAACTGGGACCGCCATCGATAATAATATTATAGCCCTCATATTTCCCGTTCCCCTTGATCCCGTCGTCCGGGGTCCTGATCCAAATACAGTCCCCGTGCCCGACATCCACTACCACGATCTTGAGGGGAGTAAGAATACCATCTCCGACAGCGAACAGTTGAGAACCATCCGGTGTCATAAAAAAGGCGATGCAGAGGCTGATTCCAATAAGGCATAATCTCTTCATTTTTCTCATTTTCTTATTCCCTCTCCTGCTATCACTATTTCCTCAAAATAATATGATTATCGTTCTGCCTGAATTCGCGCAATTTAGGTTAAAGAGTAAACAAGATCAGGCGCCACATGGATATAGAAAAAGTATATAGTAAATTATATTAAATAGTTTACCACAATATTTCCTCATTTTTATAGAAATATAGTGACTCCGCAGTAATTTCGATAACCATGAGAAGCAGTAAATTTATCTCGAACTATGATATTTTCCTATGATTTTATCTCTCAACAATATAGTCTTATTTCCTTACATAAAATAAGCATCTGCAGGCATTGAACCAACATTGTACGCCAATAGCAAATTCAATTTGCTGTTTGAACCTAAATTATTCCCGCGCCCAATTTATCCGCGGGGCTAACTTATCAAGGAGGACTTTATCATGGATCTATTAATCAAAAACGCCAGTCTCCGTAAGAAAGAGGGGACCTGGGATATCGCCGTTACCGACGGCAGGATAGAGAAGATTGAGAAGGAGATAAACGGAGAGGCCACGGAGACGATTGATGCCGGGGGCAACCTGGTTACCGAATCATTCGCCAACGCCCATCTACACCTCGACAAAGTTTACACCTTGATGATGATGAACGACGACGCCCTGAAAGATTATCATGAAGGTGATATGGGCAAGGCGATGACCGCGATCGAATCAGCCGCGTCGGTTAAGGATAACTATGACGAGAAATGGATCCTCCCCAACGTAAGAAGAGCCATCAAACTAGCCGCCCTGAACGGGACCACCCACATTCGGGCCCTGGCCGATGTCGATACCAAGGCCAAACTGGAAGGAGTTAAGGCCCTACTTAAGGCCCGGGAGGAGTTCAAAGGAGTAGTCGAGCTTCAGGTCGTAGCCTTTCCCCAGGATGGAGTAGCCAGAGAACCGGGGGCGGCGGAACTGGTCAGAGAAGCAATGGAGTTGGGAGCCGATGTAGTCGGCGGTATCCCCTGGATCGAATATACCGAGGCCGATGAACAGGATCATATCGACAAGATGATTGATCTGGCGGTCGAGTTCAACAAGAACGTCTCGATGCTGGTCGATGACGCCGGCGACCCCGGCCTCCGCACCCTGGAGATGCTGGCCCTCAAGACTATCGAGAAGGGCTGGGAAGGTCGGGTCCTGGCCCATCACGCCCGGGCGATGTGCCTCTACCCGGAGCCGTACTTCATGAAACTTGTGGCTCTCTTAAAGCGAGCCCGGCTGGGAGTAGTCAGCGATCCTCATACCGGCCCTCTCCACGCGAAAGTCAAGGAGATGCTCCGGGAGGACGCGCTGGTCTGCCTGGGACAGGATGATGTCTCGGACGCCTACTATCCCTACGGACGCAACAACATGCTGGAGGTCGCCTTCCTTAGCTCTCATCTCCTCTGGATGACCACCAGAGAGGATATGGAGAAGCTCTATGACATGATCACCATCGATGTCGCCAAAGCGATGGGGATAGCGGACTTCGAGATGGCGGTCGGCAACGAGGCCAACCTGGTCGTTCTCCAAGATGTAAACGTCCTGGAAGCCTTCCGCAATCACCGGGAAGTAAAATACCTGGTCAGCCATGGCAAGCTGGTGGATCTGGATAAGTACAGGGGATAGAAGAAAAAAGTTTAAAGTGCCTAAAGTGCGCTTAAGTGCCTAAAGTTGTTCGCCTTCGCCTCGCAGGCCTGGATTCGTGAGCCCCGCAAAATGGCCTTCGGCCATCGCGGGGTAAAATTCACGGTTTTAAAAAGCCGCCGAGCCGAGGTGAAACAATCAGAGTAATCTGCGTCCCCAAAAAATGACTTCGTCATCTCGGGGTAAAAATCCGTGGACAAACAAATGGGGGGGCGGTGTGGGGAACAATTTGAGTAATCCGTGAAATTCGTGGACTAAAAAGGGTCCGAGGTAGAGGGAGTTTTTGTGGATTTTGCGTCTTTTTGCGGCTAAAAAAGGGGCCGAGGTAGAGGGAAGGAGAAGAAGATGAAGATCGGGATAATATCAGACACCCATGAAAATATGCCGAAGATCAGGGCCGCGGTTGAGCTCTTCAACCGGGAGGAGGTTGAGGTTGTACTCCATGGAGGAGATATCATCTCCCCGATAACCGCGAAAGAGTTTTCTAAGCTTAATGCTCCTTTTATCGGCGTCTTCGGCAATAATGACGGCGATAAACTCTTCCTGACCGAAAGATACAAGGAGATCGGCAAAATCCACACCAAGCGTTTTGAGGGGACATTCGGGGGCAAGAGTCTCCTCCTGATCCATGAACCGGATATGCTTGACGCGCTCGCGAAAAGCGGAGTCTATGACATAATCGTCTATGGTCATACCCACCGATCCGAGATCTCCCGCCGGGGAGATACCCTGGTCATCAATCCGGGAGAAGGCGGCGGCTGGATAACCGGAATAGCTACCGCGGCGCTCCTCGATACGGAGACAATGGAAGCGGAGCTTGTGGAATTATAAAAACGTTGAATGCCGTTGAAACTGAACATCGAACCAGCCTTCGCCAAGCTACGGTGGGCAGGCGTTCAACGTTCAACAACAGGCAGCTTAAAAGCTGAACATCGAACGTCGCAAAACCCGGTGAGTGGCGAGGTAAAGACTGGGGAGAAGATAGTAGTTTTCACAGTTTTTAATTTCGCGAAATTCGCGTAATTCGTAGTTTATTAAAGGGGCCGCGGGGAGGGATCAATTAGTGTAATTAGTGTAATTAGTGGACTACAAAAGGGGGCGAGGCGGGGGTAGTCCTGCTGAAACAAAATGGAAAAACGCTGGAGATGGCTTGTAGTCTGGCCAATTTTGATCATCATCGGGGTGACGGGGCTTGTCTTCCGAGACGCCTTCTTCCCCCCTTTCCCTTCCTGGATTCTTTCCCGGGAATCGGGTGATGTCTCGACTCTCTACTATTACTGGCGGAGCTTCGGTTTTGAATCCCTGAAAGCGGGAATAATTCCGCTCTGGAATCCTGATATCTTCTGCGGTACACCGTTCGCGGCCTACCCGGAGTCGGCCCTCTTCTACCCCCTCAATCTAATCTTTCTTATCCTTCCGCTCCCGGCAGCGCTGAACGGGAGCTTTGTTCTCCACCTCTTTCTCCTGGCACTCTTTCAGTACTACTGGCTCCGGTTCATCGGTTCCGGTCGATGGCCGGCACTCCTGGGCAGTATGGTTCTGGTATTCTCGGGATCGGTTATCCTGCACCTGACAGCCGGACACCTCTCCAATATCTGCACCATGGCCTGGGTTCCCCTCCTCTTCCTCTCTGCCGAGGGTTTCCTGCGAACCCGTAAGCTAAGATGGGCGGCAGGACTGGGATTGATCGCCGGAATCCAGCTTCTGGCCGGGCACTGGCAATATGTATATTATTCCGGAGTCTGGCTTGCGGTGTATGGACTGGGCCGTCTGGTGATCGGGATCAGACTGAAGAAGAGAGAATGGAAATTCCTTACAGTTGGAGTAGTGATCTGCCTGCTGATAGCCCTGGGGTTGGCCGCGATCCAGATCCTCCCCGCACTCGCGGTCTCCGGCGACTCGTTCCGGAAAGAGCTGGATATCCGATGGGCATCCGCGTTTTCTCTCCCCCCAATAAACCTGGCGACCTTCATCCTTCCCGGTTATCTGGGCGATACGGTCAGGAGCCTCTACTGGGGGAGATATTACTTCTGGGAGATGTGCGGCTATCTCGGATTCATCCCGCTGGTACTCGCCCTCTTCGCGCTGCTCTTTCGAAAAGACCGGATGGCTATACTCCTGGCCGCCCTGGCGGCAGGGGCGCTGATTATCGCTCTGGGATCCTACACCCCTATCTTTAAGCTGCTCTATGATTTCCTTCCCGGTTTTCGCTATTTCCGGGGGTCCGCGAAATCACTCTTCCTGGTATCCTTCTTCCTCTCAACCCTGGCCGCCCGGGGCGCGGACTGCCTCGCCACCTTCCACCCTTCAGATGAGATAAAAGAGGATTGCCGGCCAGCCCCGCGGTGGGCGGCCACCGGATGGCGCAGAGCATTGATAATCTCGGCCGGTCTTATACTTCTCCTGTCACTTGCTTCTCTTCTCTTCTCTCGTACCATCGGAGAATCTCCTCCCCGGTGGTGGAGCGAGATCTTAAAAAATGAACTTCTCCGGGGACCGCATTATGATATCGTCCCCCCCGGGCAGCCGGGCTGGTGGCAGAAGCTGATGCAAGAGTCTCCGCCGGAGAGAAATTATCCGGCTTATGTAAAAAGACTGGTTGAGGAAACTCCATTTTCAACGAATAGCTGGCGGACCGCCCGCGAAGACCTGGGGAGGTTCGGGTGGAGTTCATTGCTCTTTTCCTTACTTCTGGCCGAGGCGGGGTTGGTCCGGCGGCGTCGGACTCTGATTGTCGCTCTCATCACCATCCTGGCGGCGGGCGATCTGATCCTCTGGGCCCGGCCATATATAACCGGATTTGACAGCCGGGTCTGCCTCTGGAACCCCGCGATCAATAAATTCTTCCGGGATCAAGACGAGCCGTTCCGCTATCTCAGTATCGATCCTGCGGATTATAACCGGGGGATGCTGAACGACAGCTGTTCAATCCTCGGTTACCAGGCGGACGCTACCCGGCGGTATCTGGAATATATCAATGTCAGCCAGGGACTGCCTCCTCAGCCCCGGGAACTGGTGCCGGTGATAACCAATTACTCCTCCCTCCTCGACCTGATGAATAACAGGTACATCATTACTCCGCCCAATACACCTCCGGCTTTATCCTGGTTTAAAAAAGAACTCTCAACAGAAAATGGTACGGTCTGGAGCAACTACCGGGTGGTACCCCGGGTGCTGATATCCGCCCGGGCCAGGGTGATTAATTCTCCAGTGGAGATACTGGATTTCTTGAAGCAATCCTCTTATCGGCCAAGGGAAGAGATTATCTTCGAAGAACTTCCGCCGGAACTTTTCCTGAATGGTTCGGATTCCCCTGGGAATGCCGTAATAGAAGAGTACAGCTCCCGGAAGATTATCATCAGGGCAAAACTAACATCTCCGGGCATTCTGCTCCTGAACGACAGTTATTCCCCCGGCTGGAGAGCATACGTGGATGGAGAGGAGAGTAAGATCTACCGGGCCAATTACCTTATGCGGGCGGTCTGCCTGGAGTCCGGGAGTCATACCATCCGTTTTCTCTACCAGCCTTCTTCTTTTACTATCGGCGCAATAATCAGCAGCGCGATTCTAATAATATTAATTTCCCTACTCTTAATAATCAGTCTGCGTTCTTATTCTACGAGAAAAAGACAGTAATCAATTCCTTATTTGACAGAACACGCTTGACGTGTTCTGTCAAATAAGGGGATTGGGGACGGGGGAGCCGGTAAATTTGGCTGGATTGATATAACCAATATTTTCTTTTAACTATTTTTATTTTTTGTATATAATTAGTTATGACAAAATTGGATAAAGATAATGGGGAGTTGAATACCCCCGGTGGCGATTACTCTGAGTCACCACAAGCGCTGGCTGAGTCTCTCCGCGAACTTCCCCGTGAGGAAAAACTCGCTCTCATCCTTTCCCTGCCTCCCGCGGTAGCCGGCGAGGTTCTCTGGCGGACCGATCGGGCCTCCCGGGCCGACATCATCTTCCGAATCGACAACCAGTCCCTTGATCCAATTATCGCCGAGATGCCGGTCGACTGGGCGGCTCACTGCCTCCGGCTCCTGCCTAAGCCCGGATTAAAACGGGTGCTCGCTAAGCTTCCGCCGGATAAAGCAGCCGGACTAAAGAAACAGCTCTCCTATAAGCTGGACACAGCCGGGGCCAGGATGGATCCGGATGTAACACCGTTTAATCAAGACCTGACCGTGGCTGAGACAGCAAATAAAATCCGCGAGACCATGTTGCTCCGGAAAGTCTTTCATTGTTACGTGGTGGATGAGAAAGGGAAACTACTAGGAGTGGTTCCGCTCCGGAGACTGCTGATGGCCGAACCCGATATCCAGCTTAAAGATCTAATGCTTCCCTATATAATCTCTGTGACAATCGATATGGATCAGGAAGAGGTAGCCCAGATAGCGACCAAGAACATGATCTTCGCGTTGCCGGTGGTGAACAAGAAAGGAGTCCTGATGGGCGTCATCACGCTTGACAAGGTCCTGCGGGTGATCCAGGAAGAAGCGACCGAAGATATCTACAAGATGGCCGGGACGGATAAGAAAGAGATTACCAGCCAATCGCTCTTTAAGATCGCCCGGATCCGGGCGCCCTGGCTCTTCGCCAGCTTCCTGGGGGGGCTGGGAGCTGCGATGATTATCGGTATCTTCGAAGACGCTATCGCCAAAATCGCCGCGCTGGCAATGTTCCTCCCCATTGTTCTCGGTATGGGAGGTAATATCGGTGTTCAGAGCGCGACGGTCGTAGTCCGGGGGCTGGCAATGGGATATATTGATGTCAAGGCGATCGGTCGGACAGTTTGCAAGGAGATGTGCATCGGCCTGATGCTGGGCATCACCTACGGGATTATCCTGGGACTCTTTGCCATGTTCCGGTTCCTGGGAGCCGAACCGCCCCTGGGGGGCCTATCCTTTGGGATCTCACTCGGGTTTACCGTTGGAATCGCCATCTTCTGCTCCATGTTTATCGCCGGCTCCACCGGAGCTTTTATTCCCATGATATTGAAAAAGATGAATATCGATCCCGCCATCGCCACCGGACCATTCGTTACCACCTCCATCGATATCCTGGGGGTCATTACCTATTTTCTCGTTGCCACCTTCTTTTTGGCCGAGCACCTAACCTAAAATTCAGTAAACAGATTCATGTCCCAAAGAAAGCGGGGACACAGATTACTCTGATTATAGCCCCCTACCTCGGCCTCTTTATTAGCCGCAAAAAGGCGCAAAATTCACAAAAGCCCCCTCTATCTCGGCCCCTTTTTAAAACCGCGAATCTACGCTAATATTGCTTCTACCTCGGCCCCTTTTGAACTTCCAATAACCAACTTCCAACTGCCAATTTCCAAATGGACTTAAGACCTGGTAGCCAGGAATTTGGTTATTGGATATTTCTTGTTGGAAATTGGATATTCATTCTCTTTCTTCCCCATTCCTCATTCTTCCACGTCTTGCCCTTTTTACATCTCTTCCCCATCCACGTTGCCTTTCTTTATACTTCTTTTGTAGCTCAAGTGGGAATAGTCGGTCTCCCTCGAAATTGTGGCGGATCCGAAAGATCAGAAAATAGGTGCGATAGTCGCAGGGATTATATATCTGGTCGGCGATTATGTGGAGAGTGATGCCAAGAGAGAATCCCCAGGCCCAGGGACGACGGATCAGGACGAGACTGATGACCCAGAAAATGACCGCCAGTTCGTAGGAATGAAGAAAGAGGAAGAACTTCCGATAGAGATGATCATCGGCGGCCTGGAAGAATTTCTTCAGGGAAAATGCGCGGCACCCGAACATGTAAAAATACTCGAAAAAATGATCCAGATCGATAAAGATTCCGGAGAGAAAGCACGCCGACGCCGCGGGAATAGACCGGGTGAATAAGTAAAGCACTCCGGAACTGAGTAGGGAAAGGATTGTATGGTGGTATAGTTTCATCCCAGAATTAGCGCCTTCAGCGCTAATTGTCCGGAGAAAGCTTCAGATCAATCTGCCGGGCAATATCCCGGAATTCGACCGGGGAGATCTCATCAAGGGTTTTGCCCTTCCGTTTCAACTGTTCATTGAATTTAATCGCTTTCTCCTGCATCAGGGAGTGAGTATCTTTTGAACCGCCATAAAGACGAAAATTATCGCCCTGGGTAATCCGGCAATGACCATCTTTATTGTCAAATCCCAGGCCGAGTAAAAGTGATTTTATATTTTGAGTACTCATATAAAATTTGCGGCTTTACCACAACATTTATGTTTTAAAGAATGACTATCGTAATTAGATTAATGCAACAACGAAAATAGTCCAATTCTCTCTAATCGAATTTATTTGTTGAAATAATCATGATTCTACTGAATCAATAATAGAAAGATAATACATGATAACGATATGTCAATTATAATTTTTACTCTGTAAAAATTATAACTGTAAAAATTATAACCAGTTGCCGATAGTTTCTGGGAATGGTATTATAATCACAATGAAATAATGTTATGGCTCGATAATAATAAATAAACCAATCAAACGGCGTTAATTCCAATATTTTCCTGGTAAGTTAACGCCGAAGGCGGTGACTTATGACTAAACACCCGGGGAAAAAGCATCAGTATGAGAGTGCCTTTGAGAAGATGCATATGTACGCCATCAAAGACCGTGCGTCATTAATGTGTGAACTCGGATACAGCGCGGCGGAAGTTAAAAAACGGATCAAAGAAGACGTCAAATGGGAGAATGAAGGGTTTGAAATGCCGGGATATTACTCTCATATCGACAAGATCGTGGATTATGTATTCGCATGAAAGAGATGATTGAAGCAGTCCGGAAGTTCCACCGTAAGTTTGACCTCAAGGAACAGGGCGGTGAAGATATGCTCCATCGCATGAACCTGATCATGGAAGAGGTGGGGGAGATCAGTCAATGCCTGACCAAGGGAAAGCCCAGGGAAGATCTGATTGAGGAACACGCCGATCTCTTGATCCTGCTGCTCGGCAACGCCATAGCCCAGGATTTCGACCTGGAGAAAGCTTTCTGGGCTAAACTAAAGAAGATTATGCAGCGAAAAAGCCGGATGGTCAACGGAACGATCCGAGTAACCGATAGTTGATATCATCACCATGAGTACAGCGACAAAAAAATATCCTGATCCTTGATGATGACAAGAATATTGGGCGGATCTTGGAGTTGATCCTTCAGACCAGCCGCTTTGCCGTCAGCCGGGCCACCAATGTGGAGAAGGCGATGAAACGAATAAGGGCAAAAAAACCCTAGATCATTATCTCCGACATTATGCTTCAAAATGAAACTGGTTTCGACCTCTACTGGAAGTTACTGCTCTCATAGAATTTAGCACCGGTGGCGCTAACGATGAAAAATAAAAGAACATCTACAAAAAGAAATTAGCTTCGCAACTGTGGGGAACAGGGGGGAGAGTTTTGAGACTTATCGACAGACCCGGGTTAGGTAAAATTCCAGTTCGGCCTTGAGAGAACGCTTGACTGTATCCGCCTGCCGAAATCCGTGGGATTCCCCCTCGAAGAATATGGAAGCCACCGAGATACCTTTCTCGCGGAGAGCCGCAATCATCATATTCGCCTGTTCGGGCGGGACGACCCGGTCCTCCAACCCTTGAAAGAATATAACCGGACAAGATAGACAATCCACGGAGTTGATCGGGGAGCGGGCCAGATAGAGATCCCGACGTTCGGGATAAGGACCGATCAAGCGATCGAGATAGCGGGACTCGAACTTATGGGTATCGCGGGCCAGAGATTCCAATTCGCCGATACCGTAGTAACTGGCACCGGCTTTAAAGATATCACGAAAAGTGAGCGCGCAGAGTGTAGTATACCCCCCCGCGCTGCTCCCCCTGATGATTAGCCGCCCCCCATCCACATCTCCCCGGTGAACCAGATACTCGGCACCGTTAACGCAATCTTCTACATCCGCTATCCCCCATTGACCTTCAAGGCGCCGGCGATAGCCACGGCCATATCCCGTGCTGCCCCGGTAATTCACATCCAGCACCGCGAAGCCCCGGCTGGTCCAGAACTGAATCTTGAGGTCCAGAGCGTTGCCAGCCAAGGAAGTGGGGCCGCTGTGAGTAATCACTATCAACGGCGGTAGCGCCCCATCAGGGAGATTATAGTCAAGATTTCGGGGAGGGTAGAAAAATCCATGGCCGCTAACTCCGTCTCCGGTCGGAAACCTTATTGCCTCCGGAAGAGAAAGATAACCATGATCAAACGCGATCTCACTCGCGCGCCGCAGTGTATCAAATATCCGGCGGTCTGGGTCGTATCTGATTACCGATGATGGGTCGGTAGGAGAAGCCGCCAGAAAGACCGCCTGTCCCGGTCGCGCCCGAATACCGGTAATATCCGTAAAGGGAGCCTCTATTTCCCGGAGAGCAGGCGGTTGGCTGGGACGGATCTCCGCCAGATGCCATACCCCCCCACGGGAATAGGCACAGATTATCCTATCGTCCGTAATAAAACCATACGTGGACATTCCGAATACCCACTGGGGGAGACCAAATTCGCCGGCCATCGGAGAGATCGGCTCATTCCCGGTTTTTCCGTTTCGATAGATATTCCACCAGCCGCTTGAATCGGAGACAAAATATAGCCGCCCCGCCGGTGACCATTGCGGCTGGAAGACCGACTCTTCCCTGCCTCCAGCCACCAGCCTCGAGGAATCCGGTATGCCATCTTCGTTCAACCTGGCCACCATCAATTCCGTCCCATCCCAGGGCATATTGGGGAGATTCCAGGTCAGAAAGGCCAAGTTATTCCCATCAGGGCTGATCCGGGGATTGGAGTAGAAGTCTCCGCCGGAGACAATAATCCTGACATCCGTACTATCTAGCGGATCAACTGATATCAGGGTATTCACGGGAAATTGATCCGGACCGGTATGATCCTCCCTGACGCAGATCAGGCGATTCCGGTGACGGTCGTAAAAAAAATCAGCATACCGGTAATCCCCTTTCAGGGTGATGGGAACGGGCGGGGAACCGGGGTCCTGCCGATAGATACGCCCATCGGAGAAATTGGAGAAGTATATTAGGCCTTCAAAGACTGTATATGCCCCTCCCCCATACTCGTGAACCCGGGTCCGGGCATTGAACGGAGGAGGGAGGAGATCGCTAATCCGTCCGGATGGTTCCTGTTTTACAATAACTACCCGACCATCTTCTGATGGCCGTGACTCCAGCCAGTAGATATCATCGCCGTCGAACACGATCTCGGAAAGCCCGATAGTCTGAGAAGCGATAAGCTCGGCGGTGATGGGAGATTTCCAGGTCCCGGGCGATGCTTTCATCTTTAAAGATACAGGTTATTCTTCTCTTCAACCGCGAAAAGGGATTGTAATTGTAAAAGCTCCCTCTACCTCGGACCCTTTTTTAGCCGCAAAAAGACGCAAAATTCACAAAACTTCCCTCGACCTCCCCCCCATTTGTTTGTCCACGGATTACTCGCCTTAGCGCGGCGGCTTTTTAAAACCGCTAATCTCGCGAATCCAGACCTGCGAGGCGAAGGCGAACAACTTTAGGCACTTATTCATCCGCCATAGCTTTAGCGACGGAGGAAGCGCACTTTAGGCACTTTAAACTTTTTCTTTTATTCCCTATCCCACTAGCCCCTTCTCCCGCAGTTCAGCGGTGGCCTGTTCGCCCATATCAGCGGATTCCGCCGTGGCGCTCCATTCGATCAGTTCCTGAAAACCGTCTTCCAGGCTTACCAGAGGCTCGAAACCGAGATCGTCTCTGATCCGGCTTATATCGGCAAAGCAATGACGGACATCGCCTTTGCGGAACTTTCCTACCACCTCGGGCTCAATATCCTTGCCGAGCAGACTGTTAAGTGTCTCAGCAATCTTCAGGACGGATATCTGACGGCCGGCGCCGACGTTATAGATCTGCTGGTTAGCTTTCTCGCTCTCCATCACCATGATATTAGCCAGAACAATATCGTGAACCGAGATGAAATCCCGGCTCTGGAGACCGTCCTCAAAGACGATCGGCGGATTATCATTCAAGAGCCGGCTCATAAAAATAGCGGCGACTCCGGTGTATGGGTTGGAGAGGGATTGACGGGGACCAAAGACATTGAATCTCCGGAGAGCGACGACCGGTAGTCCATAGGTCTCTCCGAAGAGTATCACCATATCCTCCTGATCTTTCTTGGCCAGAGCGTAGTAAGAATTAATCTCCTGCAACTTACTCTCCGGGGTCGGGATCGGACGGGCAAGTTCTCCGCATTTCGGACAGTGTACCTCAAAATCACCGGTGGCCATCTGTTCATCCGTCCGGAGGGGGGGTGAGACCCGACCGCATTTCGGACAATCATAGGCTCCTTCCCCGTAAGTACTCATGGAAGAAGCCACGATCAGCTTACTCACCTTATTCTTCCGGTTTACCAGGATATCGAGGAGGTTGGCTGTCCCCAGGGTATTGGCCTCCATGTAGCGCTTGATCTGGTACATCGACTGGCCGACCCCAACCATGGCCGCGTCATGGCAGATGACATCCACCCCGTCAATCGCTTTAGCCAGGGCATTGTAGTTGAGAACATCCTCGCGGATAAACTCGGCTTCCGGATTGAGATACTCCGGCACTTTTCCCCCCGGGTGGACCTGGGGTTCGATATTGTCATATATCCTGACCTCATGGCCTTGCTGGATCAGTTCATCGACTAAAAAACTCCCAATAAACCCGGCTCCACCGGTACATAAAATCTTCATTTGTTACTCCTTCCTTTTAATCATTCTGGTTTTAATCCAGATTATACATATGGCAGATTTGAACTCAAGGGGGATTTTCAAAAAAGAAGATTAATACCACCAAAAAAGTTTCCTTCTCACTCCTGGGAAAAGATATCCGCCGCAGAGAATATCTCACTCTACGTCATGGAAAACTCCGCGGATTAACAAGCGACACGGTACTGTAGCCATATCTGATGGCTTTAGATAATGATCTTAGATAAGCTTTCAGTGAACCCCGTCTCTCGTAGCGGCTGCCTTTAGGCTACCACACGATGGCGACCTGAAGGTCGCCGCTACGAGCACGAGGCGACGTGGTTTACTGAAAGCTTGCAGCAATTCTATGCGGAGAACTGCACTAATCTTATGATCTGCCCCGCAAGTATGCGGGATCTCCGCTACGCTACGACATTAGGTTGCAAAAATACTCGTTCGCATTTATTAATGCGTCTGCGTTTTTTGCAACCGATGCAGCCTTATAATCTTAGCACATTTCACAAGTCCGCCAGAGTGCTTGTGCTCGCATCCCGATTATTTCGGGGCATCCCGAACTTGATTTGGGGCTTTAGCGACGGCTGATCCGCAATAATCGCTCAACTCAGGTTAAAACAATAACAACCATATTCCTAATATTCCATTTGAAATTTTAGGTATCTTATTTTTTTCTAAGAACATGAGACTATACTTCCGACCGGACTTAACTCAAGATAATTTTCGTTGTGGCCATTTCTGGCCGATCGGCCAGAAATGGCCACAACATATATTTGTTGGTGAATTCAGATGTGTATATCCAATCTATAAATCTCTCGATCTGCTAATCTTGGTTGATAATTTCTAATATTCTACTACTATATCAAATATCTCTTAATTATAGAGATCAATAAATTAGCCCTCCCTTCGTTCGGGCAACTGATTTAACCGCGGATTATGCTGATTAAACGAAAAAGCAATCCGCCTAATCCGCTTCCCCGCAAAATGCCTTTGGCATCGCGGGGTAAAAATCCGCGGTTTATTTAAATTCCGAAGCAGCAAATAATTATGAACTTAGCTGAGCCTTTGGGGATAAGAAAAATAATATTTTTTCCGCCGGAAAAAATATTAAATCAGTTCCGGATATTCAACCGATACCTTATCCCCTACTGGTCCCTGGAAGCGCTGGTACTGCTGATTGTTTTGATTACCACGATCCTGGGACTTTTAGGGCCAGCGCTGGCCGGGATCACGATCGACCGGGCTCTGCTCCGGCAGGATCTCTACCTCTTCCGGATGCTCATGCTATTAAGTCTCTTATTGGCCGTATTCACCGGCGCCCTTTCCATTATCCGAAATTACCTCACCGCCTATATAGGGCGGATGCTCACCTTCGATCTTCGGCGGGACTATACCCGTCACCTCTTCCGGCTCTCGTTTACCGACTTCCATCGGAGACCGACCGGGGAACAGCTCTACCGCCTCGACTCCGATCTCAGCACGGCGGCGGGGTTGGCCTCGGAATCCATTCCCCGGATTCTGGTCACCACCAGTCACTTCATCTTTCTGACCGGAATATGCCTCTACCTGGAGTGGAGATTAACTCTGGTCGCCATTCTCATTACTCCCCTCTTCTATCTCCACAGCCGCTATTTCGGGCGAAAACAAAAAGATATCACCCGCTCCTTCAAAAAGGCCTCCCAGGACTCGAACACCATGATCCAGGACGCCCTGGCAAATATAAAGCTGATTAAAGCCTTCGGGCGGGATCGCTGGGCGGTCCGGAGCTATCTCCATCATCGGTTACGGATCATTCGTTTCGGCCTGCGGCGAGTCCGGGTCTCCATAACCGGAAATCTTTCAGCCGGGCTCTTAAACTCGATAGTCCTGCTCGGGTTTACTTACTATCTCGGCGCCCGGGTAATCGCGGGAAGTTTATCGCTGGGGGAACTGGTGGCGCTGACCATCTATCTGACCCAGCTCTTTGTCGCGATCAAGGGAATGGGAGGATTTTACCGGGACGTAATGGTCAAGCTGGTCTCATGGGATCGGGTCCGGGAGACTCTCGGCCGGCCGGTCCGGGAAGATAATCCGGACGCTCCGTCCCTGACCGACCTCCGGGGGATAATCAGCTACCGTTCCGTATCTTTCAGTTATCGGCCGGAAACTATCACCCTGGCTGACATCTCCCTTCAGATCTATCCGGGACAGTTTATCGGTCTGGCCGGCCCCAGCGGTTCCGGAAAGACTACTCTCTTGATGCTTCTCCTCAGACTGATCGATCCCGACCAGGGTGATATTATAATTGACGGCCATAATCTGGAAGAGATCAAGTGGTCCTCCCTCCAGCCTTTCCTGGGGATCGCTCTGCAGGAGGCCTTTCTCCTCAATCTGTCTATCGCCGAAAACCTGAGATTCGGACGGCCCGAAGCAACGGAAGAAGAGATCCGGGAAGCGCTGGAGATCGCCGACCTGACCGAGACGGTGCGAGAGATGGAGAAGGGAATGGAGTCAATGGTCGGAGAAGCCGGAAGCCTTCTCTCTGAAGGACAGCAGCAACGGTTGAATATCGCCCGGGCTGTGATTGGCAGCCCCCGGATCTTAATTCTCGACGAGGCTACCTCCGCGATCGGGTTTGACTCCGAGGCCCGGATCCTCTCCCGGATCAGGGAGAAGCTGATAGGAACCACTATCCTATTCGCTACTCACCGGCTCTCATCTCTAAAGCAGGCCGATCGGATTCTGGTACTCAATCAAGGCGAACTGGTGGAGACGGGAACCCACAGGGATTTGATTAAACTGGATGGTTTCTATCAATCCCTCTATAAAGGTTAATCAATATTGAATATAGAAATAACAAGAAATACCAAATCACAAGTTATACGCACACAGAGTGACTAATGATTATGTCTATTAACATCACACAATTCTTAAATCACCTGATGCGGCGGCGAGTGCTGATCTGGGTAGTCACACTCATCTTGATAGCTGGTTTCTCAGGGGCGGGCGGCGCGATACTCTGGTCTGTCCGGATAAATGTCACCTACCGGGCTGAGATCAGGGCGGCGGCACGGGAGGGGTGGAATGGCTCGATTACGGCCATAATTCCGTCCACCTGCTTCCAGTCGATCCAAAAAGGTGAAGCGGTTATAATTATTCCGACCGGCGGAAGGGAAGAAGCCGGAGTTATCCATTCCGTGATAAGCGGGCCCGACCGGGTTAAACTGAAGATCACCGGAAATTATCATCCGGAAGAAAGAACCGAAGCTCTCATCACCATCCGGGCGGAACGGCTGATCGCCGCGTTTCTACGATAGTTAGAGTGGGGAATAGAGAATGGGGAATGGATTCCGAATATCCAATGACCAAGAACAAGGGAAGAGTAGGGATTAGAAGGGAGAAGCAGGGAAGAGGAGGGAGGAGGAGGGAATGGCTTAAGAGGGAAATCTGAACTTCGAACCAGCCTTCGCTAAAGCTTCGGCGGGCAGTGCGTCGAACCAGCCTTCGCTAAAGCTACGGCGGGCACAGCTTCCAACTCCGAACATCGAACGTCACTTTACAGTTTTCAAATTCGCGTAATTCGCGAAATTAGTAGTTCTTAAAAGGGGGCGAGGTGGGGGAAGCAATTCGCGGACTGCAAAAGGGGCCGAGGTCGGGGTGGTGCAACCAGAAAAAATGACAACTTTAAATCAGGACTGGACAAGAGGGGGACACCTCCGCCTTCTCCCCTCCGTCTTCCGCGTACCGATCACTGATTACTATCTTTTCTACACCGGATCATCAAGGCCGGCGTGAAATCCGGGGATCTGATCTTCCCGGAGCATCAAATTGCAGAGCATCTCTATACCGGAGAGGAGTTCTCCCTGTTCCGGAGTAATGAAGGCGATGGCCTTTCCGCTTTCATTCATCCGGGCTGAGCGGCCGACCCGGTGGAGATAATCTTCCGGATTATCGGGGAGATCGTAGTTGATTATGTGAGTAATCCCCGGGACATCTATTCCCCGTCCCATAACGTCGGTGGCAACTAAAATATTTACCTTCTTCTCCCGGAAGCTGGATATCGCCTTGTCGCGGCGGGACTGCTGCAGGTCACCGTGGATGAAGCTGGAGTTATAGTGCTTCTCCCGGAGCCTTCTCCCTATCCGTTCGGTCCCGCGTTTGGTACGGCAGAATATCAGAGCCAGTTCCGGGTTATCTCTCTTCAGGAGCTGATCCAGCAGGGCGAACTTACGGCGGGGGGATACTGCGAAGTAACTCTGATCGAGAGTTTCCACAAAAGGATTTTCTTCCTCGACCGCCGAAATACGGATCGGATCACGGAGGAATCGTTCGGCCAGACGCATGATCTCCGGGGGAAGGGTGGCGGAGAGGAACATGATCTGTTTGCGATTCTTGCACTGCTTAAGGATCGCTCCGATATCCTTTCGAAATCCCATGTCAAACATCCGGTCCACCTCATCCAGAACCACTATAGTGAACTCCCCGAAATCCATTGTGCGACGTTGTCCATGATCGAGGAGACGCCCGGGGGTGCCAACCACGATCTCGGGTTTTGTTTTTAATCGCTTGATCTGAGGTTCAATCTTGGTTCCCCCATAAACGGCCAGGGAATGGGGAGAACCGGATCCCGTCATCTTCTGGCACTCCACTTTGATTTGCTCCGCCAGTTCCCTGGTCGGAACAAGGACCAGGACCCGGATCTTCTCCCCTCCATAAAAACGGTGAAATAAGGGAAGAAGAAAGGCGGCGGTCTTCCCGGTCCCGGTCCGGGCACGCCCGATGCAATTCCGTTCAGTAAGCGCCACCGGGATAAATTTTTCCTGGATTTCGGAGGGTGCAACAAAACCAATCCGCTCTATAACGGCCAACGTTTTTTCACCTAATCCCAGGCTCTCAAATGACACCTGATTACTTTCACTTTCTTTTTCTATTATCATATTCATATTCTTCATATTCCAGCACCATACTCCAACAGTTTCATCAGGGCAACAAGAGATTACCAGGATACCGGAGAAAAAAATCTTTCACTTTAGCCCGCGACCTATTATATTACTTCCTTCTGAATAATTTCTGAGCAAAAACAACCAGGAATCAATAAAATAGTTGTTGGCGCTGATCTGCCATTATTATGTTGGTCCTGGTTCAAGATATAAAATTAGCGGCGAAGCCGCTAATTTTATATGGAGAAGATGTAATATGAAAAAGAGAAGAAAAATAACAACAATAAGTTTATTATTCCTCTTCGCGGTAATCTGTCTGAGCGGGTGCGGATCAAAGAGTGCGGATAAAGGAGGAGCGGACAATTCAACCAACGCTCCTGATTTTGTTTTAAAGAAATGGGGGGGAGGGATGGCGAAACTTTCCGACTACCGCGGAAAGGTAGTCATACTTGATTTCTGGGCTACCTGGTGCCCACCCTGCCTCAAGGAGATCCCTGATTTCGTTAAACTCCAGAAAAAATACGGCGATAAGGGACTGGTCATACTGGGAATCAGTCTCGATCAGAATCCTAAACAGACACTGCCGCCTTTCATCAAAAAATACAAAGTGAACTATCCCTTCCTCCTGACCAATGGCAAAGTAGACCGGGCCTATGGCGGGGTGACCGGAATTCCTACCACCTTTGTGATAGATCAGAGTGGGCAGATATATAAGCGTTATGTCGGTTTCCGCCCTCATTCGGTATTTGAGAAGGATATTAAGACCCTGCTTGGTCTTTGATTAAATTAGCGCTGGCGCGTTAATTTAGTTTTGAACCAAGTCCGACATGAAAATCTAATCAGCACTAACGGGTATCTTGATGATTCCTAGTTACTTTTATTAAAATTCCGAAGCAGGAACTTAGTCTGCAACCAATTACAGACCATAAGATTGGTGCAGTTCGCCGCATAGAATCGCTCAATTTAGGTTTAAACAACTTCGTGTACTTCGTGGTAAAAAATGTTTTTCGAATACTCTATAGTTAGAAAATGTCAAAATTATATCAAATCTTTTTTCAGAAAAAATTTCATCCGGTTTTTCTCCTGCTTATTCTGGCCGCGGCTCTTATCCTCTGGGGGATAGTCCTTCAGGAAAACGAGGAAACCCGGAGGAATGCTCATTACCTCTGCCTGGACTGTATAGGGATTGGATGATGCAGATTATCCGCCGAATTATCCAGATTATCGCCGCAATTGCCGTTAACTCTGCCTTCCTGCTCGGCCAGCCGCTCCCCAACCGGATCTACCAGGAATCCTGGAAACAGATCTGCTCCCCGGGACTGAACTGCTACGCCTGTCCTTACGCGGTAACGGCCTGCCCGATCGGATCTCTCCAGCATTTCATCAGTTATGGGACCTATCATTTCTCAGTCTATATCGGAGGCTTTCTCATCCTCTTCGGGGCCGGGTTCGGGAGATTGATCTGCGGATGGATCTGTCCGTTCGGTCTGCTCCAGGACCTGCTCCATAAGATCCCGACCCGGAAGTTCAAGTTCTTCCCGCCGCTCGGTTATCTCCGCTGGGTGGCCCTTATCGGCCTGGTCTTTCTGGTTCCATTTTTTACCGGGGAACAAGCCTACTGCCGCTTCATCTGTCCGGCCGGGTCCCTGGAAGGCGGAGTACCATTCGGGATATTCAGCGGACAGGTTCAGGAGATGATCGGATCCCTCTATTTCATCAAGATCGGGATTCTAATTTTTTTCTTGGCCGGCTCCATTTTTTCTTTCCGTTTCTTTTGCCGGATCGCCTGTCCCCTGGGCCTGATCTACGGGTTCTTCAACCGGATAGCGGCGCTGGGGTTATCTTTTAATCCGGAGAACTGCACAAACTGCGGACTCTGCGGTGAAGCATGCCCAGTGGACCTCAAGCCGGAAAAAGGCGAATACCTAACCAACGAATGTATCAGATGTTTGAAATGCCGGGATGCCTGTCCGCAGGGGTGTTTTCAATTCGGACTCGTTTCCCTTAAGAAAACGAAAGAACATAGCTCCGCAACTTATTTGAACCGCAGAGACGCAGAGAATGCAGAGAAAAAATAGAGGATATTATCAAGGCCATTTTATTCCGGTAGCACGAAAAAGTAATTCCCCAATTATATAGTGTAGGTTTTTTGTCTTTCTCTGCGCTCTCTGCGTCTCTGCGGTGAATTGTCTATCTTTCTGTCTTTGCGGTTTGATGTTAGCTCTTAAAAAAAATTAGTCTTGACTTCATATTCAACTTACGGTATCGAAACCTAAACTAATATTTTATTTCAAATAAAAAAATAAGGAGAAATACAATGGCTTATAAGATTAGTGATGATTGTGTCGCCTGCGGAACCTGCCTGCCGGAATGTCCGGTGGAAGCAATCTCAGAAGGAACACCTTATGTCATCAACGCCGATACCTGCATTGATTGCGGCGCCTGTGCCGCGGTATGCCCGGTTGAAGCAATCTCGTCGGAATAATCAGGTCTCTTATCTTTTTTCTCACCCCGGAACGGGGTGTAAAAAAAGATAAGACCGGAGAACTAATATATGCTCTTAAATGCAATGCTCAAATGGCAGTGGGTAGCAGTAGCACTTTTTGCCGCGGGGATAATCTCTATCGCATCCCCGGGCTGGGCGGGATTGCTTGTCTCCAGTTCCGGAGATATCGCTGGAACTGAACTGTCGCTACTAGACCTGGAAAAAGAGATTATCGCCGCCACGATGGTGAAGCTGGGCTGGAGCCGGGAAGAAACTGACACTAAAATAGCGCGCCTTTCCCCGGAGGAGATCCACCACCTATCCACCACCCTGAATCAAGTATTAGCCGGCGGTGCAGAGGAAGATGGTCCCAATCCTCTCGGGGTAGGAATTGTAATCGCCCTCATCCTGGCCGGGATCACCGGTCTCTATCTCTTTAGCCAATAAATTAGCGGCGGCGCCGCTAATTCACTGCTTCGGAATTTTCTCTCCCGAAATACTTCGGGATCCCGGTTTGTTTAATTGATATTATCGGGACCGATATCCATCGGGATCCCGATTTCCGTTATTTTTAATTAAGATGTATCGGGACAATAAAGCGTCTGTGGGAGGGGCTTCCACAATTGCGAAGCTAAGTTCCTGCTTCGGAATTTCAATAACATCAAACCGCAAAGACAGAAAGACAGACAATTCACCGCAGAGACGCAGAGAGCGCAGAGAAAGACAAAAAAACCTACACTATATAATTGGGGTATTACTTTTTCGTGTTACCGAGATAAAATGGCCTTGATAATATCCTCTATTTTTTCTCTGCGCTCTCTGCGTCTCTGCGGTTCAAATAAGTTGCGAAGCTAAGTTCTTTTTTAACCAGGGGCCGCATCATACCATCAGGTTGGCGGATGTTTTTTCTTCGCCCGAGACTTGATATTTAACTAATCGGGATCCGAAGCATCATTCCCCCCCCCTAATATGAAACTATACGGGGTCTTTTCACTGGTTTGCCTCATATTCCTATCCCCGACTGCTGTCATTGCTCCACCTCGGCCGGCACTACCTGCCCGTTATTTAATTTCAGGTGTTCCTTATATTAAACAGAAACGGGAACATTGCGGTCCGGCCTCTCTGGCCATGGTCTTCGGCCGCTATAATGTTATTCTAACCCAGGACGAACTGGCCGAAGAGTTCTACCGCAAGAAACTCTCCGGTTCCCTCAATCTTGATATGCTGATCTCGGCCCGGAGACACGGATTTTCTGCGTTTACCCCTGAGGGCTCAATGGACCTGCTGAGAAAGTATATCTCATCTGATGTTCCCATCATAGTAATGGTCCGTTCCTCTGCCGATTCCAAGAAATATCATTTCATGGTTATCTACGGATACGATGATACCAAGGAACTATTCCGAATTCATTCCGGGAGAACCAGAAATGGAACAATCAGTTATCAGGAACTTGACCAAATCTGGGCTCCAACCGGGAAGTGGATGCTGGTGGTGGAAAGAAAGAATTGGGGGGAATGGACAGTGAGCAGTGGGGAGTAGGGAATGGGGGTTGGAATATCCAATGACCAACTTCCGACTGCCAATTTCCAAGTAAAAAACAAAAACATTTAGGCAGGACGATTAAAAAACAAACGCATAGCAGGACGATTAAAAAGCTAAATAAATTAAGGCAGAATAAATAAAAGTAAAAATAATAAAGTTTGATGGCAAACATTCGGTAAACCGGGGGGACACTGCCGGGTATTTTCGGGCCCTGTAGCCGCGGTCGTTGACCGCGGCTACAGCAATTTTTAAATTCGTGAAATTAGCGTAATTCGTAGTTCATAAAAGGGGCCGAGGCGAAACAATCAGTGTCAATCTGTGAAATCTGTGGACAAGAAAGGGGGCGAGGCGGGGGGATCAATTAGTGTGAATTAGTGTAATTAGTGGACAAAAAAGGTGCCGAGGTCGGATGCTCAACTTTTATTGAAATTTTTTCTTGACGATATACCATTTAGTATTATACCATTTGGTATTATACCAAACAGTATAATGGAGACATTGTGTTATGAATCCCTTTAAATATGGTCTGGTAGTAAGTGATAAGGACTTCTGTCCACGCCCTAAACTGATCAGGGAGTTATCCGAATTTATTAAGTCGGGTCAGAATATAATGGTCCAGGGCGAAAGAAGGATTGGCAAAACATCACTGATATATGAGACCATTCGACGGCTGAAAAAATACCGCTTAATATATGTGGATCTTCTGGCCATTAAAACTTCAGATGATCTCTGCAAGAGGTTGATCAAAGCACTAATAACTTTGGAACAACAAGCCGGAGTAGTGGATAAAATATTTAAATCTATCCCTCATTTAAGACCATCACTCTCATTCGATCCCCTTACCGGCCAACCATCCATATCGCTTGATGCCAATGTTAAACTCCGGACAGACTCCATTTCCGGAGTACTTGATCTGATCTTGAAGACCGGGAAGAAATCCCCCCTCGTGGTAGTCTTTGATGAATTTCAGGATGTATTGAACTGCAATGACGGACCGGAGGCACTCGCCATGTTAAGGAGTAAGATTCAGTTTCACACAAAAATCTCCTATATTTTCGCGGGTAGTGTCAGAAATGAGATGGATGAAATTTTTAATCACCCAGACAGTCCCTTTTTTAAATCGGCCATACCAATCAATGTGGGTCCTCTGGATAAAAAACATTTCAGCAATTTCATTAGAAATAAATTTCTGACCGGCAAACGATCGATCGAGAATACCGTATCGGACAAAGTCTTTGAGATCGGACAAAATGTTCCTGGAGATATACAACAATTATGCGAAGTGCTCTGGGAGACAACTTCTCACGGAGATGTTATTACAGAAACTAACATCCCCGCGGCGTTGCGCCTGATATTTTCCCGCGAATCAAAAGGCTATGAATCTATCGTTGTCCAGGTAACGGATCAGCAACTTAAATGCCTGGTCGGACTGGCCCGGATGGGAGGTAGGACCCCGCTATCCGGTAATTTCATTCGAGCTGTCGGGATTCCGCTTCCCGGATCAGTTAAAAAAGCTCTGACTCGATTGGTACAATTAAAAATAATCTTCCGCCACGACAGGGAGTATAGATTCGTCAATCCCTATTTTAAGGCCTGGTTGTTATTTAAGAACTATTGATCTTCAGGGCGACCGGCCCAACTAATTTATATAGTAACTATCCTGATATGCTCGCTCATAGAATTATAACCGGATTATTTCTTGCGATCTGCTTCGCGCTATCCGGGTGCTCAAGCTATCGGGTAACTGTCCAGGGGGTTACTCTCGATCATTTCATTGAGAGTCGCCCGGTTGAAGCGGACTCCCTGGCCGCGAAGAGGGAAGCCGCTTACCATAATGACCTTGGTGTCCTGCTGGAGAAAGATGGAGACCTTGCCGGTGCCCTAGAGCAGTACCGGATTGCCCGGAAGCAAGACCCCGATCTGGTCCTGGCTTACATCAATGCCGGAAACGTCAATGTCAAACTGGAGAAATTAACCGACGCCGAAGACCTCTATCGACAGGCACTCACTCTTAATCCTGATCAGCCGGAAGCTCTCAATAACCTGGCCTGGGTCCATATCCTCCGCGGAGATAACCCGACCGAGGCGATCATTCTTCTGGAGCGGGCTATCCAAGCCGATCAGGAGAACCACTACCGCTATCTGGACAGCCTCGGTTGGGCATTGTATAGAGATGGGAGGACGGAGGAAGCCATTGAAACATTGAAAACAGCCCTGGCGGAGACACCACCGGAAGAGAAGTATCTCCTAGGAGAGGCCCACTACCACCTGGGATTAATCTATCACGAATTAGGAGATACCGAACTCGCCGAAGATCACTTCCGGAAGAGTCTGGCAATTTCTCCTTCTCCTGAACGGGAGAAGGAGATAGAGGACTTAGCTTCGCAACTTATTTGAACCGCAGAGACGCACCCCGATTAAAACTTCGGAGTGCGTCTCTGCGGTGAATTGTCTATCTTTCTGTCTTTGCGGTTTGATGTTATTGTCCCGAGACTTAATATTAAACAACTCGGGATCCCGAAGTATTTCGGG
>Ga0208771_1000110_pt1 | contig 51339 bp, 32 predicted proteins | sample AntAceMetag02UKX_FD_184775 | JGI IMG/M metagenome (GOLD analysis project Ga0208771, IMG submission 184775) | Saline lake microbial communities from Ace Lake, Antarctica - Antarctic Ace Lake Metagenome 02UKX (SPAdes) (version 2) | ecosystem: Environmental > Aquatic > Non-marine Saline and... | reverse complement strand
AAATGGGTTGGGGTAATTTGGATACAATGTATATTCTTTAACACTCGAATGATTATTTAATGTTACAGAAGATGGCGGGGGTGGTGCTATATAGGAAGTATCTTTAGCTGTCAGTGCAAGGGAATTTCCTGATGTATCAATAGCAGAAACATCAGCCAATGAAAGTGAAATATTCGTTCCTGTTAGAACACCTGGCTTTTCAATCATTTTAATTAATGCTACTACTCCATTTCCATTGGCACCTGAATTATTCTCCATTTTTGTAACAGAAATTGAAAATTTACCTTCTGCTATTTTACGATAATAAAATATAACATTTGATCCTAAAAAATCTCCTTGCACAGATGATTTATATTCTAAGTACTGTTCAGGATAATTAAAAATTAATGAAACACCAAATAAATGTTTAACATCTCTCATTTTTATATCAACGACAAACTCTTCTCCTAATCCATGTTCTTGAACATCCATCGAAATATACATTGGATTTTGTGGTTCTTGTTCCGTATAAAAGGAATAATATTCCGTCGGCATTTCATTTCCAGCATTGTCTTTTGCATCAAGTATTACAGTTATACGTTTATCGTATTCAAAATCAACTGCTGGATCATATATCAATACTACATCATTTTGATTGCCTGATATTTTGGGGTGAACTTGTTTCAGATTTACTTGCATAACGATGCTCGTTGAATCCACTCCGCTTGAATCATCTTTGATATGCACGACAATGTTTGCATTTATTGATACATTAGTATCTTCTTTGGTTGGGCTGAAATCGCTCACAAAAGGTGGCGTTGTATCAGGTAATGTGGAAAAATGCGCAACAATTGTTTTATCACTATCTATAGTTAATGTATCTGGATTATTTCTACCAGTTAAATCATTGCCCCAGCGATCAAACTGATATTCATTGTTTGGGTTTGCTGTTAATATAACAATTTCATTATGATTGTACTCTGCCTTGTCCATACTTTTCAATACTGATCCTGAACCTGTTGGGCTGATTGATACTTCAAGCGTATGACCAGTTATGATTATTGTGTTCTCCGAAGACCAGATTGAAACAATATTCGTATCAACCTGACACCTCGCTATAGACTTAACAACATAAGTACCGATATTAATATAAGTATGGTTTTGACTGGAATCACCCCAGGCAGAAATATTTTCATCTCCCCAATCAAATCTATATTCAATATGATGACCAAGATTGCTAACAGCTCCTCCAGTGATAAAACTTAAATTCTGTCCAACTTTTCCATTCGATGGAGCAGATAATATTGAAGGTGTAGAAACTGTCTCTAATATCTGATTAAAAAAAGCAGTAATGTTTTTATCTTCATTCATAGTCAATGTCGCTGGATTATTATTTCCCGATAAATTTCCTTCCCAATGATCAAATTCATAGCCTGAGTTTGCATTGGCTTCTAATTGTACTGTCTCATTATAAGAAAAATTAGTTTTATTGGGTGATTTGCTCACACTGCCAGATCCTGAAGGATCAACAGAAATTGACAATTGACAATAACTGATTGTAACTGATTTGCTCGAGGACCATGAAGAAGTTACACTGGTGTGCGTTTTACATCTGGCTTGGGCTTTTACGTTAAAAGTCCCTATAGATGAATAACTATGGCTGCGACTTGATGAACCCCAACTAGAATAATTCCCATCTGCCCAATTGAAGCGATATTCCACTTCATGTCCCAAATTACTACTTGATCCGCCTGTGCTAAATGACAAACCCTGGGCAATCTTTCCGCTTGATGGACCGCTTGGTGTGTTGGGCGTGGAAACGATTTCTGTAATTTGAATGAAATAAGCTGTTACGTTTTTATTGCTATTCATTGTTAAATTATTAGGATTAGTACTACCGCTTAAATTACCACCCCAATGGTCAAACTGATAACCCGAATTGGCATTAGCGTTCAATTGAACAGTCTCATTATAATTGTAATTTGTCTTGTTCGGATTTTTGCTTACACTGCCTTTACCTGTCGGACTTATGCTAATCGTCAATGTGCAATAGGATATTGATACAGATTTTGTACTTGACCAACTCGAAACAACGCTAGTGTGGGATTGACAACGAGCTCGGGCTTTCACATATTTAGTCCCTGTGCTGCTATAACTATGGCTCTGCGATGATGAGCCCCAACTCGATTGGCTGCCATCGCCCCAGTCAAATTGGTATTGTACCGAGTGTCCCAAATTGCTACTCGATCCGCCTGTGCTAAATGACAAACTCTGGGCAATCTTTCCGCTTGATGGACCTGTAGGAGTATTAGGAGTGGATACTGTTTCTGGAATTTGAGTGAAATAAGCTGTTACGTTTTTATTGCTATTCATTGTCAAATTATTAGGATTGGTACTACCGCTTAAATCTCCACTCCAATGGTCAAATTCATAACCCGAATTAGCATTGGCAGTTAATTGAACAGTCTCATTATAATTGTAATTTGTCTTGTTCGGATTCTTACTTACACTGCCTTTACCTGTCGGACTTATGCTAATCGTCAATGTGCAATAGGATATTAATACAGATTTTGTACTTGACCAACTCGAAACAACGCTAGTGTGGGATTGACAACAAGCACGAGCTTTCACATATTTAGTCCCTGTGCTGCTATAACTATGGCTCTGCGATGATGAGCCCCAACTCGATTGGCTTCCATCGCCCCAGTCAAATTGGTATTGTACCGAGTGTCCCAAATTGCTACTCGATCCGCCTGTGCTAAATGACAAACTCTGGGCAACTTTTCCACTCGATGGGCCTGTGGGAGTGCTAGGAGTGGAAACTGTTTCTGGAATTTCAGTGAAATAAGCAGTTACGTTTTTATTGCTATTCATTGTTAAATTATTAGGATTGGTACTACCACTTAGATCGCCTCCCCAATGGTCAAATTTATAACCTGAATTAGCATTAGCAGTTAATTGAACTATCTCATTATAGTTGTAATTTGTCTTGTCAGGATTCTTGTTTACACTACCTGTGCCTGACGGACTTTCGTTGATTGTTAGCGTACAATAAGAAATAGAAATAGATTTTGTATTTGACCAACCTGAAACAACACTGGTGTGGCTTTGGCAACGAGCATGAGCTTTCACATATTTAGTGCCTGCGGCGCCGTAACTATGACTCTGAGTGGCTGAACCCCATGCCGATTGATTGCCATCACCCCAGTCAAATTGATACTCAACAGAATGTCCCAGGTTACTGCTCGATCCGCCGGTACTAAATGACAAACTCTGTCCAACTTTTCCAGTCGATGGGCCTGTGGGAGTGTTGGGAGTGGAAACTGTTTCTGGAATTTGAGTGAAATATGCAGTTACGCTTTTGTTGCTGTTCATGGTTAAATTTTTAGGACTGGTGTCGCCGCTTAAATCACCGCCCCAATGGTCAAATTGATAACCTGAATCGGCATTAGCAGTCAATTGAACAGTCTCATTGTAATCGTAATTTGTCTTGTTCGGATTCTTGCTTACACTGCCTGTACCTGATGGGCTTACATTGATCGTTAACGTGCAATACGATATTGATACAGATTTCGTGCTTGACCAACTAGAAACAATACTGGTGTGAGTTTGACAGCGGGCATGAGCTTTTACATATTTGGTACCTGAACTGCTGAAACTATGACTCTGTGTCGATGATCCCCAACTTGATTGAGTACCATCTCCCCAGTCAAATTGATATTCGACTGAATGACCTAAATTACTGCTCGATCCGCCAGTGCTAAATGACAAACTCTGTCCAACCTTAACGCTCGATGGGCCTGTGGGAGTGTTGGGAGTGGAAATCTCTTCTGTTGGCTCAGAAGAGATTATTCGTAAGTATTGTACAAATTTAGTATTGCCCGGGCTTAAATGAACTCCCATATAAAAATATTGTGAACCGACATAATCATTCGGTATATCAAAAAAATATGTTGCGCTATGTCCACCGGACCCTATTACTACACCATTATAATCGCACCAATTCCGCACAGTTGCATTCTGATAAATATCTGGCGAAGTCGCTGTCAATACAGCATTTGAGGTTGCATCAAATTGAATTCTATCCCCTGGATTACAAATAATAGTTGTTTCATTAAATGATACATACCCATTATTCCTTGAACCAAAACTAATATATCCCCAATCCACAGAACTTTCTTCAATAGCAACCAATAGGGTTTCGCTATTATATTTTCTAATATTATATTTGGCAATTGTATGTGGGCTGCTTGCGCCGTCAATGTTAATATAGACATATTGTGTGTTATTTCCCCAGCACTTAAACGTTGTTCCGTTAATTGTATGGGTATCATCCTGGTCCATCTGAATCCATGCATGGCTATCACTAATTAACCATTGAGAAATAGCAGCATTATTTATAACAATTGAAAGCAATAAAGAAAAAAGAATCTTTGTAATAATCTTCATCATATTCTCCTCTAAATACTATTAAACTTGGATTATTTACCAAATATTTAAGTTTAAAATGATCTGTTGATTATATTATTTTGCTAAAATCAATTTTTGATTTAATACTGTTTCACCAACCCGAAGCGTACAAATGTAAATTCCACTAGTTACTTTGTTCCCTTTTTCATCTTTAGCATTCCATAGGACGGAATGGATACCAGTTGGTTGTTTGGCATTTAATAATATCCTCACTGCCCTTCCGTTCAAATCAAAAATTTGTAACTTTACATGGCTTGCTTCTGGCAATGAATAAAAAATTGTTGTCGTCGGATTAAACGGATTGGGATAATTGGCAAATAATTTAAACTGATTGATTGTTTTCGCCGAATTAGTTGTTTCAAAATTTACATCAGATACAGGCGATAATGTTAATCCAACTAATTCACCATTTTTATTTTTTGCTAAGCAATCGTCAATTCGAAAATCATTTCCATCGATTGAAACCTCATTTGATTTCCTTTTAAACACAAACCGCAGTAACAATCCATTATCATTAATTCCTGACTGTCCAGCCTTTTGGCTCAAAGCGATTAATATTTTGCCATTTTCCAAATTCTCTTTTTTGAAAAAGATAGCATTTTGTGCAAACAGATTGCCTTGTTCCACGGAAAGAAATTCCAGTTCATGTTTTGGATAATTTAATTCAAATGTCATACCAAATAATTCTGTGAGGTTTTCAGCAAAAATCTCAAGCAAAATTTCTTGTTTTTGATTTGAACCGTTGGAAAGTATTGGTTTAAGCTCGCCACAGGAGACTGTAGGATAAGTCTGATTTTCTGCTAACAATTTTGGCATTGAATGCTGTTTATCCCAGTTAAAACCAACTGCCATAATATCAGCTTGATCGACCTTCCCATTTCCATTGGCATCGGCATAAGCAGCATCTTTGACAGGAGACCAGTTATCAACCGGCTGCCCAATCCATTGCAATTTATTTGTTGCCGTCCTTACAGGTCCGGTCTTTCCCCAGTGAAAGCCAATTAGCAAAATATCTGCTTGATCGACTATGCCGTCGTTGTTGGTGTCGCCGGGCCAGACAGTTAATCCTTCACCGAAGTAACTGTGTTCATCTGGCTGCCGGGTTGAATCAATTTGACCGTCGCCATTGGTATCGACTTGCATGGTGTAATCTGGATTATTGGATTTGACATTTATAGTGGCTGTGCCTCCTTCGTTTAACGGAATATCTTCATATACTAAATACTGAGATAGATTTTTATCTTCGGCATTTATGATATTTTGATCAAATTTGCATGTTCTATATGCTTTTACTTTCAATGTGTCAATCGAATTAATAATATTTTGCTTGAATAATATTATGTGTTTTGAATCGTCATTAATATTTTCAAAATAGTAGGCATGAGGTATTTCTTCCTTAATTGTTATTGTTCCGTTCCTAAATTCAGAGCCAACACATCTGCCATATATGTCATTTATCTCAAGGATTACAGGACACATTGCAGATCCATACCATGCAGGCTCGTAAGGTGGCAAAGGATTTTCCGTCATTGTTGGTAAGGGTGTTTCGATACCAGACGGAAACTCAAAAATTTTCCCATCATCTCTTAAAGCTCTAATAGTTTTCAGATATACAGGTGCATCAGATAAAGGAAGTAGTGGAACGGTAGACCCTGGCGTTTTTAATTGCATTTTAATTTGAGGAAGAAATAAACCAATAAGAAATTTTGTTGCTGATTTTACTTCTATGTTAAGATCAAATTTGTTATTAGTTCTAACCTCCTTTATTGTAAACAAATTAAGATCAATCGGATTCTGATTACTTTCCAAGACGCAATTTACGTGCTCAATTCTGTTATAATTAAGAAAATCAATAGTCACATTAACATCAATAGAATATCCCAATATTACTAACTTAACCCATTCTTCTAAGCTAAATATTGAAAAATTATTTACTGGATAATGAATCAATGGAGCATTAATAAATTCTGCGACAATATTCATATTTTCATTTATCTTAAAAGTATTAGGATTATCCGATCCCGAGATATCACCATGCCATTCAATAAATTTATTTCTTCCATTAGGAACGGCTCTTATTTGCACATTTTCGTTGTAAGTAAAATTTGTTTTATTGGGTGTAATTTCTATTATTCCACAGCCCTCGGGAATAATTGATCGAGATATGTAGTAATAATGTGTTTGAAATTGCCCCACAAAATCCTGATTCTCCTGTTCTGCAGATTCATTTATGTAGCTTCTGTCAGGCGGATCAAATTCATAATCGCCAAAATGTGGCGTAATGGTTCCTGTGTAGGGAGCATTGACGAATATTTCATAATAACCCACACTGTTTGTATATTTAGGTGTACTCGAACTGGTATATGACATTTTCACATTTTCTAATGGATTGCCCAAATCGTCTTTTACATATCCAGAGATGCGCATCAAATCATTGTAGCCAACAAAGTGTTGGTCCCGTTGATTATGCATTAGTGCTAAGTACTCGCGATGATCTGCACTGTTGGTTGGAGAAACCTTAAAAAGATACCCGCTTCTGGATGGCTTTAGCGATCCTGTCCAGTAAAAGGGCACTTTGAGATTGTAACTACCAGCGCTATTGGACGTTGTTGTTTTTGTCCTTCCTTTACTGTCGGTAAATTTAAGATTCACCCCTGCGATAATTCCGCTATCATAATAATTCGTATAGCCGGAAATGCTTAAATCCCTGATTGTAAAATCAACTGCTTTATTACTTGTAACATTCGTAATGTGTGTACTGGTTGGAGTAAAAATGGCATCCGTATTTGTGTAAGAAGGTGTTAAATCTCCTGACCAGCCACGATCGACAGCCTTTTGATAAAAACCAAAAGTGTTCGTTGTTTCGGATAATAATCCGCCACTAAAATTAATCGTTACACCACAAATTCCATCGCCAGCGCTATTTCTTACATGACCTGTGATGCTAGGTTTTTGGGTTTCATTAATAGTAAAATGCCACACACTGCTCCAGGAACTTGTTCCCGCACTATTTTTCGCTCGAACTTGCCAGTAATACGTACCAGTCGATAAATTACTACTCGGCGTGTAATTGCTGCTGCTTGTCGATGTATTGATCTCGGGAGATGAAAAATTCGAACTGTTATCTACCTGAATATCGTAACCAGTGGCTCCCGATGAATTATTCCAGTCAAAATAAGGCGTGCGATCCGTTATGCTACTGCCATTGGTCGGAGTAATTAAAGTCGGCGTTGGAGGCGGACTTATAATGGTAAAATGCCACACACTGCTCCATGAACTTGTGCCCGCACTGTTCTTCGCCCGAACACGCCAATAATACGTGCCTGTCGATAAATTACTTCCCGGCGTGTAATTGCTGCTGCTGGTCGATGTATTGATCTCTGGTAATGAAAAACTCGAACTATTATCCACCTGAATATCGTAACCGGTGGCTCCCGATGAATTATTCCAGTCAAAATAGGGTGTTCGATCTGTGGTGCTGCTAACGTTTGAAGGAGAAACTAAAGTCGGCGTTGGAGGCGCACTGATAATCGTAAAATGCCACACACTGCTCCATGAACTTATGCCAGCGCTGTTCTTCGCTCGAACCCGCCAATAATAAGTTCCGGTTGACAAGTTACTGCCCGGTGTGTAACTGCTGCTGCTCGTTGAAGTATTTATCTCTGGTGAAGAAAAGCTGGAACTGTTATCTACCTGAATATCGTAACCGGTGGCTCCAGATGAATTATTCCAGTCAAAATAGGGTGTTCGATCCGAAGTGCTGCTGCCGTTTGAAGGCGACACTAATGTTGGTACCTGAGGCGGACCAATAATCGTAAAACTCCACACGCTACTCCACGAACTTGTGCCAGCACTATTTTTAGCTCTAACCCGCCAGTAATGTGTACCTGTTGATAAATTACTTCCCGGTGTATAATTGCTGCTGCTTGTCGATGTATTAATCTCCGGAGATGAAAAACTCGAACTATTATCCACCTGAATATCGTAACCAGTGGCTCCCGATGAATTATTCCAGTCAAAATAGGGTGTTCGATCTGTGGTGCTGCTAACGTTTGAAGGAGAAACTAAAGTCGGCGTTGGAGGCGCACTTATAATCGTAAAATGCCACACACTGCTCCACGAACTTAAGCCAGCACTATTTTTAGCTCTAACCCGCCAGTAATGCGTACCTGTCGATAAATTACTACCCGGCGTGTAATTGCTGCTGCTGGTCGATGTATTGATCTCCGGTGAAGAAAAGCTGGAACTGTTATCTACCTGGATGTCATAACCGGTGGCTCCTGAAGAATTGTTCCAGTCAAAATAAGGCGTGCGATCCGTTATGCTGCTGCCGTTGGTCGGAGTAATTAAAGTCGGCGTTGGAGGCGCACTTATAATCGTAACATGCCACACACTGCTCCACGAACTTAAGCCAGCACTATTTTTAGCTCTAACCCGCCAGTAATGCGTACCTGTCGATAAATTATTACCCGGCGTGTAATTGCTGCTGCTGGTCGATGTATTGATCTCCGGAGATGAAAAACTGGAACTATTATCCACCTGAATATCGTAACCTGTGGCTCCCGATGAACTATTCCAGTCAAAATAGGGTGTGCGATCCGTTATGCTACTGCCATTGGATGGAGATACCAATGTCGGTACTGGCGGTGTACTAATTATCGTAAAACTCCACACGCTGCTCCATGAACTTGTGCCCGCACTATTTTTCGCACGAACACGCCAATAATGCGTGCCTGTCGATAAATTACTACTCGGCGTGTAATTGCTGCTGCTGGTCGATGTATTGATCTCCGGAGATGAAAAACTCGAACTGTTATCTACCTGAATATCGTACCCGGTGGCTCCCGATGAACTATTCCAGTCAAAATAGGGTGTTCGATCTGTAGTGCTGCTACCGTTTGATGGAGAAACTAATATCGGGGGATTTGGAGTTGGAATTGTGACATTTACTTTTACAGTATAATACTCATCATACCATTTACCTCGTGAATCAGCATTTTCAAAATGTATCGTTGTTGTATGTAAGCCTCCACTTAAACCAGTAGTATTAATAGCAACACCTAAATAGTCACTATCATTGTACCTGAGGGTCGTACCGCTTGTCGGGGCAAAATTTGTTATCCAACTGGCATTCTCACTACATGTCCATCGTAAATCCATAATTGGCGTGTTTTGAACATGTGTATCCCATGATTGACTTTGAATTTTAAATGTCTTCGTGCTTGTTGCTCCCTGTTGCAACGTTCCAAAGTCAAGTATTGAAGGTTCAAATTTAGGTATTGGGCATTTTATTGTAAAATTTGAATTCGATCTTAGTAAGTACCCTTTTAAACTTTGAAAAATGTCAGTAATATATAAATATGTTGTATCTGTTCCAGCTTGCAAGTAAAAGGCTGAGTCGCATTTATCATTGATATTAGAGAAATGTGTGTCAACCAAAAAACCAGACAAATCCCATCCAGACGTAACTGAGATATCTCGTATGCTGATTATGGAACCTGCTAACCAGACATATCCACTGCTTCTAACACGAACTATATAAGTAACACTTGATCTTAGATAATCATCCACAATTTTTAGCTTTCCAGCTTCCAGGTCACAAACTATTGGATTATCCCCTGGCAAGCTGCTAACTGCAACGTCTTGATCTGTATAAATGAACAGAATATTCCATCCTTTATATAAATATTCATAATTTCCTGTGATTGATTTGGGAGGCTTTGGTTTGGAGTTGTCATTTTCTATTCTTGAATTGATTTTACGGTTACTAAATTGTTTTAAAAAGTCTTCAACCGGCATTCCATCATAAATTTCCTGTTTTGTATTTAAGTCCTTTGAGTTAGAGGTTGTGATTTGTGCAGTTGAAAAAGAATTAAAAGCAAAGATTATTAAGACAATAAAATACAAACGAAAAATATAATTATTGTTTGTTAACATAATTATTCTCCATAATTTGAGATAATGTAAAACTGTTCTTGAGAGTAAAAAAAATATAACCTTAATAGTTTCAATTTATTATTGTTTTATATACAATCATTGTACCAGACTGACTACAAAAAACACACTCGCTAACCTTAATATTATTAATGTGTTTTAAGTTGTGTTATTTCATAGTATTTTAAATTTGGGTGTGATATTTGTCTTTTTTACCACTTACTATCACTAATAATTTTTAAGTGTTTAATTTTTAGCAAGTAATGCTGTTGTAAAAATGACACAATTTTTGTGTCGTTAATGACACATTTTGATCAATAAAAAGTTTTTCTTAACCGCATAAAAAAGCACTCTCAAAAAATGACTTGACAATAATTAATAATATTAGTAAGTTATTTTAGAAAAATTAAAATAAGGAGAATAAAATGGAATTAGCTATTGATACACAAAATTTAAAAATGATTATAAAGGAAGCCGTAAGAGAAGCCATTAAAGAAGAAAAAATTGATTTCTTTCTAAATTCCATTCCTTTTGTTTCTAACGAAGAAATGGAAGATATTGAAAAAATTTATGGCGAGCCTGAGAAACGTGAGACTGCTTTTTCTGAGGTTATAGAAATATGAAATGGAAAATTGAATATTCAAAACAAGCTATAAAGTTCGTCAACCAGCATGAAATTATATCTACTATCAAAAAAGAAATCAAAAAATTTTTATTAAAAATGACAGGAGAATCAGTAAATCTTAACACAAAAAAGCTAAAAGGTGCCTGGGAAGGATATTTAAGAATAAGAAAAGGAAAAATTAGAATACTTTTCTTAATTGATAAAAACAATAAAATTATTTATATTGAGAAGGTTGATTTTAGGGGTGATATTTATAAATAACATTGACTAAAGCTCTATTTGTTTTATATTATACTTTCGTTCAAATTTTCTTTGCTTTTTGAAAAAATTATAAAAGATTCTAATCCTAAGCTGCCTTCTGCCATAAGGCTTTTCCATTATTAATAATATTAACTGCAATCAATTTAATAAAGTTTGCTCCATCTGTATAGCTACCTATAACTGAGCTTTTTACTAAAAACAGCGTTTTATAATTCACAGCTAATCATTCACAACGAAATCCCCAACTGCTTCATTTTCCGATACAAATTAGCCCGATCCACCCCTAACATTTCAGCAGCTTTTGAAACTCGCCAGTCGTTTTCTTCCAATATATTTATAACATATTCACGCTCAAATTCATTGCGCGCATCGGTTAGAGATTTTTGATCTGAATTTACTGATTGTGGAGGTTTATTAGCATGCTCTTCTAATAAATATTTAACCGTTCCCAGGTCAGCTAACTCCCCCTGGTTCATTAACATTAATCTTTCAACAAAGTTGCGAAGCTGACGGATATTGCCATGCCACTGTTGACTGGAAAGATATCTTTTGGCGGAAGGAGATAGATGTGATTTTATGTAGCCCTTTTTTTCTGAAATTTCATTTATAAAAAAATCAAGTAACAGGGGAATATCAGAACTGCGTTCACGAAGCGGAGGAACTCTAATTTGAACCACGTTCAGCCTGAAATACAGGTCTTCTCGAAATTTTTGTTCACGCGCTAATTGCGGCAAATTTTTATTGGAGGCAGTAATTACCCGCACATTAACAATAGACGTCTCGGTTGAACCAACCCGCTGTATTTCGCCGCTTTCTAAAAACCGCAATAATTTTGCCTGCGCTGACGCGCTCATGTCGCCTATTTCATCTAAAAACAGTGTGCCGCCGTCTGCCATTTGAATGCGACCTTTTTTGGCAAGATGAGCGCCGGTAAACGCTCCTTTAGTATGACCGAACATTTCGCTTTCCAACAAATCATCGGGAATGGCGGCGCAGTTAATTTTTATCATTTGTTTAGCTGCTCTTTTGCTGCCGTTGTGAATTGCCAGTGCCACCAATTCCTTGCCAGTTCCATTTTCCCCTAAAATTAAAACAGGTGAATCACTCGGCGCCACCTGCTCAATCGTACTATAAACCTGTTTAATCGCTGGCGACTGCCCGACCATTTGATAACGGGAGATTGAATCATATTTGTAACGTTCTAATTCCTGTTCCAGCTTTCCCTGGGCTAAAGCATTGCGCACGGTAACTAAAATGCGGTCTCTGTCTAATGGTTTCTCTAAAAAATCATAAACACCCTTTTTAGTGGCTTCAACTGCTCGCGGCACATTGGCATAAGCAGAAATTAACACCACTGGTACGTGCGGCTTTAAACTGATCATTTTAGTCGCTACCTCGAGACCATCCATATCCAGCAGCATAAGATCGAGCACAATAAGATCAAAATTATTTTCCGAAAACAACTTCAGCGCATCTTTTCCGGAATTTGCTTCTTCAGTCAAATAGCCATTAGTTGTTAGTATTTTACGAATGATTTGACAGATAGAGAGTTCGTCGTCAACTATCAGGATTTTGGAGGGTTGGTTCATTTTCTTTACATTGCATTTTAGACAAGATGAACAGGATTTACAAAATAAATCACAATGATTAGGCAATTTGTTCAGCTAATATATTACTAAAAAGGGGTTGGAGTGCAATCCCTTTGTGGATTGCATGCTTCGCATAAAGGCGATGCACTCCGAATTATTAATGTTTAGTAATTTTGACAGTTTTTATATATGCAATCTGTGTGCCAAAACAAAAACATTTAGCCCACCTTCAAGATGTAATACATCTTGGTGTATTTAGTTCCTCGCCTTAAACTGCAGTGTAACCGTTGTTCCATGTTTGACTTCGCTATAAATATCAATTTTACCACCAAAAGAATCCACAATTTTTTGAACTATACTTAATCCCAATCCAATGCCTTCAATTTTATTAAGACTAAAATAAGGCAGCATCACTTTCTCTAAAAATTCAGCGGGTATGCCGCAGCCAGTATCCCTGATGCGAATTTCAACGTATCTATTTTTAATTGTTGATTGTGCTTCATCTAAAAAAAGATCTACTATTTGAGTCGAAATCAAAATCCTTCCGCCCGATTCCATACTTTCAACCGCATTAAAGAAAATATTTCTCAACGCGTATTCAAACTGTTTTTTGTCAATCATCGCCAGGGAAAGATTTTCTTCAAGTTCCCATTCAATCTTTATTCCAGCCGTCTTTTCTGGCTGCCATTGAGGAATTAGTTCTTTTATTTCTTCGTTCAAATCTGTCGGCTTTAAATCAGGTTTTTCAAATTCCACAAACCGCATGAACCCATCGCTCATCCTTTTTAATTTGGTAACCTGACCGATAATGGCTTCAAAATATTCGTTTGTTTCCTGGTTTTGAATCTGATATTTCTCTTTGAGAATGTGTTGCAATTCTTCTGCATTCAGTTTTACGGTAGTCAAGGGATTTTTAATGCCATGGGCTAATTTTTGCGCCACCTGTGCCCAGTGCTTAACCTGGTGGATGTGTTCTTGCTCGGTTAAATCAAAAATAAAAACACAAAATAATTTGTGCTGGGGAAAATAAAGAGATTTTAACCTTATTGGAATTTGAATTTCGTTTGTTGGCGGCGAGTAAAGAAAAGAAATGTCTTCTCTTTTCTTATTGAAAATTTCATCGATGGCATCATGAAATATGATGTGTTTTTCTTTTGAAAAAATGTCAAACCATTTTTTATTGACAGCACTATCGAGTGATAAATTTGTTATCTGTTTCCACATAGTTCCAATAGAATTAATTACGCCATTTTTATTGATCAGCAATGCCTTATCCAATAAGTCAGATTGTTTTAAAAGTGAGGGTAATAGCTCACGGGCTTTTTTCCCAAAATATAAATTACGTATCCACCATACAGCAAAGATAAGCAAAATTGCAAAAACCAACCAACTAACAGACCTGTTAATTTCAGAAATTGTTTCAAAGGGAATGGTTGAGCTTTGGAGTTCAAACAGCCTATTTTCTTTTATGTTACCTGAACTGATATTCACCAGAAGATTTGTTTTTTGACCGTTATGGGCAGGGAATATTTGAGGCCTAACCGAATATGGCAACTTCCAATCACAAATCTCTTTTAGCTCATTATCTAAAACAATAATTCGTTCGTTGGGAACCACACAAATAACTTCAGGGACACCATCGCCGTCTAAATCTTCTACCATTGAAACATATATTCGCTTATTATAATTCTTTGAAAGAAACAGTTCGTCTAAATTTCCGTCGAACATTCGTACAAAACCGTCGGTATTTCCAACGACGATTTCATCTTTTCCATCGCCATTGAAATCACCGCAAATTTTGAAATTGGGCGGTAAGGCAGAAGTAAATTGATTGCCAGCTCTTTTTGGCTCAACCAGAAGTTCACCTTTTAAGGCATTGAACAATTGAATTTTATCCTGGTTGGGAATGGAAGTTCTACGGCTGTATTGATAAACAATAATATCTTTTTCCCCATCTACCAAAAAATCCCCAACACTAATCCAGGCTCCAGTCCAATAAGGGCCAATAGCACGTTTCCATTTTAAATCTCCGTTTGCTTCCAAAACAATTACATAAGAACTGTCATCACTTATTCCGCTCCCCTTGACTCCGTTTTGGGTAGCATATGTACCAAGAATAATTTCGATTTCTCCATCATTATCAATATCGTCAATTTGAGAATTATAAATGGAAACGCCAATGGATTTATTCCATTTTATGCTTTGTGTTTCGACGTCCGCTGCCAATAAGCCACGTGTACCAAGAGAATCCCAGCCTGTATTGTAAAAAAATAAAGTGAGGTTTTCTCCAGCCTTGTTTCTGAAACTTGCTTTCGGGCCCATAGACTGGTGAAAAATTCCAGGCGGTGTGTTTTTATTTCTGTAAAAAGAATAAAAGTCTTTCAGACAACTTTTTGAAACAGCTTTTCCGGTTGTCAAATCAGTTGGTGGTAAAATTTTATAAACGACTGAATCTGCGGTGCTGTGGTAAGCCAAAAAATAAATTTCATCTTTTTTACTTGGTAAAATTGGAATAATATCATATTGTTCATACTGTGAAAAAGTAAAACTTTTAATATAATAATTCAGATCGTAACTAACTATGTCATATTGAGTTTTGCCATGTTGAATAAATAATTCGTCAATGCCATCGAGATTATAGTCAAAAGGCTCAATATGATCATAGGATGTAGTCCAAAGGTCTTTTAAGCGGTAGTATTTTTTATTGTTTGCTGCGTTTAGCGTTAACGTAAATATGTAGTTCATTAAAAAAATCACTAAAGCAGCTATCACCAAATTTTTTTGCTTATTCCTTTTAGCCATTTCAAGTTTTTGTAATTGTATTGAGTTGTAGGTTCTTAATATGAGCCAATAGTTAACTTGTAATATAATTAAAATTTTCAATAAATCAAGTTAAATCTGATGGTTATTTTAATGATTCAAGATAACATCAAAATTTTCAATTCAAAAACAACTTGTATTTTAACTTAAACTAAAATAACTTATTATAAAATCGATTTGTTTTTTGAAAATTTTAAAAAGGACTAAATCATGGGAAAAGAATTTACTGCTATTTATAAAAAAGGTGTTTTTGAACCATTGTCAACAATAAATTTAAAGGACAAATAAAAAGTTGTTCTAAAAATTGTCTTTTCTAAAAATGTTGTTCAAGAAACTAAGGGATTGATAAAAGGTAATCCTTGATACATAAAACAAACAGCAGAAAGTAAGGAGTTAACTGAGCGGAGCGTTTAACTGAATTGCAGAACCATAATATAGTTTTTATTGGCGGCAATTTAGTGTTACTTCGCGAAACTGAAAGTCCACAGTCTTTTTGGTGGATTCGTTGTATAAATCTTTTAATAGTGATTAGAAACAGGTGAATAGTACTGCCAAACTATTTCTAATCCTTAACTCTATTTCTTATTTTCTTCAATCTCCCCCAAAATCCCAATTTCTCCTCTTTCTCAATCGGTATCGGCTCATCAATTTCTATTTTCTCTCCCTGAATCGCTTTTAAAGGATTATCTCGAAACAATGTACCGGCAATTTGTTTTCCAAATTCATGAAAAACCAATTCATAACTATCAATTAAAGTAACCATCCTGGTGTCCTTTTTATGCCCATCTGAAGCGATAAAATGTACTAAATTGTTTTCGAGCATTTTAAAAGCTAGCGTTTTCGCACGTTTTCCGAATCGTCCAAACAGGCTGCCTTGATTTATTTGCATTAGCGAGCCGCGTTGAACATATTCATAAATAAAATCAGGACGATTTTGAAAGCCAATATTTCTTTCAGGATGAGCGATAATAGGAATTTTTTCATCAACAACAAATTCAAATAGTTTTTCAGGAACGAATTGAGGAATGCTGTTCATAGGAAATTCAATAAGAAAATATTTATCATTAGAATTTAACGTGGCAATTTTATGGTCGAGTGAAGTGTCAGGCTGGGCGTAAATTTCACAACCGAGAAGGATTTTAATCTGTAATTTTTCTGCTTTTGCTTTTTTACACAATTCGTGATAGGTTTTAATTATCATGTTTTCTTCTTTAAAAAAATTTTCGCCTAAAATATGTGGCGTTGCAACAATAGTTTTAATTCCTTCTGCTTCAGCATTTCTTAACATGGCGATTGAGCACTCCCAATCATCTGCGCCGTCATCAGTAAAAGGTAGTATGTGTGAATGAATGTCGATCATTTTCGGTTTCATGTTTTTGAATTCCAGGTTTAAAGTTGCAAGTTCAAAGTCAAATGATTATGGAAAAGAGACAAACAAATAAAACTATGTTTTTTTCAAAAAAATTTATTAAAAATCTCATGCAAAGCCGCAAAGAACGCCAAGAAAAATAGGGTGTCACAGCTTTGCGAGCTTTTCGGCTTTGCGTGGAAAATAAAATTTGTTTACCCCGACGCATCAGCGACTTTTCATGTATAATTAATTGTAATTTTAAAAACAAATAGAACGCGGATAACACTGATGATACAGATTTTCACGGATTTACTTAATTGTATTTAAATTTTATGTATAATTAATTATGGCGGTACATTTTTTTGATCTAAATTTGTAATAGTTCACCACATCTGAAATCCCTATTTTGATCTCAGAATAAAGATTAACGATTTACGATTTTAGATGTATTTGTGATTTCAATATGGACGTTTTGTTTGTCTTTTTGTATTCCTTCTTAGATCAAAAATAATTAATCCTTGTTCGTAAATCATTTTTTTATAAAATCGCTAATGCATCGGGGGGCTGCATTAGGAATAATTCAGGTTAAGTCATCCGATGTATCGCCTCAGCAAATTTCGCCATCCTCCCATCACTATTATCTTTCTCAAAAACGGTTCCTGTAACAATAAACCCAGCGCCAACCATAACTTTTTGTCGGGCAATCTCAGGTGAAGTAATTCCTCCACCTACGATGATCGGCAAATTACACATCCCAGCAATGGCATGAATCATTTTATCCGGAACAGGAAGATCCGCGCCGCTGCCAGCTTCGAGATAAACAACTTTCATACCCAGATATTCAGCCGCCAGCGCATGGGCAACTGCAATATCAGTCTTATCACGGGGAATCGGACGGGTGTTGCTCATAAATTCAGCCGATGTTACTTTGCCTGATTCGATGAGCATGTATCCGGTAGCAATCGTTTCTAAACCAATCATTTTAACAATTGGCGCCGCCAGTACCTGTTGACTTATTAAAGTATCAGCATTTCTGCCGCTTATTAACGACATAAACAATATCGCATCAGCATGCCGGGAAACCTGCTGCACACTGCCAGGAAAAATAATCACCGGAATTTGAACATGGTCTTTAATTTTTTTTATCAATTCATCAAAAATCGGGGTGGAAAGCAGACTCCCACCGATAAAAATTCCATCGACATCTTCTCTTTCTGCCTGAATTGCAACCTTAACGCTATCTTCAATAGACTGCTTGTCTGGATCGATCAAAATAAAATATCCAGCTCCTCTTTGCTCTTTTATCTCGAGTAATTTTTCCCAGGTTGTCATTTGGATTGATCCTTTTTTATAATAACGTATAATTCAGCTATACATAATCTTAATGTTACCTTTACGAAAGCTTAATAATTCGATATTTGATACGCACATTATGAGCAAATATCAGCCATTGATTTTATCAAAAACCATCAATTTAGAGCTTTCGCAAAGGCTAGCTAAATCTTTTTACTCATTTGATCCAATACAATTTTTTCAACTTCAGCCAATGCCTGGTCAAATTTATTAATATCTTTGGCTCCAGCCAACGCCAGATGAGGTCTGCCTCCGCCGCTGCCACCGGCAATAGCTGCTACTTGTTTCACAATATCGCCAGCTTTTAAATTTTTTCCTTTGATCAAGTCATCTGTTATCACAACGAGAAAATTGATTTTATCTCCAAATTTTGCCCCTAAAACGCCGACTCCTGATTTAAGCTTTTCCCGAAGCACATCACCGATTTTTTTTAACTCATCCACAGAATCTGGTTTCACTGAAGTAACAACTAATTTGAAACCATTCATCTGCTTGGCGCTATTAATCCAATCATCCACATTTTTAGACGAAGACTTTATGCGAATTCCCTGCAATTCTTTTTCCAATTTCTTGTTCTCATCAATCAAAGCGAGAACTCTGTTTTGCAGTTCTAACTCTGGGGAGTTGAGTATTTCTGAGAGTGACTGAATAATATCCCGCTCCTGATCCATTTTCTTGTAAGCTTCTTCTCCAGTAATTGCTTCAATTCGCCTGATACCCGCAGCCACGCCGGATTCGGACACAATGCGAAAAAGACCAATCTGCCCCGTACTTTGCGCATGAGTGCCGCCACAGAGTTCTAAACTAAAATCAGCAATTTTAATTGCCCTGACTTGGTCGCCGTATTTTTCTCCAAATAAGGCAGTAGCTCCCATATTTTTTGCATCATCTAACGAAGTTTCAAACGGCTCGACTGAAATATTTTCTAAAATTTTTTCATTTACTATTTTCTCAATTTCTTTCAATTGATTTTCTGAAATTCGCTCAAAATGTGTCATATCAAATCTCAACCGAAACGGCGTTACCAATGACCCGGACTGGTGAACGTGATCACCAAGTGTCTGTCGCAAAGCAGCTTGTAATAAATGAGTAGCCGTGTGATTACGGACAGTACTTAGTCGGTTATCGCGTTTTACTTTTGCCTTAACATTTATTTCCTTTAAAGGAGATGGCAGCTTGCCTTCAGCAACATGAACTATTTTATCTCCCTGCTTGATCGTGTCTTTTACTGAAAGAAGGAAACCGTTTCCTTCAATTTCTCCAACATCTCCCACCTGTCCACCAGATTCAGCATAAAATGGCGTCCTGTTTAAAACCAAACAAACTTTTTCATTTTCTATTTTAAATAACCTGACTTTTGTTTCTGCTTCTAATGAATCGTAACCCACAAATTCCGAATCTTTACCATCAGATACTCTCTCCCATTCATCCCAATTTACTTCAATACCGTAATCCCATTTTCCAGCTTTACGAGCTCTTTCGCGCTGTTTCTCCATCTCCTGGTTAAAACCCAAATAATCAACAGTCATTCCCTTTTCTGCCGCCATTAGCTGGGTTAAATCAACCGGAAAACCAAAAGTATCGTATAACCGAAAAACGTCTTTGCCTGATATGCGATTGACCTTCTTTTTTTCATATTCTTTTACCAGTTTTTCAAAAAGATCGATCCCATGATCCAATGTATGTCCAAAGCTTTCTTCTTCAGATTTTATTACCATTGAGATGTATTGATGTTTTTCTTTAATTTCAGGAAACGCCTGCCCCATAATATCAACCACCGTTGGAACTAATTTATAAATCATGGGTTCCTGTTTGCCCAATATTCTGGCAAATCTGGCTGCACGGCGCAAGATCCTTCTTAACACATAGCCCCGTCCTTCATTCGATGGCAGCGCACCGTCTCCGATGGCAAACGTTAGCGCACGAACATGGTCGGCAATCACCCGGTGCGCAACACCGTCCATGTCTGCTGTATCAAATTTTCCAGTTAATTCTGAAATTTTATTTATAATTGGCGTAAAAAGATCAGTATCGTAGTTGGAAGGTACACCCTGCAAAACTGCCACCACTCGCTCAAATCCCATTCCTGTATCCACATGTTTTTTTGGCAGTTCGTTCAAAGAACCGTCTTGCTCACGATTATATTGAATAAATACCAGGTTCCAGAGTTCAATAAAACGAGCGCAGCCACCGTTTACTTCACACTTGTGTCCCGTGATATGTTTTTTATCACAAGCTTCCGCTCCCTGGTCGATATGAATTTCCGAACACGGACCGCAGGGACCGATCTCGCCCATTTCCCAAAAATTATCTTTTTCATCAAACCTCATGACATGCTCATGTCTGATGTCAGTCACCTTTTTCCATAATTCTTCAGCTTCATCGTCATCGCGAAATACGGTTGCATAAAGTTTGTCCTTTGGTAGCTTCCACACTTCGGTCAACAATTCCCACGCCATCTCAATCGCTTCTTTTTTATAATAATCACCAAACGACCAGTTTCCCAGCATCTCGAAAAATGTGTGATGATAAGTGTCTTTGCCAACTTCTTCCAGATCGTTATGTTTACCACTAACCCGGATACATTTTTGGGTGTTTGCTGCCCTAGTATAATCGTGTTTCTCTAATCCAAGAAAAATATTTTTAAATTGATTCATTCCGGCGTTGGTGAACAATAATGTCGGGTCGTCAAATGGTACCACCGAAGCGCTTGGTACAAATTTGTGATTATATTTTTTAAAAAATTCAATGAAAGATTTTCTAATTTCTTTTGAAGTCATATTTAATAATCCCTGCTCTAGAAAAATTTTAACCGCCAATTTCACGAATTACGCTAATTATTCTTTTTCTTTAATTAGTGCAATTAGCAAAACTGAAGGTTTTCCTTGTTTTTGGTTGATTCGCGGTTTTAAATATTTAAACATTGCTTTCTTCAACGCCAATCTCATCCCACTGCTCCAGGATCTGCGAAACAATGTCCCAATTAAACCCACGGCGCATTAATAAATCACTCACTCGTTTTTTTGCCTTTGCTTCTTCAATGTTTTTCAACTGCCGTTTTCGTTGACAGGCTAATTCAGCAGCAACAGCTAATTGGTCTCTTTCTCGGTAAACCTGTTCCACTGTCTGCTCAATCAATTCATCGCTGATCCCTTTTTGATTCAATTCGCGCTTAAGCAAAAATTCACCCATCGGGCGGGTGATCATTTTTGTATTGGCAAAATGCAAGGCGAATTTATCATCATTTATCAATCCAATTTTTTTTAAATCATCAACTACCCTATCGATAATTTTTTCATCAAAGCCAATATCTTTCAATTTTGTCCGCATCTCTTTTTCGCTGCGATCTCGGTGGGAGAGAAAATTTAGAGCGCGTTCTTTGGCTTTTTTCTTTTCTTCCGAAAGTAATATTTCTTCAATTTGTTGCTCAGTTAAAGAATCTCCCTTTTTCAACCCATATTTAAAAACCACATCCTGAAACAAACCAAAAACAAATTCTTCATCTAAAAAAATTGAGCAGCGGTTTTTTTTCTTTTTTTGAATTACTATTTGGGTGATTTTTCTGGGCATATTAATAATATTTCCAACCGCGAATCCACCAAAAACAAGATGGACTTTCAGTTTCACAAATCTGCGCGAAATATAAAATGGACAGCAGCTATATTGCAAAGTTACTCATCAAACCGACAAATGCTTAACGGCTTAATTTCCAACTGATATAAAAACCCAACGGATTTTTCAGCTTGGTTCCTGAATCCGTCGGGAAAAAAATAAATCTTTGTTTGAAATTAAAATAATTTTTACGGTTTTAATTATTTTTACCTAAATTATTTTGCTAAATCAAAAGGCGGAATTAGTTACAATGAGTCTTTTTTTATTAGCGTAATTCGTGGTTCAAATCTTTTATTATTGTAATTTCGCATCCGGTTGATTTTTAGTTTCAGGAGCTTTTTCCTGAATAATCCCTAACGCTTTCCTCACTTTATCTTGAACTTCATTGTAAATATCCGGATTTTCCATCAAGAATTTTTTCACATTTTCGCGTCCCTGTCCCAAACGTTCATTACCGTAAGAAAACCAGGTGCCGCTTTTTTCGATAATATCATTATCAACAGCCACATCAATTATATCGCCTTCTTTGGAAATCCCGGTACCGTACATAATATCAAATTCTGCCTGTCGAAACGGAGGCGCTACTTTATTTTTAACCACCTTTACCCTGGTTCTATTTCCAATAATATTTTCACGGTCTTTAATTGAAGCGATACGCCTGATGTCAATTCGCACAGAAGCGTAAAATTTCAGCGCACGCCCGCCGGTTGTGGTTTCTGGATTGCCAAACATAACACCAATTTTCATTCGCATTTGATTTATAAAAATTACACAGGTATTGGACTTACTGATCGCTCCGGACAGTTTCCGCATCGCCTGGGACATCAAACGCGCCTGCAAGCCCATTTGAGCATCTCCCATTTCTCCTTCGATCTCGGCCCGGGGAACTAAAGCCGCAACAGAATCAATAACCACCACATCAAGAGCGCCGCTGCGAACAAGAGTTTCACAAATTTCCAGCCCTTGTTCTCCAGTATCTGGTTGGGAGATTAACATGTTCTCTGTATCAACTCCTAAATTTTTCGCATAATAAGCGTCAAGAGCATGCTCAGCATCGATAAAGGCTGCTAAACCTCCTGTCTTCTGAGCCTCGGCAATCACGTGCAAAGCCAATGTTGTTTTCCCTGATGATTCTGGGCCAAAAATCTCAATAATTCTTCCCCTGGGCAAGCCGCCAATTCCCAGCGCTGCATCGAGAGATATTGAACCGGTTGAGATCACTTTAATCCTTTCAAACAGCCGGTCATCACCCAGTCGCATTACTGAGCCTTTGCCAAATTGTTTGTCTATTTGAGAAAGCGCTAATTCTAACGCTTTTTGTTTTTCAACATTTTCATTAGCCATTTTTATCTCCTAATTAATGTTTATTTTTCTCAATAATGTGTAAATGGGCCCCTGCCTGGATAGTTCACTTTTGATAAACAAAACTTCTTTTACAACGAATTTACCCGGGGTAAAATTTTTTACTTGTTGAAGCTTCTTTATAACTGGCTCTATTCCCCTACTATCCCTTACTCTCCCCATTGTTAAATGCCCTGAAAATTGCCTCTTCTCCAGCTCATATCCAAATTCATTAATTTGCTGGTCTATTTTTTTTGCCAATTCAATTAAAATGTTACTGTCTGTTTCGGTTCCAACCCAAAAAACTTTTGGTCTTCTAATATTTGGAAATGCACCCACACCTTTAACTTTGATCTCAAATTGATTAAACGATAAAACTGTCTGAGTTAGCTTTTCCGAAATTTTATTTATTAAACATTCTTCAGTCTCACCTAAAAATTTCAGCGTTAAGTGCATATTTTCCGGTTTAACCCAGGTAATTTTACCGCCCAAGCCTTTTAATTCTAATTGCAGCTCTGCAATTTGATTGCGAATTTCTTCCGGGATTTCAATTGCGATAAAAGTACGAATTGAAGCCATAGTGTTTTATGAGCTCAATATTTTATTTTTGAGAATAATGTTTAACTTTGTCATAATTGTTAATACAAATAAATACTGATTGCTGATTACTCGTTGCTTGCATAATTCAAAATCAAAGAACCAGTATTCAGTATCTTTTTTTGGCAATATATCGAGTTTATCTTACAAATGAAATATACGATTTACAAATATATTAATCAAGCAAATTTTTGTTCAAAATATAATGGTAGAAATTATGTAATGCATCAATAACAACTCGTTTAATTGCAACATTTGTCTTGTGAGGAAAAGCGCTACTCCAGCAACAAGTTTGGCGTGAATCACTTAAAGCAATAAATGATGTTGTTTCCAATTGATTGTCATGAACTATTGCCAACCCTAAATCAGCGTTGGTTTTTTCTTTTATATTTGCTGCTAAATATTTTGCTGTTTTCTCGCTAACCATTTCAACCGGCTTAACTTTTGGATCACTCTTTCCCAGTAATCTTTCACATAAATTTAAAGAACTGATAATAGAACTTTGGACAAAATATTTTTCGGGATTTTGATGTCTTGTTAATTTTGCTGTGATTTCTCCTCGCGTTCCGTACTCAACAATTGAGAGTGTTTTTCCCCGTTCGATCAATTTATTTATGATCACTTCTTCTAATGTTTCTTCATCTGTACCCCAAATATTTGATCCAACTTTTTCTCGAATTACTTTTTCAACTCTTTCAATGTTTTTAATACAAAGCCGCTCATTCAAACCTGAAGCTGTTAGACGAATATCAACTATCCCGAAATGCGGCAGGAAGGCTATTTTCGCCAGTTTTTCTAACTTTTCAATATCGCCCAATTTTTCAAACAAAGTGGATTCAGGAATGCCTGAAAAATGAAGTACTCGCTTTTTAATAAATTTTTTATTTTTCTTTTTCAACAATGGGATAATAAAATTCTCGGTCATCGTCTTCATTTCTATCGGCACACCAGGCAAAATAAAAAAGTATTTATTATTATCAAACAGCAAGCCCGGGGCAGTGCCAATTTTATTTTTAATAATTTTTGCATTGTCTGGCACCAATGCTTGCTCTTCATTGGCTTTCACCATTTTGATTTTTCGTTTTTCAAACCGTTGCCTCAATTCCTGAAGAAGCGCTTTATCGAAAATTAAATTAGATCGAAAATATTTAACAAAAACATTTTTCGTAATATCATCGTGAGTCGGACCAAGACCGCCTGTAACAACTGTAACGTCCGACCTATTTTCCGCAGTAGCAATTGATTCTAAAATTTGGTCTTCGTTATCGCCAACTATTGTTATCCATTTAACAGCGATACCAATTTCTGTGAGCTTGTCAGCGATAAACGAGGCGTTTGTATTAGAAATTTGACCGATTAATAATTCATCGCCAATTGAAATGATTTCTGCTTTCATTGTTTCTTCTTGTTTAATGAAGTTATAAGCGTCCTCGCAAATTATCTATGTTATAATATATATAATTAACAAAACAAAGTCAACCAGTAAATTAACAAATAGTTACAAAAAGTATTTTGTCATTTGATTGTCCACTTCATTTTATTATTCAAAATTTTATTGAAAAAATTCGACTTGTTTAAAATTTTTCATGGCTTCTACTGAAAAATTGTAATATTAACCGTGGAATTGACCCGGGTCCGAATTGTCACCGTATGGTGTGCGTTCCGATTGGCTAGGACTTGGGTTTTTTATTTTGGCCAAAATTGGACAAAATTTTCTCTATGATTAATTATATTTCGATATACATTATAATCCTTTTTTTCATATCTATATGACCGACCTATTGAGCCTGCTATCATATCAGCAACTTGTAAAAAATTATTTCTTTTTGAATCTTCACTTTTAACCTTTTTAATGTAACGAAACTAACTCCTTTGTTGATTAATTCTATCTTTTAGATATTTCTCCAATTGACGACGGAAATCTTTACTGCCGCTACATTATTACCGTTGCATTATTTAGATATGGTTTGGCATTTTCAAATACAAGGCTACATGCATATTTATAAAATGAAATCTTATAATTAAAACCCTTGCTAAATAGTTTTCCCTTATTAATAACAATACCAAAATACAAAAAAGAATAGGGTGAAATGGCTTCTGAAAATTTAATTCTATAATCTGGACGTAAATGATTGAATTAACTCAAATTTATGATGAAACCCAAATTCCTTCCGAAGAAGTCGAATTCTAAGATCGAGATCTTCTGCATCTTTTGGATCTTCAAAAACCACTAAAGTTACTATAAAATACTTACTTGATCCCTTATCTAATTTTAAGCCAGGATCGCCTGATTCATCGACAAAAACTAGCATTTATTTTATTCTGCTGATTTATTGTAAATTTTGTGAAATCTCTAAAACACACTTTATATGTTAATGTACTACACAATATAACCAACATTTCACTACAAATCAAGAAAAATTAACTAAATCTCCTTTATTCAAAATGAACTATAAAATCAACTCCTACCAGGAAATTCCCATCAAAAAACCCCTTGCTTTATATTAGAAATTTATTTATATTCTTAATCTTAATTTCAATAATTAAAATAGGTAATACCAAATAATTATAAAATCAGTTAAAATAATAGGAGATAAATCTATGAGCTCTGAAGCAATTGAACGAGCCAAAAACCATTTTGCAAATATTGTTACAGAACAACTCGAGCGTGTCGAGCGAATGAAACAGGAAACTGAATGGACAGATTACTCTAAATTAAAGCCGATTACTATTGGTGTCTGCTGGGGCGATGGAATTGGCCCCATCATTTCTCAAGAGACACAGCGGATCCTTTCTTTTCTATTAGAAGATGAATTGAAATCTGGAAAAATTGAATTTCGCACCATCGATGGATTAACGATTGAAAACCGTGCAAAACACAAACAGGCGATTCCAGATGATGTATTGGAAAAATTAAAAGCCTGCCCAATAATTTTAAAAGCACCGACCACAACTCCTGAAAAAGGTGATCAGTGGCCCAATATCGAAAGCGCCAATGTTGCTATGCGGAAGAGTTTAGATTTATTTGCCAATATCAGACCAGTGAAAATACCGAAGGAAGGAATTGACTGGATGTTTTTCCGTGAAAATACTGAAGGAGCTTATTTGATGGGCTCTAAAGGTATTCAGGTTACTGATGATTTAGCTATCGATTTTAAGGTTATTACAAAACAGGGCGCTGAACGAATAATTCGCATGGCGTTTGAGTATGCAGATAAAAATAATATTAAAAAGGTAACTGTTGTTACAAAAGCAAACGTCATTAAAACAACTGATGGATTGTTCCTGGATACAGCAGCCAGAATTGGCAAAGAATATCCCAATATCGAATGGGAAGGCTGGTACATTGATATTATGACAGCAAAATTGCTTGATCCAAAAAGAAGAAAACAATTTAGTGTGATTGTGCTTCCTAATCTTTATGGCGATATTATCACTGACGAAGCCGCAGAATTGCAAGGTGGCGTAGGAACTGCTGGTTCTGCAAATATTGGAAAACAATATGCCATGTTCGAGGCGATTCATGGCAGCGCACCAAGGATGATAAAAGAAGGTCGCGGAAAATATGCCGATCCCAGCAGCCTGGTTCGTGCAGGCGCTATGATGCTCAGACATATCGGTTTTGCTGAGAGAGCGGAAAAATTAGAAATGGCTTTAGATATTTGCGGACAATATGAAAAGAAGCTTACCATTACTGGACGAGATACTGGTGCCACTGCAGAAGATTTTGGCAATTATTTAATGGACACAATGAAAGATCCTAACATTAAATCAAAATGGGAAAGTCATTTGAAATAATTTCTTTGCAAAAAGAATGGATGATGCTGCTCTAAAAACAAGGAATTTTATTGGTTATTAATATTTTTTAAATAACAACTTCGATAAAATCAATTGCAGTTAATCTGTGAAATTCCTGGTTTTTACCTATTTAAAATGGACTTATTGATAGTTAAAGGGACGCGGATTTGGATAATTTCAAATTCGCGTTTTTTATTATCAAATATGGACTATTTAGCGGCAAATAAGCGATAAATCTCCCACTGATTTTTAAACCCCTCGGATATTAAATTTGTAATCCTACAAAATGAAAAAATCAAATAAAAATGATTGATTTTTGTAAATAGATTTATTATATTATTTATTTATTTTTGCAGTTCTGTTCAGGAAATTGTAAGTTTTAAAAAGCAACAAATTTACCGCTATTCAGCTGCGAACACCTTACATGCAAAAATAATAAAACAAAATAATTAAGGACAAAATGATTTTTAAGTCTTTTAATAGTTTTGTCAAATTAGATAGCTGAGTAGTTAGAACAATTTTTAGATTATACTCTTACAAATCTAAATAATTAAAATAATAATTTCTCTTTAAAATTAGTGGATTGATTTGCAATAATTTTTCATTAACCTGAATTATTTACAGTGTTTGTCTTTATAACTTCGTGGCTAATGAATTTTTCAGGTTAAATGCAAAGGAAGAGAAGAAAGCAAAAAAAATATGAGATGAGGTAAAGACGTATGAAAAAATTCAAAAAAGCAACGATGGATGGAAATACCGCTGCCACCCATGTAGCGTATGCGTTTAGCGATGTTGCGGCTATTTATCCAATTACGCCGTCGTCTGTTATGGGCGAATTAGCAGATGTCTGGGCAGCTAATGGCAGAAAAAATATTTTTGGACAGACTGTTGACGTAATTGAAATGCAATCCGAGGGTGGCGCTTCAGGAGCGGTTCATGGCGCTCTTTCTGCGGGTGCTTTCACAACCACTTTCACAGCATCACAGGGATTGATGCTCATGCTGCCCAATATGCACAAAATTGCTGGTGAAATGTTACCCACTGTATTTCACGTTTCTGCTCGCTCATTAGCCTGTCAATCTTTATCAATTTTTGGCGACCATTCGGATGTGATGTCAGCGAGAAATACCGGTTTTGGTTTAATGGCAGCAAGTTCAATTCAGGAAATTATGGACCTGGGCATTGTTTCTCATTTGAGTACGCTAAAATCAAAAATCCCGTTTGTGAGCTTTTTCGATGGATTCAGAAACTCGCATGAAATTCAAAAAATTGAAGAAATTGATTACGACACGATGGCTGAAATGGTTGACATGAAATATGTTGAAGAATTCCGCAGCCGAGCTTTAAATCCAGAAAAGCCTCAAATAAAGGTTGGCGCACAGAATCCTGATGTTTATTTTCAGGGTCGGGAAACGGTTAATAAATATTATCTTGCCGCACCAGCCATTATTCAGGAATATATGGATTTGCTCGCTGAAAAAATCGGCAGACATTACCACCTGTTTGATTATGTTGGCGCGCCTGACGCAGATAAAATTATCATCGCCATGGGAAGCGGCTGTGAAACTATTGAAGAAACAATTAATTATCTCAATACTCAACGCGGTGAAAAATTAGGACTGATTAAGGTTAGATTATACCGACCATTCTCGATTGAACATTTCGTCAAAGTTATTCCCGAAACCGTCAAAAAAATTGCCGTGTTAGACAGAACAAAGGAACCAGGTTCGATAGGCGAGCCGCTTTATCTCGATGTCGTCTCCGCGCTTAAAGACCGAAAGGATCTGACAATCATTGGCGGCAGGTATGGTCTTTCTTCAAAAGAGTTTACCCCTTCAATGATAAAAGCTGTTTACGACCATCTTGACGGAAAATGCGCTCACGGATTCACCGTTGGTATTAATGACGATGTTACAGGCACTTCTGTTGAGGTTAAAGAAATCATTGATACCATTCCCGAAGGTACAATTAACTGCAAATTCTGGGGGCTTGGAGCAGATGGCACTGTTGGCGCCAATAAAAACTCCATTAAAATTATCGGCGATAATACTGATTTGTATGCCCAGGGATATTTTCAGTACGATTCAAAAAAATCTGGAGGTATCACCCGCAGCCATTTAAGATTCGGCAAATCGCCCATTCAATCTCCTTACCTGGTTACCAATGCTGATTTCATAGCCTGTCATAACCAGGCATTTATCGGGCGTTACGATATTTTAGGGGAAATTAAAAAAAACGGTGTGTTTCTGTTGAATTCAATTTGGTCCAAAGATGAAGCGTTTGAGAATTTAACTGAAGATATGCAGCGTATTATTATCGATAAAAAAGTTCGTTTTTATAATATTAATGCCCTTGAAATTGCAAACAATGTTGGTCTGGGACAGCGAATTAATTCAGTCATGCAGACCGCTTTTTTCTTAATTTCTGGTGTGCTTGAGAGAAAACAGGCAATCGAAATGATTAAGGCTGCTATTAAAAAAACTTACGGCAGGAAGGGTGAAGAAGTCGTTAAAATGAATTGGGATGCGGTTGACAAAACAGATGAGGCGTTGGAAGAAATACAAGTTCCCGCTGAAATTCCAACAAAGCACCATGTCAAACATAAATTAGTTCCTGATGATGCGGATGATTTTACTAAAAATGTCATTGAAAAAATTATGCGTGAAAAGGGTGATGATATTCCTGTCTCGCACATGCCGCTTGATGGATTTGTTCCTTCTGGAACGACTAAGTTAGAAAAGCGCGGTGTAGCGCCATTTGTACCGCGCTGGATTCCAGAAAACTGTACCCAATGTAATCAATGTGCTTTTGTCTGCCCCCATGCTGCCATTCGTGCAAAATTGATTGATAGAGAGCAGTTGAAAAATGCTCCTGAAACATTCAAAACACTGAAGGCGCTTGCAAAAGACGGCGACAAATACGATTACAAAATTCAGGTTTATGTTGAAGACTGCGTGGGCTGTGAGGTTTGTGTAAACGAGTGTCCTAAAGGGGCGCTGGTAATGAAGCCGATCGAAGAAGAAAGAGCCGCTGGCGAAAATGAAAACCTTAAATTTTTTGAATCAATACCCGAAGATGTTTTAAGCATTCAAGTAAAAGAAACATCAGTAAAGGGCAGCCAGTTCAAACAACCGCTGCTGGAGTTCTCTGGCGCCTGTGCTGGGTGTGGTGAAACGCCTTATGTTAAAGTGGTTACTCAATTATTTGGCGATAGGATGATTGTTGCCAATGCGACGGGCTGTTCCTCTATCTGGGGTGCAACGTTTCCAACAATGCCCTACACAAAAAACAAAGATGGACATGGTCCTGCCTGGGCAAACTCACTGTTTGAAGATAATGCAGAATATGGTTTCGGAATGCGCCTGGCTGTTAATGCAAACCGAAAGCAGCTTCTTTATAATGTAGATAAAGTATTGGAGAAAGGCATTGATGGACAATTAAGAGACGCCCTGAACAATGCAAAAGAATTGTGGAAGAAAACTGATGCTGAAGCAAAAGCCAATTCCCAAAAGATTCAAGCGTTGCTGCCTGCTGCGATTGAAAAAGCTAATGCTGACCAGAAAAAAATTCTTCAAAAAATTAGAGAACTGCAAAGCTATTTTGTTGATAAAAGCGTCTGGGCATTCGGCGGCGACGGTTGGGCTTATGATATTGGCTACGGCGGTTTAGACCATGTGATGGCTTCTGGTAGAAATGTGAATGTACTTGTTCTGGACACTGAGGTTTATTCCAATACTGGTGGTCAGGCTTCTAAAGCAACGCCGTTGGGTTCAATTGCAAAATTCGCCGAAGCTGGCAAACAAACACCCAAGAAAGACCTCGGCTTAATGATGACAAGTTATGGTTACGTCTATGTTGCCTCGGTAGCGATGGGCGCTAATAAAAATCAATTTATGAAAGCCATTACGGAAGCTGAAGCGTATGACGGCCCTTCAATAATCATCGCTTATGCACCCTGTATTGCTCATGGAATTGACATGTCGGAGACACAATTAGAAGAGAAAAAAGCAGTAGAAACTGGCTATTGGTTTCTTTATCGCTATAATCCAAAATTAAAAGAAGAAGGCAAAAATCCTTTTATTCTGGATTCAAGAGAGCCAAAGCTGCCAGTTGAAGATTTTCTTAAAGGTGAGAAAAGATACAACTCGCTTAAATTAACTTTTCCAGATAAAGTAGAAGCCTTCTGGAAAGAGTCAGCTAATATTGTAAAAGAGCGATATGAATTTTTTAAGATGTTAGCAGGGAAATAAAGTAATTTAAGAATTAAAAATAAAAATCCCTCCTCAATTATTTGGGGAGGGATTTTTTTCATTTTCAAAACTGTTTCTTAATATTTTATTCCAATTTGTCAAATCTGTTTAAAAATTCACCCCACTTCCCAAAATTTTTAGCACTGAAATGCTGCCTATCCTGGTCTTTAAAAAAGGAGATGCCTTTTAAGGAATCACCCATTACTCGTTTAAAATCATTTACTGACATTACCAAAAAATTGGGCTTATCATCGTCATCTACTAAACACCAGATAAAATAATGGTAGTTATCTTTGATTAAATCTTTTGGTTTCAAATCAACAGCATAGGTATTTTTTGATTTCACTGTCTTTTCATTAAATTCAATTCTTGAACTCTTAACCTGTATTGTTCGAAATTTCGTAACGTAATTCTTACTACCACAATCACATTCGTGATCAATCATTTCAATTTCACCGCCACACTCATCACAAGTAGGTCGCCTGAGTAAATTATCACTCTCACATTTTGGACATTTATTTTTATTTCCCTTGATTTTATAATTACAATCAAGACAGATTAAAGGTATAATTTTATTTTTTTGTATTTTGGAAAAATCTTTACCACATTTTTTGCAGACAAGCGCGGGGGTTAAATTCCATCTTCGCCCGCAATCTTCACACACATGTTTATGAACGATAAAATCAATATATTCATCATAAACTGGATTATACACGTTCCAACCATACTTTGAAAGTTCAAAGGAAACTAAAAATTCACCAAATCGAGAAAAATGTTTTGTTGTTAAATCCTGCGCAGATTTTTTATCCTTCATAATCCATCTCTGAAATTTGTACTTTTCTAATACTGAACAAGTTAGATGCAAAATGTTTTTTAATATTCTTAATAATAGATTTTCTAAACATCTTTTTATTTAGTTCTATTCCTATTCCAACTCGATTTAATTTCTTTGCGACAATAACAGATGTAAAGCTGCCCGCAAATGGGTCTAAAACTTTTTCTCCTTCATAGGTAAACATTCTAATTGCAAATTCTGGAATACCATCTGGGAAAGGAGCTGTGTGCCCCAAAACATTTTCACCTTTGCTGTTGATTTTTATTACAGGAGGAAATTTTACCACATCTTTCCGCCATTTTTTGATAAATTCTTTCGGGATTTCCTGATCATCAGATTGGTGGGACTGTGTCATCAATGTTTTCAAAGAAAATCTTTTTCCTCTATTACTTTTGCTGCGTTCGAAACATTCAAAATTCTTGCATTCCCAGCTTTGCAAGCCAATTTCAGATTGAGTGTTGCCGTTCACTTTTAATGTTCCACATATTGGACAGGGGTAGCGAGTTGTGTCCAATCGGTGTTTATGAAAAACAAAAATATGTTCATAACAATTGGCTGGATATTGGTAAAACGGATAAGGGCGGTCACCGCTTTTATGCCTTTCACTTTGTACCTCGCCTTTATCCCAGATAAAATCATCAACAAAGGTAAAGCCCTCTTCTTCAAATATCTTTGTAAAATAAGATCCTAGCGGCAATCTCCTTTTCCCCCAAACTGCCTTTGTGGTCAGATTATCATTATCAAAAATATCTCCAACATTAAAAACAAAAACGCGATGATTGTCCAATACCCGATAAGATTCTCTAATAATTTTACGCATGTCATTGAGATAATCATCGAGATTTTCCCATTGGGAATATTCGCGGGCATTATAATAAGGCGGAGAAGTAACCATTACATGAATTGACTCTGATTTCATTCCCTGTAAGACAGTTAGACAATCACCCCAGAGAGCCTTTATGCCATTGTCTTTTTTGTTTATGAAACTGGTCAATTGTTCATTAGAATTTTGATATTTGTTTTGAAAATCTTCCTTAATAAACTCTATGTATATATCAGAAAATGATTTAATTATTTCATCACGATTTTGTATTTGATTTAATTTAGAAATTGCTGTCAAGAATTCCTCACGGCGTTCTCTGGAAAACGATTTTAAAAAATATGGATCGCTTATTTTTAAAATCTTATCTAAATAATTTTCCATAACAAACATCCTTTTTCATAGTCAATATTTGAGAATATTGCATTTTTCTCAATTTTAATATAATGTACTTGACATTAAATGTCAAGAAAAATAATAACCATGATAATAAGAAATTTTCGTAACAGTGGCGTCCCCACAATAATTCATTTTAATTTTTCCTTGCTTAATTTAAAATTTTATTGTATAATAAATCCATTCATAAAAAAAAGGATAGAGAATTGTTTATCGATCAAGCAAAAATAACTGTCATTGCTGGAAACGGCGGCAACGGTGTTGTAAGCTTCCGAAGGGAAAAGTTTGTTCCCAAGGGCGGTCCCGATGGCGGCGATGGTGGAAAAGGCGGAGATGTAATTATAAGAACCGATTCAAATTTACATACTTTACTGGATTTTCGCCATAAGAGAATTTTTAAGGCTGAATCTGGCAAACATGGTCAAGGGTCCCAGAAAAGCGGACGCAGCGGCATAGATATCATTATTCGAGTGCCCTGCGGTACAATAATAAGAGATGCTGAAACAACAGATGTGCTGGTGGATTTAATTAAAAATCAGCAGGAGTTTGTTGTTGCAAAAGGCGGAAAAGGCGGCAAAGGGAATCAGCATTTTGCTACGCCGACACAACAAGCGCCAAGATTTGCTAAGGATGGGCGACCAGGTGAAAAAAAGGAAATACAGCTGGAACTGAAACTTATCGCCGACGTTGGGCTGGTTGGTTTGCCCAATGCAGGAAAATCGACGTTGCTTTCTCGCTTATCAGCAGCAACTCCGAAAATTGCAGATTATCCCTTCACTACGTTAAGTCCGAATTTAGGAATTGTAAAGTACAAAGACCATCAAAGTTTTGTGATGGCTGATATTCCTGGACTAATCGAAGGAGCGCACCAGGGCAAAGGATTAGGATTAAAGTTTCTGCGCCATGTTGAAAGAACAAAAGTGCTGGCATTTTTAATTGAATCAACTTCTGAAAATATTGAAGAAGATTACCTGGTTTTAAAAAATGAACTCCATCTCTATAATCCTGTATTACTATCCAGACCCTCAATTTTAGTATTGACTAAAAATGATTTATTACAACAGGACAGTTCAGACGGTATAGATAAATTTAAAAATCTGGAACTGCCAATTCAAAAAATTTCATCGGTTACTGGTAAAGGATTGGATGAATTAAAAAATATTATCTGGGAATTGATTGAAGATGCAAATAAAGAATAGGAACTATACAAATTCTGAAAAACAAGGATTTCAATGTTTATCGACTTAGAGCAACTAATAAATCTTACTGCTATTCAGGGCATTGGACCGACTCGGTTGCGGGCGCTTGTAGCTCATTTCAGATCAACTGAAAAAATATTTCAAGCTCCAATTAAGGAACTATCTTCTATCGATGGCATTGATTATAAAACCGCAAGAAATATCCTGAATTATTCTAATTTTAAATTTGGAGAACAGCAGACTCAAAAAGCCAAAACTGATGAGGTTGAAATTATAAGTTTCTGGGATGAGCGATATCCTGAAAACTTGAAACGAATATACGATCCTCCTGTTTGCATTTATGTTAAAGGTGAATTGACCAAACAGGATAAATTTGCCATCAGTGTTGTTGGAACGCGTTTGCCAAGTTCGTATGGCAAGGTAGCGGCAGAGAAAATTTCCAAGCAACTGGCTCAAAAAGGATTGGCAATAGTCAGTGGGCTTGCCAGGGGAATCGACACGATAAGTCATTGGGCGGCTCTGCGCGGCAATGGACGTACTTTTGCCGTCTTGGGTTCTGGGTTGGATAAGATTTATCCTGCTGAAAATAAAAAATTAGCTGATAGCATTGTTAAGCAGGGCGCCGTAATTTCAGAATTCTCATTAGGAACAGGACCAGATGCTTCTAATTTTCCTAGGAGAAATCGCATAATCGCCGGTCTTTCACTGGGAACAATCGTAGTTGAAGCTGGTGTGAAAAGCGGCGCCCTGTTAACTGCCAATTATGCACTGGAACAAAACCGTGAAGTATTTGCTGTTCCGGGTAACATTAATAGTTCAAAAAGCACGGGAACAAATCAGTTAATTAAGGATGGAGCAAAGCTAATTTCCAGTAGCAATGATGTGTTAGTTGAATTAGAGGCGCAGCTAAAATATTTTTTGAAAAAAGAAAACAACCAGGAAATCCGGCTGCCGGCAGATTTAACAGATATAGATAAAAAGGTCCTTCATGTTTTAACAAACGACCCCATTCATATTGATAAATTATCTCAACAGGTGGGAAAATCCACGGCGGAAACTTTATCGTTGTTACTTCCTTTAGAGTTTAAAGACCTAGTGAAACAATTGCCGGGTAAGTTGTTTGTTAGGGCTTAAAATGTATCCAATCAATAAATTACTGTAATTATGTTTTGTCGGTCTATTTTCACACTTCGACTCCGCTCAGTGTGAAGCCTGTGCACACCTTCATGCTGAGCGGAGTCGAAGCACTATAATTAATACCCATTGATACCATTTTTTTTTAAGTGGATACTTTAAAATGCAAAAACAGATTTAAGTCATTAAAGAAAAATACTGTTTAGGGACAAAAAAATAGTAAATTTGGCTTTTTTGATATTTGTAATTTGGGGTTTGTAATTTGTTTTTTAAATATTGGCCGCAACAAATGAAGAAACAAAGAATTAAAAAATTGCCAGGCGTGGTGTCTGTCGTAAAATGTAGCAACTATGAGCAAGAGCAGGTTGACAGGGCTATTCGACAATCGTTAAAAAATGTTGGCGGATTGGACAGGTTCATTAAGCCGGGCGACAAAGTACACATCAAGCCAAATTTGCTGACGGCTAAAACACCGGAAAAAGCATCAACCACGCATCCGGCGATTGTTTATTCAGTTGTTAAAATTGTGCAAAAGGCTGGTGGAATTGTAACCATTGGTGACAGTCCATCAGGTATTTCCCGCCCGATTGAAGAATACTGGCGAAATTCGGGTTTGAAAAACGTTGCCGCTGACACAGGCGCAAAATTGGTTCGCCTTGAAAAGAATGCTGTTTCAGCACGTTTTGTTAATGGGAACACATATTATATTGCAAATGCTGTGGCAGAAGCGGATGTTGTGATAAGCGTAAGTAAACTCAAAACGCATAATTTGACACTTTACACCGGTGCAATTAAAAACATGTTTGGTTCAATCCCCGGTTTCAGAAAAAGTGAATATCACAAACAGTCGCCCAGGGTTGATGAATTTTCCAAAATTCTTGTAGATATTTTTTCTGCGGTTAAGCCTCAATTAAATATTATGGACGCTGTGGTAGCAATGGAGGGAAATGGTCCATCCTCAGGCAGACCAAAAGAAGTGGGGTTAATTTTAACAAGCACAGATGCTGTGGCGATTGATTCTATTGCCGCAAGTTTATTGGGGTTTGAAGACGGAGAAATAGAAACAACTGAAATTGCCTATCAACGAGGACTGGGAGAAAAGAGAAGAGAGAAGATACTCGTTAAAGGTGAAAGTTTAAATAATTATGAGAATTTGAATTTCTCTCTCCCTTCAAATCATTTCTTAAATTATGTACCGAAAACACTAATTAAAATTGTTGGTAAGCTATTATGGGTTCGCCCAGAACCGCAAGATGGGAGATGTCAGCGCTGCGGCGACTGTATTAGAAATTGTCCCACGCAGGCAATGACAGCCAAGGATGGATTCCCAATAATAGATTATGATAAGTGCATAAATTGTTTCTGTTGCGATGAGATTTGTCCGCATGATGCAATTGATCAGAAAATGAGCTGGCTTGCAAGAAAATTCAGCTAACCTGAGTTATTCCTAAATCAAATTGCTTTCAGGTTATCCCACTTCATTTAAAAATAAAATGCCTGTACAGTTACCTTTGAAATATAAGGAAATATTCTGACAAGTCGGGATGAATAAAGCGGGATAATTATTTGTTTATTACAAAAAATTTTATTGACTAAAAGTTTAAAAATTTGTATATTTCAGTTCTTGGAGGACTAGTCCTAATTGGTAAGGCAGCGGTCTTGAAAACCGCCGCGCTTTGCGCTTGGGGGTTCGAGTCCCTCGTCCTCCGCTAAAGTTAATGTTTATGATGGAGAGGTGCCGGAGCGGCTGAACGGGGCGGCCTGCTAAGCCGTTGTAGGTCTTAGATCTACCGAGGGTTCGAATCCCTCCCTCTCCGCCATTTTTTCCAATTGTCAATCCGCCAGAGAAACGTCGGACGTTCCGTTGAAAATTGTCAATTATTAGCTATACAAATTGTCAAATTTTTATTATTAGATTTTAATATAAAGTATGCTATTTGAAAAAAACGACGAGGTTCGCGTTAGATTTGCTCCCAGCCCAACCGGTTACCTTCACATTGGCGGCGCAAGAACAGCAATTTTTAACTGGCTCTTTGCCAGACGTAATCAGGGAAAATTCTTGCTGCGAATTGAAGATACAGATTTTTCGCGGTCAAATGATAAAATGGTTCAGGCAATATTTGATGGGTTAAAATGGTTGGGGCTTAACTGGGATGAAGAACCTATTTTTCAATCTCAACGGCTAGAAAAATATCGAAACGCGTGCCAGCAATTGATAGACGCAAACAAAGCGTACTACTGCTATTGCAGCCAACAGCGTTTAACAGAGCTTCGTCAAAGTAAGGGAAAAGACAGGGCAGCTTATTTTTATGATAGACATTGCCGGAATCTTTCCGATGAAGATAAACTGAAATTAGAAGAACAGGGCATCCCGCGGGTTGTCCGTTTTAAAATGTGTCCGGGTACTACTGATTTTAAGGATGAAGTTCACGGCTCTTTGACATTCAATAATGATGAAATTGATGATTTTGTAATAATGCGTTCTGATAACATCCCGACCTATCATCTGGCTGTTGTTGTGGACGATCATGCAGAAAAAATCTCTCACGTTATCCGCGGCGATGATCATCTGACAAATACGCCGAAGCAAATATTGATGTATCAGGCGTTGGGCTGGAAAATTCCAAAATTTGCTCATGTTCCTTTGATCCTAGGCAGTGACAAAAAAAGAATGAGCAAAAGACACGGCGCAACATCGGTTTCAGAATATGAACACGAAGGATATTTGCCAGCGGCAATGTTAAACTTTTTGGCACTGTTAGGCTGGGCTCCCGGGGAAAACAGGGAAATATTAACTAAACAAAAAATGCTTGAATGCTTTGATCTCAAGGGAATTAATAAAAGCAGCGCAGTTTTTGACGAGGCTAAATTAGCGTGGATGAACAGCCAATATATCAGTCGGATGAGTGATGAAACGCTTTATCAAAATTTAATACCGTTATTAAAAAGAAATAAAAAAATCAGTATTGAAAATTTTGAAAAGGGTTATGTTATTACCGCGATTTCAATGTTGAAGACGCGGTTAAAAAAGATCAATGATTTTATTGAGTATGGTCGATATTTTTTCAAAGATCCTGAACAATATGAAAAAAAAGCAGTAAAAAAACATTGGCGAGGAGAAAGTTTAATTGAACGTTTAACAATGGCATCAGAACGTTTATCAACCATTATGAAATTTGATGCAGAATCAATTGAAAATTCGACACGTGATTTAGCAGAAGAAATGGACGTTAGCACTGCCAGGCTGATTCATCCGATCAGGGTTGCGTTAACTGGATTCGCAGTCAGTCCTGGATTATTTGAGTTAATGAAAGTGTTGGGAAAAGAAGTAGTAATTCGGCGTATAAATAAAGCGATAGATTATTTAAAAAATAAATATTGAAATATTGGGGAGTCGTCCAGCGGCAGGACACACGGCTCTGGACCGTGGAACCGGGGTTCGAATCCCTGCTCCCCAGCTCTATTTGGTGAATAGTTATTTGTGCTTGGTAAAATCAATGTATTTATTAAATATAAGATAGCCTGTTTTCACTATTCACCAATCACCACTCACAAATCACCAAAAAGCGCCCGTGGCTCAAATGGATAGAGCATCTGACTTCGGATCAGAGGGTTGGGGGTTCGAGTCCCTCCGGGCGTACGATAAAAACCATGGCGCGTTCGTCTAGTGGTCTAGGACGCTGGCCTCTCACGTCGGTAACACGGGTTCGACTCCCGTACGCGCTACTAATTGGTGATTAGTTATTGTTGAGTGGTGCAACATATAATAATAATCAAACGAATATTTATAAACCATCAATTACCAATCACAACTCACCAAGCACAAAAAAATGCGCCCGTAGCTCAATTGGATAGAGCGTCTGGCTACGGACCAGAAGGTTGGGGGTTCGATTCCCTCCGGGCGTACTAATAAATTAAAACAGGTTTTTAGACAAGCTGAAATATAAAGCTTGTTCATCGCTGGTTAAATGAAAAACAGTGGATTTTAAAAATTCCAAATCTCAAATTATAAATTACAAGCAAATTCCAATTATCAAATTTCAGAATTTTATTCAACAATTTATTTAGTAAAAACAAATAGAATAACCGCCTGAACAGATTTTTACCCTTTGATTATGACTTATCATGAAAAATGGATGGAGCAAGCTTTTTTAGAAGCAGAAAAAGCATATAATAAAAAGGAAATACCTGTCGGGGCGGTTATTGTTTTTGAGGATAGAGTGATTGGCAGGGGACATAATTTAGTTGAGACTCTTCAAGACCCAACAGCGCATGCAGAAATTTTAGCGATCACTGCGGCAGCCAATTATTTGGCTCACTGGCGGTTAGAAGATACCTCGCTTTATGTCACTCTTGAACCATGCCCAATGTGTGCTGGCGCGATATTAAACAGTAGAATCCCCAATATTATTTTTGGAGCTTACGATCCTCGTTTTGGTGCATGTGGTTCGGTAACCAATGTTTTAGAAAACAATGGCTTGAATCTTTCAGTAAATGTGATTCCGGGAGTTTTACAATCCAAATGTGAACCCATAATTAAAGATTTTTTTAAAAGATTAAGAACGAGTTCTTTCGAAGATAGAAATAATTAACTGATTTTAATTATCAATCCGCCAGAGAAACGTCGGACGTTCCGTTTAGAATTGTCAATGGAACTCCTGACGTTTTTATTGCGAATTTTCAATTAGCAGGGAGAGGTGCCGGAGCTGGCTTATCGGGGCGGTCTCGAAAACCGTTGTGCCTTCGGGTACCGGGGGTTCGAATCCCTTCCTCTCCGCTATTCTTTAATTGACAATTAGTATGGAGATGGGCTGAAGTTGGCTTATCAGAGCAATTTTGAAAAAAACTTTCGCTTTTGGGGAATGGATTTCAAACTTCTTCATCTCCGCTACATTTTCTAATTGAGAATTGTAAATTTATAATTGTCACTTCTCAATTATAAAGGAGAGATGCCGGAGCTGGCTTATCGGGCACGATTGGAAATCGTGTGAGGGGTTTATAGCTTCTCCGAGGGTTCGAATCCCTCTCTCTCCGCTATCATCTTCAATTGTGAATTGAGAATTGTTGATATAATATGGGGCCGTAGCTCATCTGGGAGAGCGGTACGTTCGCAACGTACAGGTAGTGGGTTCAAGCCCCATCGGCTCCACACGGCTGTGCTAGACGGGGAGCCAGCGGTGCCCTGTAACCTGCAATCCGCTATAGCAGGGTTGAATTCCTCTCTTAGGTTTACTCGTCAGGTATTATGTTTTGATAAGCGGTGTTGATCGTTAAGTCCTGCGCAATAAAGTATTGCCCAACTCCGTCAGGACCGGAAGGTAGCAGCGGTAAGCATGATATTTATGTGCCGCAGGGTTGCTTGGCTGGAGCTGGCTGTCATAATATATTATCAGAAAAGAGGAATCAATGGGAGGTGCACAGCCTTAATTTTTAAAATCCGGGGAAGGTGCTGGGGACAATCAATGACATTGTCCCTTAATTTTATTTAATAAAGGTAACCGCCTTAACCTGTCGAAAAATCGGAGACGTTGATGTCTTACCTCGTGTTAGCAAGAAAATGGAGACCTCAAAAATTTGAAGAAGTTGTCAATCAAAAGCATGTTGTGATGACACTTCAAAACGCATTAAAAACAAATCGGCTGGCAAATGCTTATCTTTTTACCGGTCCTCGGGGTATCGGGAAAACAACCATCGCCCGGATTTTAGCCAAGGCTGTTAACTGCGATAAAGGACTATCAGATAATCCATGTAATCAGTGTGATAGTTGCAAGGAGATAACATCAAGTAGAAGTTTAGATGTATTTGAAATTGATGGCGCTTCCAATACGGGTGTTGACGATGTCAGAAAACTTCAAGATCAATTAAAATATGCCCCCACTCCCGGAAAATATAAAATTTATATAATTGATGAAGTACACATGTTGTCAGGGTCGGCATTTAATGCTCTTTTAAAAACGCTCGAAGAACCACCCTCACACGTAATGTTCATTTTTGCAACAACAGAACCTCATAAAATTCCAGCAACAATCATATCCCGATGCCAGCGTTTTGATTTTAAGAGAATCTCCATCAATGAAATCATCGGTCATTTAAAAATTATTTGCCGTGAAGAAAAAATTGAAATCGATGACGAGTCATTATATCTCATCGCGCGTAAAGCTGAAGGAGGTATGCGTGATAGTCAAAGTTTATTAGATCAGGCGATTTCTTTTTGCGGCACCACAATTAAGGCAGATGATATCATTGATCTTTTAGGTGTTATTGATTGGGAGATCTTTTTTGAATTTACTGACTTTATCGCCAATAAAGATGTTAAAAATGGTTTCCAATTAGCAGAAAATATTTTCGTAAACGGATATGATCTGGGTGAATTTTTAAACGGGATCAATGAACATTTAAGAAATATTTTAATCTATAAATCAACGGGAGCTGTTGATTTTATCGAAGCTTCTGACAATTATAAAAAACGATATGCTCAAATTGGATCCTTGTTTGAAGAGCAGGATTTGCTGAGATTAATACAAACTGCGTCCGATGCTCAGAATAATATTAAGCGAAGCAGCAATCCACGTTTATACCTGGAAATAGTTATCCTCAAGATGATCCAGCTTAATAAAGCACAAAAGATTGAAACGCTGCTTCATGGTATTGATGATTTAAAAAAAAATTCTTTCAACCCAATAATATAAGTACTAAGGAAATAAAAAATCATCCAGTTGCTGCAAAAATCAATCATACTCCGATTTCGACCATACCCATAATGCAAAACAAGCAGAAGAAAGTCGAAGTTGTTAAAGACCAACAGGAAAAAAACTCCGAACAAAAATCAGATGCGGAGAAAACTCAAGAAACCGAGTTCGGTCAGAGCCCCGGATCTGAAAATAAAATTAGTATTTCAATCGAAACCGTAAAAGAACATTGGCAGCAGTTAATTGATGAAATGAAAAAACAAAAAATTGCTTATGGCGCTTTTTTAGATGAGGGCAGACCGGAAAAAATAGAGGGTAATACTTTGACAATTGCATTTGGGATAGACAATGGATTTCACATAAGTTACCTGGAACGTAATCACAAAGATGTTGAAAAAATAATTGATAAAATTCTTGGCGCGCCATTAAAAATTAAATATGCAAAGATAAAACCAGAGAACTCCGAGGGTAATTCAGGAAATAATTACATTGAAAAATTAGGACAAAAAATCCCATTAGTTAAAACGATTGTGGATGTTTTTGATGGAGAGATTGTCGGTTAATAATGGAACTTTTATTTAAGATAACGTATTAAATATTCAAATGCTTATTATGTTATCCAATTTAGAGAATATTTTTACTATTTAACAGTTTAAGGAGATAAATGAATGAAGGGTCTGGGAATCGCGAATTTATTAAAGCAAGCACAACAAGTCCAGGAAGAAATACAAAGAGTTAAGCAAGAATTAGGTGGAATGAAAGTAACAGGTACTTCCGGTGGCGGCATGGTAACAGTTACAGCCAATGGAAAGCAACAAATTCTTGACGTAAAAATAGATCCGGAAGCTATCAAGATGAACGATAAAGAAATGCTGGAAGATCTAATAGTTGCTGGCGTCAATCAAGCCCTCGAACGTTCACAAGATTTAGCCAATGAACATTTAGGTAAAGTAACTGGAGGCATTTTAAATAATTTGCCGGAAGGAATGAAAATCCCAGGAATTAATTTGTAATTATATCAACTAATTGGTTTGATTAAATATTTTATTTATATTCCTGAAATATCAAAAAAAAATAGTTTTTACATCATGTCATCAGTTTATCTTTCAAACTCAATGAATAAAGCCGTGGAGGAACTTTCAAGGCTTCCCGGTATTGGTAAAAAATCAGCGCAACGGCTTGTGTTTTACTTGTTAAAAATACCACGAGAAGAAGTCTCCGAATTGGCTCAATCACTAATTAATGTCAAAGACAAGGCTGCTTATTGTTCAATATGCTTTAACATTACAGAAAGCGATCCTTGTGCAATTTGTACAAATCCGGGAAGAGATAAAAGTATTATCTGCGTTATTGAAGAAGCAAATGATGTTGTTGCATTTGAAAAAACAGGCGACTTTAAAGGGCTTTATCACGTTTTGGGAGGCACTCTTTCGCCATTGGACGGAATAGGACCCGATGATTTGAAAATTAGAGAGCTAATAGTTAGGCTAACTGATGAAGTTAAAGAAGTCATCCTGGCAAATAATCCCAATACTGAAGGTGAAGCAACAGCGCTTTATCTCACAAAATTAATAAAACCCCTAGGAATAAAAATAACCAGAATCGCCAGGGGGATTCCTGTCGGAACAGACCTGGAATATGCCGACGAGATTACTTTATCAAAAGCACTTGAGGGGAGAACGACTCTTTAAATTAACTAAAAATGAAATTTTGTCAAGTCGTTTTGGAGTAATGGATTAATGAATTTTCCCACACAACTGACAGTACTGCGTATTATATTAACGCCCTTATTTTTTGTTGTTTTATTTATTGATGGCTTTACTTGCAAATTGGTCTCTTTTATAATTTTTGTTATTGCCAGCTTAACTGATTGGTATGACGGCTATTTTGCAAAAAAACTTGGCGTCGTATCAAAATGGGGAAAATTTTTAGATCCATTGGCTGATAAAATATTAGTGTCTGCCGCATTTATCGCTTTTTATTTCCTTGGATATGTTAGGTTGTGGATTGTTTTGGTCATAATCATCCGGGATTTCTTAATCACAGGGCTTCGCTCGTACGCTCTACACAAAGAAAAACCCGTAGTAACAAGCCAACTCGCCAGAGTGAAAACCTTTCTTCAAATGGGTTCAGTTTATGTCGTTTATTTTTTCCTTCTTTTTGATCATTTAGCGATAGAAAACGGAACACAATTTGCATTCATTAACTTTTTAAAAAATATTCAATTTATAAACAGGTTGATGCTGGTTGTTGTTTTTCTAACTGTCTATACAGCGATTAAATATTTTATTGAAAACCGCGATCATCTATATTCTATTATAAAATCCTGTTATCGCGCTATTAGCCCCTCAGATTTGTAAATTTACTTTCCTGTTCTTTTACTTCCTGTTATTTTTTTTTATTTCAAAATTTGTCAACATTCCCATAATTTTAATAAAGTTATCAAATTTTTTGCTTGAATTTGATCAAAAAAATCATTAAGTTATGAAAATTAAAAATCTTTGTTGGGTTTTATCGATGAATTTTTTGGCAAGGTTAATATCTACTGCATTTGGAATTGGATACTCTCCAATTGGGCCCGGAACAATGGGAGCGCTGGCAACAGTAATTATTTACTGGTTTTGCCCAGACTTAGCAACGTTACAGTTGTTTTTGTTTTGTATCTTTATTACATTATTAGGGATTTTTACTTCTTCTATTACTGAGAAAGAATTTCAGAAAAATGCCGGTAACAATAAAGTTCACGATCCAGGAATCATTATCATTGACGAAATTGCTGGTATGTTGGTCGCTTTGATTGCCTTGCCCAAAACCATACCTTTAGTGATAGCAGCATTTTTTTTATTTCGCTTTTTCGATATTGTTAAACCTTTCCCAATAAAAATAATTGAAAAACTGCCAACCGGCTGGGGAATTATGTTTGATGATGTAGCAGCAGGTATTTTCTCCAATATTGTTCTTCAATTGATTCTCATAATTTTTCACCTAATTTAAAATATTGACTGTCGCATATTTCGGGGTCTGAATTGTTATATTTTTTTTGTCGCAATCTTCTATTACAGCTTGAATTCAATTGGAACATCGACTGTCGCTGTAATCGGCTTCCCATCTTTTTCCGCTGGCTTCCATTTGACACTCTTAATCGCATCCAATGCCGCTGCATTACATTTCTTATTCATTAGCAATTTTATAAATGTCGTCTTTACAATTTTCCCTTTTTCACTAATCTTAACATTGATAACGACCGTCCCGGAAATTTTTCCATCTTTGACTATTTTGGGTACCTGTAAATTAGCCTGAATTTTTTCAAATCCGCCAACAGGTTCAGGAGAGACATCGAATTGTTTATCTTTGTTTTTGTTGTGTAAAGAAGAATCCTTTGTGGTTTCTGTATGTTCGCTGGCTTTTTCTTTTTTAGACTGTTTTAAATTCCTTTCATTTTCGTTATTTGAAGCCATATCTCCTGCTTCCTGTTTACCAATCTTTTCCTTTTTATCTTGTGTTAAATTGCTTTCATTTTTGTTATTTGAAGCCAAAACTTTAATTTTTTCTTCCTGTTTATTGATCTTTTCATTTTTAACCTGGTTCAATTCAAATTTAACAGGCACAACTGCCCAAACTTTTTCTGGCTTTTCGCCTTGCATCGCCGGTTTCCACTTAACTTTTTTTATCGCTCTAATAGCAGCTTCGTTACATCCGCTATTTCCAAGCGGTTTAACAACTTTTGTCTTTATTACATCACCATCTATATCAACTTTAGTATAAATTACTACCGTTCCTTGAATTCCAGCTTTTCGTGCAATTTCAGGATATTCAAGCGCCTTTTGTATTGCAGCAAAACCACCGATTGGCTGAGGAGGTTCATCATAGCGTATAAACGCAATCTGTTCATCTTTCTCCGTCACAGGGATATTTGCTAAATCATTACCAAAGTTTGATATTTCGACTATGGCACTATCTTCTATTAATTTTGTCTCGGAAAAATTTTCATCATATTTTATTGAAAAAAATTTCCAGCCGGATATAAGCTTTTTTTGCTTCTTATTTACATTCCACTTTTTTTTCAAAATAGCATCGTAACCTGCCACGTCAAAAACGCTATCACCTGTTGATGAATATATTATCTTTGCAAAATTCGTTTTGCCAATTTCATCAATTTGGGTATGAATTATTACCTCTTTTGTATTATCTTTAATTGATGCCAATTTTAACTGTTCAAGTCTTTTGTCATAGACAATTTTTTCTTTAGATGCATTAGCTTTAGCAACTTCATCTTTTACCTTCTTCTGTTCTATTGCGCCCTTCTCAATCAGAAAAGCGACCATAACTGAATCTTTATCTTTTTTAACAATTTTTAGTGGCGTCACTTTATTGTTAGCTTCTACATTTACATCCGCCCCTTTTTCAATTAACAATTTTATCATTTCGGGTTGATGAAAATCCAATGCATATAACAACGGTGTATAGCCAAGAATATTTTTCCCATTTACATCGCCGCCAGCTTCAAGGAGTTGTTTGACTATTTTTAATTGATTATTTTGAACCGCTAACATTAATGCCGTATTGCCGCGTCGATTTTTTTTGTCGAACTTTGCTCCATTTTCAAGCAACATCTTTACTAGTTCATAATGTCCAAATTTAGCCGCCTTCATTAATGCTGTGGTTGAATCTGTTTGACTTGCGTCTTCAATATCAACGCCATTTTGAATAAGTACATTCACAATTTCTTTACAACCTTTTGTCGCAGCAATCAATAACGGTTTTTGACCGAGTTTGGTTTTAATGTTGATCTCCGCACCTTTTTCAATGAGCAAATTAATAATTTCTTTGTTGCACTCTTCTACTGCAAAAACAAAAGGTGTCTCGTTTAATTTATTTCGTGTGTTTACATCAGCCCCTTTTTCCATCAAAAAAAGAGCTATTTCAGCCTTGTTCTTTTGAATTGAAATCATCAGGGCATTGTATCCAAACTCTCTTGTGGCATTTACTTCAGCGCCTTTTTCGACCAGGTATTCTGTTACCTCAAGCTGACCTTTGGATGCAGCTATCATTAAAGCGGTTGTTCCATCTGCCATTAACTTTGAATTGATGTCAAAACCATCTTTAACAGTCCTTTTTACAACTTTCATATTTCCTGTTTTACAGGCACTTATAAAGTCTTCCTTTTGCTGAGCTTGTACATCAAGAGCAAACAACAAAAATAGTGTAATAATAATGCCCTTTGAAAATGAAATTTTCATCATTTCTCCTAATCTTATTAAACTTCCCCCAACCCCAAATCTCCGTGTATTTTAATTACGTTTCCATCTAAATCAGCCTTGAGTTTTTTGGGGGGGAAATATACCGGTAGTCTCTCGCGTAGTTTTTTTAAAGCAACTTTTTTAATTTCTTCAATCATTTCTAAGGGTATTTCGTCAAGAGTGGACAGGTGAAGATCAACCACATATCCTCGTCCGAATTCAGATCCTGGCCCCAACGAAAAATTAGCGACAATATCAAAAAAACCATCCCGAGCTTTGTTTGAAGTTTTCCCTCTTTTTGCCCTGGCAGGATGAAGTTGGAATTTATCACCATAATTATCTTCAAGAAAATCATCCAAATCATTTATTAAATTTTTTAACTTTTTTTCCCATTTACTCAAACCAGGATGTCTCATTTCTTAGCCTTTTTATTGTTAACATCAAATATTTCATCTGCTTTCTTACAAATAAAATGTATCAACTCCAAACTCTCCTTATTCGCCAGAGTTACTTTCACCATTATTCTATCATAAACCCTTGTTGATGATTCAACTCCCATTTTTAGCAAAAGTTCGGAAACTCTTTTTTTTAATACAATGATTTGTTCGGCAAAAGATAAGCAATTACAATCGCAACTACTCCCGCCACAAAAAATATCATCATCCGAGCAGTAATTATTTTCTCATCCAAACCAGTACTGATCCAGATAATAATAAACAGCATTTCTGTATTGTAATTAAAGCCGCTTTACCATGAAATTTTTTCCAAAAAAGAGTAAATAAAATTACGATGAAAAATGTTCCGCACATATTCCTGATCTTCAAGCCCAGTAGGTCCGAAAAGCGCAATTCCTTTACACAACCCAATGCCGTTCAAATTTCTGTCAAACCAGTTACGTAAGCCGCGCCAGGCAGTCCTAATGAAGCCCAGGAAGATTCCCCTGTAGCGCGTTCGGACAAAGCTGCTGCCCAACCAGGCAGGTTTCTTCCTGCAGCGGTTTTATATATTAGTAGTAACTATTCAAAACCCTTTTTCAATTAATAATTGAGTTTATTAGAAACATTCAATCAAACCAAAACCTCAATCTCCCCGGGCAGCATTTTTACATGAATTGGAGTGTTGCCGACTAATTCACCATCTATATTAAGAATATAATCTTCCAGGGGAACGATTGAAAATTCCTTTGCCTGGTAGTAACCTACAATCGGATCTCCAACATGAGCGCCCGAAAAAATTTTTGTGAACAAAAATAATAATTTCAATCTCCCGGCTTTGCGAACGACCAACAAATCTATTAAACCATCATCAAACTGTGCTAAAGGCGCTGCTTTCATAGCGTTGCCGGTGTGAATTGTATTACATCCCAGAATAAAGCCATAATCCCCGGCGATGTTCTGACCATCTATGCTAATTCTTGCGAGACGCTTTTTGTATTTAATCACTTCTATTATTGCAGCAATATTGTAACGCTGTCCTCCCAGCCATCTTAATTTTTCAGCTAATAAATTGATATCCGTAGGCAATCCCCAGCCGATAATATTAAATCCGTAAATGATCTCGCCGGCGGCATCAACTTCGGCAATGTCAACTTTGCGCAACCGTCCGGTAACAATCCGTTTAGCAGCATCGAGTGGATCAAGGCAATTCATGTCACGCATGAATGAATTTCCTGTACCCGCTGTGATAAGTCCGATTGGTAATTTCTTTCCATCTTTCCTGGTTAACATACCATTTACAATTTCGTGCATTGTTCCGTCCCCGCCAACAGCACAGAAACCGTCATAACCATCAAAGTTAAAAGTATTTGCCATTATCCGCGCATGTCCGGCATAGCGGGTTTCTTTAATATCAATTTCAGCACCTGCTTTTTTGAAAACAGGTTTCACTTTTTCAAGAATGGCAATACCTTTTTTATTCCCGCCGTGAGGATTTACAACAAGATAGTACTTACTCATAACCCTCCCTTAATTTGTTTTTTTTTATTGCTAAAATATTCAAATGTATCAATAACTTACTTTAATTTATTGATTATTTATTTTATAATTCCATTAAGAGATTCCCAACCTGTTTTGATCTGATCCGGGCAATTTCTTAAACCATATTTTACACATTTATAATACATTTTAGGAATCTCTGATTTTTTAATTTCTTTCGGATCATAATAAATATCCTCACCAATTTTATCAAATACATATTTTTTATAAATACTTTCAAGCTCGTCTTGCAGCATCCCTTTTATTTCAACGACACGAACATCAAAGCCAAGTTTTCTAAGCCGCTCTCGAAGTGGTTGATTTACATATCCTGTGCATATTTCAATACGATGTTTTTCCGGAGCTGCCCCAAACTGTTCAATGAGTTTTATGGCTAAATCTGCATATTTTTTTAAATATCTTTTACTTTTAAAATGGTTCTTAGTATCATCCCTAAAATATTCAATAGGTACAATCGCACTTTTTACTTCTCGTTCATCCGACACACCAACCATTACCCCACATAAAGGGAATCCCCAACCCGCATCATCAATTCTCAAAACATCAAGATTTGGTGGTACAAAGCTTTCATAATCTTTTTCTAGTAATTTACTCAGAATAAAACTGTCAACACATACAATGCTATGACCCTTATTTTTCTTATTATAGGTATATATTTTTATGTTCCACTTTGGAGTTATACCTTTTTCTTCTACTCCTGAATATGAAGCTTTTAAGTATTTATTATTTTCGCTTCTCTCTTGTAAATATCCCTTTTTAAGCGCCAGCTCAAGTTGAGCTAAAATAAACTCAATTTCTTTGGAATTAAATATTTTTTTTGAAAGATCAATTTTCATACTTATTTTATTATCTGTTGAAGGTTGATTCTTTTATAAAATAACAAATCTGTCAAAAATGTCAAGCAAAAAAGAATCAAAACAAAATAAACCCAAATAATGCAATTAAAATAAAAAAATAATTACTCAATCGTCTGTATTGCGTCTATTTATAATACATAGAACAAATCATATAAATAAGAAGAGGCGTACAAAAAAATGAAAACCGCAAACACA
>Ga0208771_1000109_pt1 | contig 51440 bp, 54 predicted proteins | sample AntAceMetag02UKX_FD_184775 | JGI IMG/M metagenome (GOLD analysis project Ga0208771, IMG submission 184775) | Saline lake microbial communities from Ace Lake, Antarctica - Antarctic Ace Lake Metagenome 02UKX (SPAdes) (version 2) | ecosystem: Environmental > Aquatic > Non-marine Saline and... | reverse complement strand
GCGGATACATATCCACTGCACGGAAGAATGGATACCGTGTTCTTGACGCTATTCAAAATGCGTTTGTGGGAAACCCATTCATACCCGCGGTCTGCCCTGTCAAAGAGTCCTATAGCTGAGTAGTTACGATATTAGAGGCCATAATAGGCAATACCCATAATTATATATAATAATAACTATTATATTTGTTGGGGCCAACTGAACATGCATGGATTCAATACGAAACCGATATAGTTTTTAATTAGTCGTGTACATTATTTTTGTATATGATTTGGCACAGGATATCATCTATTGAAATGAATGGGATCAGTTAATCCATTCGTTAGAGGATATGATATAATCTTAATACGCCAACGTTTCGATGATTTCGTCTTCAGGTATGTGTGTCACCGATAAAAAATAGTTCCTTTAGTTTCTGTAAAGGTACTGCCACAGGTCTTGCACCTGAAGCGTTGACGCCCTGCTTTGGTCTTGCCAAACTTAATGATGTTTTGTTGATGCTCACTTTGCAACTTTTCATGATCTGCACATGCAGCATTTGGACAGAAGTCACCGACTTGAGCAAACTTTGACAATATAACTCCTCTTGGTTGTTGACGAATGCTATCAAGTATCCAATTGTTCAACAACACTTATAAGGGAGACTATCCCAAAATTAGTATATTCTATTATTGCCTTAAATCATTATCGACGGCCGGAAACAAAGGGGATGGCTCCGCTTTCATCCTTGGCCTAAAGACAGGGGACTTCCCGCTCTGCACTCTCCACTCTCGCAAGTTAAACGAGGGATTAAGGCCACTTCTCTAAGAGGAACGTATCGGGAGGATCTTCGACTCTTCGTCTTTGGCGCTTTTCTCAGGTTCAGGGACCTTGTTCCTATCGACAGTTTTGCTCCTGTCAGGCTGCTGATGTAGCGCACTTCCAGCCTTCGCGCTCAGGGCGTACATGTACTCTTGGAACACTATCCTTCCGTCAGGACCAAGACGGGTGGCATACCCTTGATCCTGGTGATTCAGGGACGTTTTGAACTCACGCCACCACCAATCCAACCTCATTTCGGCGCAGGAAAGGCGGCGTCCAAGGATCGTTGTATTGCATGAAGAGAGGGTCGCCCCGAGTTTCTATCCCATGAGTTTTCAGTGTATCGTTCAGGATATCAAGATGTTTCATGCGACTCACCTCGTTGGCATATCCAGAGAAGGTTATCAATGCCATCGTTCTCTTGTTGATGAGTTCGATATTCACTTGATCACCTAAAGGTTGAGGTGCCCCATCCAGATCGAACCCTTCGGGCATGACGAAAGCCATGAACCAGTTTCCGTCTTCTTTCCCGGTGACGACTGGCGCTGTCATCTCGATATTCTTTTCGTCCTCGTTAGAACCGGATATGTAGTTAAAAAGCTGGCCAAACCCCTGGTTTTGGCTTTCAGAAAGGGTTACGGCCCAGATCTGGTCGGAGTACTCCCTTATCTCAACATCGTTCTCGAAAGACTCGAGAACTTCGTAAGGCGGTTCTGACACTGTCATGGACATGTACACTCCATAAAGTGTCCAAATGACGAGCACCACCAAGATCATGGCGCCGACCATCCGGATTTTTGACATCTCGTGCATTGGCTCTACTCCATAGTATCAAAATGATTTTCCAGTCCATCGTGGAAATGGACGCTGGTTTTTGGAATTTTTGAGAAAGGCGGTTTCAAGCGAGCAGCTTTATAGTGTTATTTGATTATGAATATTTATACTTTTTTGGAGGGATCGTCATGTCATCCCTATGATTTATGGTAACGATCCCCAAAAATCCGTCCACCGTGATGAGGTCACCAGTATCCATCACGTCGACTGCGTTTGGAACCCCGGTGACGCAGGGGATCCCATACTCCCTTGCGATTATGGAGCCGTGGATCAGCATCCCTACCCCTGCGCTCCACGATCGCCGCCGCCAGAGGTACAACGAAGGTCATGTTCGGGTCGACGGCGTCTTACCACCAGGATCTCTCCGGATTTGAAGCTGAAAAGATCCCGATCATCTCTAATGACTCTAACCTTTCCAGTAGCAACGCCTTGACTTGCTGGCTGGCCTACGAGCTGCCGTGCCTTCATAGAAAACAGAACGGTCCCGGTTTCTTTTCGGGGCGCTGCTTTGGGCCGGTGGTGAGGATCTTTTAGGGCTGTGATCAGTTCCAAATCAGGTATTTTGCCTTCTTGGATGCTACCTTTGACTTTCAGGCGCCTGAGTTCTTCAAACCTTGCAGAACTGAGCTGGGCTTTGATCCGTCCCAAGTAGATGTTGTCATCATCTACTCAATCGGTAGCTTGCCCTTGCAAGGTCGAGAAGCTCTTCCATCTCACTTCTCTCTTGGCCCCAGAACCACGATAAGAACTTTTCTTTATAGTCATGCACCCAACAATTGACTTTTTAAATTTTCACTAAGGATCGTCTCAATCCACGCTTTTGCAAAGCTCAACTGTGATGAATATTTCATAAAATATCGATCTATGATGTTTTCATATGGCCCGTATTAATAATAAACATTGTTGATATTGCCCGCTTAACTTGACTTTGTCAGATTAGACAGTTACAACCTACCGAGCAAACCTTAAACCTGTGGTGGCCACCGCATGCATACAGGCAGATTGAAACGTAATAAGAAAACGACTCGTTATCTGTGTGGCAACATGGGATCAGTAGTTATCGATTTGGCGATTGAATCTGAAATGTGACAAAGTCAAGTTAATGCTCTTCCAAATGAATTCAATTGGATTCAAGTGAGGGGAGTATGGTGGGAGATATACCAAATCTATGTTAAGATTCTTGGCACATTCTCGGGTCATTTTTGCCCTGTGTGATGCATACAGGTCTAAGATGATAACGATTCGCGTATTCGAATTTAAATACCGTATACGCACTAAAAATTCACAAATAGCTTCTTTCTTAGAGTTCTTTTTAAAATCAGTGACTGAAACACCATTAACAGCATAGAACCCGAATACATTCGCCTTTAACTTCAAAGTATTTTTGCATATTTTTGGCTTGCCAAACGACCATAATCTTTGAGTATTTGCTGTCGTTTGTGGTGATGCCTCATCAAGAAAGCCGATTATGACATTCCCCTCCAATGTTGATAATTTTTTTTTAAGATTTCTTCTGCATCATCTGGACGCTGGCACAATCTAAAAATCGAGTGATATCACTGGGTCGGAACATCAGAATGAAGATCCCTCTGCAGGTCAAAACAATCTATGCATGCGGGTTTTGGGATATCGAGGTGGGTAGCTGTATTTCAAAAAAGCCAAAATCACTTGATTTCTAGATAGTGCCTGGACGCTGATAGTCACGTGGATAAGGTTTTGCGTAATTCATACCGAATTTTTTTAAAATTACTCGTATCTGTTTTAAGCTATAGTCAATACTAAATTCACGAATTACGAGATCATGCACCTCATCAGTTGTCCACCCCTCTTTCTGATGAAGAATTTGTTTTAATTTATCCTTATCTTGATCAGATAATCTAGAGGGGCAGCCGCCACCCCACCTAGGAATTAAGCCGTCATGACCTCCTTCGTTCCATCTACTTTGCCAAATATAGGCCACACGTCTTGAAATCCCAACAAGTTGTGATGCTTCTATAACACTTTTACCTTCATATCGATATTTAACAAAAAACAATCTCATTATAACTTTTGGATTTTCTTCTGATTTTATCATCTTGATTAATTCTTCGTAAGTTACATGTATTTAAATATGGACTTCCTCTGACCTAGGCATTATATAGGGTTGGGCTCATATGAGTTAAATCTATGGTATATGACTATAGTCTCGCTTAGCCGCTCGCAAGCCACGGCCTTTAGGCCGTGGTAGTTGACCCGATCGAAATCCTCAAACCCGAGCCCAAGAATACTGTTCTACATGAAGATTGGGATTGCTGATACCAACTTCGCCCGATATGATATGGCAAAAGCCGCCATTAACGAACTGAAACGAGAGTGCTCTGCTCAGATCGAGAGATACACAGTTCCTGGCGTCAAGGACCTACCAGTGGCATCAAAGATACTGATAGAAAAGGAGGGGTGCAACATCATCATGGCTCTTGGAATGCCGGGGCCAAAGCCTATCGATAAGACCTGCGCCCACGAAGCTTCAACGGGTCTGATCATGGCCCAGCTCATGACAAACACCCACATAATCGAAGTGTTCGTCCACGAAGACGAGGCCGAAGATGAAAGGGAACTGGCTTTCCTTGCGGATCAAAGGACGCGAGAGCACGCCCAGAACGTGATTAAACTTCTTTATTACCCAAAAAGGCTCACCAGGGAAGCGGGAACTGGTCAGAGGGAGGGATTTGAGGACGAAGGGCCGATAAGCTATTAGCGCGACATCGAAAACGCGATATTGCTTTTGAGATATAGCGAGAACCAATTAGTTTCATCTAATTGGTTCACGACTATAAACGCGAGATCGGGCGGTGGCAGAAAGGGAATGATGCAAGAGTGTTATGGAGTGCAGAATCATTCAACCTCCTCGAATCGCTCTCCTTTGACCCCACAGACGGGGCACTTTTCCGGAGGCTCTCGCTCTGCAGTCATTCCGCAAACGGGGCAGACGTAGTAGGAGAAGCTCTCTTCCTTGGATTCTTCCAGCCGTTCCATCATGTCGTGGTAGAGCTTTGCGTGGATCTGTTCCACATCGTTGGCGTACCGGAAGGTCCTTTCGGCAGACTTGTTGCCCTCGGCTTTTGCCGTCTTGATCATTTCAGGATACATCTCCTTGAACTCTTGAGTCTCCCCAGCGATCGCTTCTCTCAGGTTCTCTTTTGTGGACTTGACGGCACCGAGCGCCTTGAGATGGTTTATGGCGTGAACGGTTTCGGCCTCTGCAGCAGCTCTAAAGAGCTTGGCCGCCTGACGGTATCCATCTTGGTCAGCTTTCTCTGCAAAGGCCAGGTACTTCCTGTTAGCTTGAGATTCGCCTGAGAAAGCTTCTTTCAAACAATCCTCTGACTTAGACATAGTCTTAACTTATCGAACCCGATTTGATAAAACCTTATCCAAGATTTCGACACAAGAGTTTAATATTTATCCTATTCGTGTCGTTAAACACCAATCTCGCGAGATCAAATCAGTAGTTATCCGATTTGTTCTCGATTACAGGCTCATCTTCACGCAAAATATAGTCAAGAACCGATTAGATAACACTAATCGGTTCTTACCAGAATAGTGCTTAACGATACGAATAGGCCAAATCTCAAACTCTTGTGAGTTAGAGATTTGGCTCAAAGGTATCGTTAAGCACTATAGATGGAAAGGGCCGTTGGCCCTCTCTGTCATCAACCTACGAGACGAGTTCGTAAGTCACTACGACGTAAGCCGTAATTTCCACCATGCCAGAATCCACATAAGACGTCTCGAAGGGTTGGCGGTGCATCCAGGGCTGGCGCCATTCAGAGTACCCCATCCCTGGCCAGAACGAGTCCCATTCATCCCATTCGTTCCATCCGTGAGAATGACGGAGGATTCGCGGGCCAGATGGCTCAAGGATCTCCAGTGTCTTTCCAAGCTTCAACCCGGCTGCAGTTGCCAGCTCTTCGCCATTCTGTTTTGCGTTTTCGACGGCCTTTTTCCTGGCCTCAGACATGGCAGAGTTTGTGTCATCGAGCCAGTAACCTGTGACCGCAGCGGTTGCGCCTTCTGCCTCTACTGATTCAAGGCACCGCTCGAGCGTTGTCTCATCTTTGGGATCTAGCTGGACTCTGATCTGGTCTGTGACCTGGTTTATGACCTGGTCTTCGACGATCATGCAGGTTGTGTTGTTGCAGATCCGTTTGTAGGTCCTGATGGTCTGAGCGTTTCTTCCGTATCCTGACTGGATCTCATCTCTTGAGATGCCAACAGCCAACAAGGCCTCGATCGTCCTGTTCAGCTTTTCTGCGTTAAGGGCAGAAGCTGAAGTTACGTTATCGTCGTTTGTCGTCACACTGGCGGTGACGAAGACTGCATCTGCCGGTACTGTGACTGATCCGTCACCTGCCACCGTCAAGATTGGCACAAAATCGAAACCCAGGGCAGGGATGGACAGAGCCAGAGCAAGGACCACGAAACTCAACGCGATTGCCATATGCTTCAAAGGTAAACCCCCAAAGAGTCATATGGTCGTGGCGATTATTAAAATATTCGGTCGATAAGATGGCGCCCCTGGGCCAATAAACCAGATCGAAGGGGTCTGGCCCAGAAGTTAGCGCCACTTCTTAACGCCTGAAATTCACCATTCTGAATCGATTTGATCTCTCGCTATTATGGTGTTCTTGTGAGAATTAATCGGTGCTATCCAATTGGTTCTTCTGTTAATTGATGCGCTGAAATGGCATCTTTCAGCCCGGGTACCTCTTCGACACCAGCCGGAACTGTGATTGCAGAGCCTTCAAAGTCGTCTCCTATGGGTTCGTACTTTCCGCCAAGACACTTTGATAGGAACGGTTCGGCCACAGCGTAGAAGGATATCCTGTTTTCGGGCTTGGCAAAGCCGTGGCCCTCGTCTGGATATAAGACGTAAGTCACTGGAATTCCTTTCTCTTGCATCGCCTGAACGATCTGATCGGATTCGTTCTGTTTTACACGAGGATCGTTTGCACCTTGACCTATCAACAGTGGCCGCTTGATCCTATCTGCGTAATTCAGCGGGGAACGACTGTTCAAAAGAGCCCGCCCCTCTTCGGTCCGATGGTCACCCATCCGAGTTGCAAATATCTCGATCTGGGGCTCCCAGTAAGGCGGAATCGACTCGATCAAGGTCGTCAGTTTCGAAGGTCCCACGATATCCACGCCACAGGCAAAGACCTCTGGCGTGAATGTCAATCCCGCCAAAGTAGCATAACCGCCATAGCTTCCGCCCATGATCCCTATAAGATCTGGGTCAGCAATTCCCTCCTGCGTAGCCCAGTTGACGGCGTCGATCAGATCGTCATGCATCTTGGCACCCCATTCCAGGTTGGCAGCGTTAATCAGGTCTTTACCAAACCCTGTCGATCCTCTGAAGTTGACGCTCAAAACCGCATAACCCCGGTTGGCAAGCCATTGATGAAGAGCGTTGTAACCCCACGCATCTCTAGACCACGGTCCGCCATGAACATAAAGGACCATAGGAAGTGGTTTATCGGGCTTGCCGTCACCATCTTGGTCGCCGCCCAAAGGCAAAGTGTAGTAACCGACCAGATCCAGTCCATCGCGAGACCTGATGATGACAGGCGTCATTTTGGCAAGATTGAGGCCTTCCAGATCTTCCTGGTTGGTGAAAAGAAACTGGGCAGATTTTTCCTTTCGATCGTAGAGATAATATCGGACGGGTCCATTGTCGAGGAGATAAGCCACAATCCAGTAGTCGTCCTCGAGAGTCCTGCTCAAAACCTCCACATCTCCACCGGCAACGACGCTGAGACGTTCCAGATCTTCTTTGATCTCGTCATCCAGAATCTGCCAGCTTTTCCGCTCGTAGTTGAAGGCCACAGCTTGGACATTCTTCTCGGTAGGATGAATCATGACGTCGCTGAAATCGGATCTTTTGTCTTCGGCAAGTAACTTCATCTCGCTGGTCTTCATATCCAAAGAGAACAGGGCGGCGGTGTTTCTATCCCGACTGTCTGAGATGTAGAGGGTCTCTCCGGTGTTGTTGAACCCGAGTACACCAGTTGTGATCACGTCTTCCATCGGGACCTTCATGAAAGTCTCCCAGGTTCCGCGTTCTGTTGGCGCGAAGATCTCAGCACCGCCGTCAGGTGTCATCTTGGTTGCGAACCTCACGTTGTAATCGTCGTCGATGCTAAAGCCTGCAAACTCCTGATTTTTCAGAAGGAGGGTCATGTTCCCGGTTTCGACGTTGAGCCGGTAGATGTCATGGAACCTGGGATCTCGATCGTTGAGCCCGATTATGATCTCTTCAGGGAACTTTTGGCTTACGACCAATATCTGCGCCTGGACTCCCTCTTCTGGCGTCATGTCTTTAACCTGGCCAGAGGTCAAGTTGACGCTGTAGATCCGCCAGTTCTCGTCGCCCTCTTTGTCCTGGATGTAGATGATGTGTTGGCTCGTGTAGGTCCAGCTGTATGCCTGAATCCCTCGGCCAGTGTCGTTGGTGACAGGTGTTGCCTCTTCAGGGGTTTTGGCAGGACCCACCCAAACGTTGAGAACGCCGTTAAAAGGTGCCAGGTAGCCAATCTTCGACCCGTCAGGACTGAGCCTGACAGATGCTTTGTCAGGGTTTCCGAACAGCACTTCTCTTGGGATGAGCATTTCACCTCCATCGTCCAAATCTCTGTCACCCTCCTCGGCGCATCCGCTCAGGAAGGCGGTCAACAAGAACATTCCGGTAAAGATCGTTCTCTTCATGTTTCCCTCAAAATTATCCTCGAAACTTCATCAGAACATGCCACGCACCCACACCCACAATTCTTTGAGTATCATGAGTACGCCAAATCTCTATTCTTCGTCTCATTCATCGCACAGTGTGACATTGCATTAAACTTAAATAGATAAATATGTCATCCTCGCCACAACCAACCATGTAAGGCCACATGGAAGGGAACAAGGAAAAGGCACATGGAAGAGAGAATAATGGGCATAGGTCTGATGTAGATGAGCGATTTAGTGTTTGGCGATTTTGGCATACAAATAATCGAGAAGCTTCAGGCATTCTCCCCGAAGCTCGATCTGCCTTTCCAGATGATCTCTTTTCTGGGCGACGAGACTGCCTTCATCTTAGGGATCGCCCTCATAGCTTGGTGTTTTAGAAAGCAGCTCGGTATCGAGATGTTGTATCTCGTCGCCTTTGCAGGAAGCTTCAACACCCTGGTCAAAGGGTTCTTTGGATTTCCGCGCCCGTTCCAGTCCTACCCCGATCGAATACTCCAGCTCGACAGCATTGGCGGCTACTCCTATCCGTCAGGTCATTCTCAGCTATGCGCCACCTTCTATGGGTATTCTGGGTTACACATTTCGCAACGTCAACCGTGGCGCGTTATACGCCACCTTCAGCGCAAGTCTCGTCCTTTTGATCATGACGTCTCGCATCTACCTGGGCGCACACTATCTCTCAGACGTTCTGGCCGGAGCCCTCCTTGGGATCATAACTTTAGCAGCATACATCTTGCTCAAGCCGAAGATAGAAGAGTTCGTCTGGACCCAAAGAGATCTCAAGATCGCCTCTCTTGCGTTCCTTGGCTCGTTTGGCATTGTGGCGATCTCGACGATTTCCACAGTTGTGACGCATCACAGCCTTGAGATAGCTGGGATCGGGTCGATGCCAGGCGTGATCTGTGGCGCAACGGTAGGGCTCTTGCTGGAGCGAAAAAGGATTTGGTTCACAACCGAGGGCGTATCAAATTTGGTCAGGATTACGAGGATGATTGTTGGCCTCTTGGTAGTTACAGCGGCCTACATCGGATCTGCGATTCTCTTTGAGCCGTTCGAAGGGGGCTTCTCCTCGATAGTGGCCGATTTTCTCCGCTACTTTGGAATCGCCTTTGCAGCCACCTACGTTGCCCCATATTTTTTCTCTCGGGTCGAGGCAAAAGTGACAAAAAAAAAGAGAAAAGGGCGCGGATTTTGTTTTGAAATGAATACCTAGCTAGCTTGCTTTGAGGTGGTGAAAGGCAAATATAGTGTTTAACGATATTTTTCAGACAAATCTTAGACTCGTGAAAATTTTAGATTTGACCTATTCGTATCGTTAAGCAATATTCTGTTGAGAATTGATTAGTTCCATCTAATTAGTTCTCAACTATAACCAGCTCAAGGATTGATGTGAGCGAGCCCCATATTGGGATGTGAGTTTTCTGCCTATAAATCAAAGCAATATGCAGTGGTTTAAATCATGTTTCGCTACAATTTGACATGTCACAGAAAAAAACATGTCAGGCGATCTGGCGTGCATAATTCCGTTCTGATTTAGAGATGTGGAACCAGTGCCAGAAGACCTGAAAATTTGATTATTGTCTGTGCTCACTGCAGACGTTCTCGTCTGTGGCTTCCTCGAGATGCCCTTCTTTCCAGTTGGATATGGCGTCGTTGACAGTACCTGTAGCACCAACGAAGACATCTATTCCGTACTGCTCAAACATCTGGACAGCTTTTGGACCCAGTCCTCCAACAAGCATTGTGTGAGCACCTTTCGATGCTATTAGCTCTGGTGGAAGACCGGTTCCGCCCATGTGCTCGCTGGTGTTCGGGACCACTTCGACTTCACCGGTATCTGTGTCCACTATGGTATACGTATCAGAACGGCCAAAGTGAGCTGAAATAAGATCATCGAGGCCACCTTTGCCCATCGTCGGAACGCAAACTTTCATGTCATATCACCTATTTTGACCGCCCTGTCCGGCACCGCTTCCACTGCCGCCTCCGCCGCCGCGACCCATTCCGCCGCCGCGACCTCCTCCACGACCACCTCCGCCCCCCATTCCTGCATGGGCCGGTGCCGAGGCTGAAGAGGTCTCCTTGAGCTCGCCATTCTTAAACCGCTCCACCGAGTCTTTCACGTTGCCACCGTCAGCCAGGTATATCTTTACACCAGCTGCAGTGAGGGTCTGAGCCGCGTTGGGTCCCACGTTGCCGGTGATCAGAACAGAAGCTCCTAAGTTGGCAATTGTCTGCGCAGCCTGTATTCCAGCTCCGCTTGCGGCTCCGGCGCTGTTGTTGGGTGTCGACTCTGCCACCAGAGTTTCTGAATCCACCAATACGAAATAGGCGCATCGCCCAAACCTCGGATCGAGGGGGGCGTCCAAACCAGGACCGCTTGCAGTAACACATATTTTCATGTTAATTCATCCCATATTCTTCTTCAATGATCTCTCGACCAGATCAGGTTTCTTTTGGCGCAATCTCGTTCCAGAATAAGCCCATTTTGCTCTTGCTCAATTGTCAGTTTTTGATATCCAACTCGACCATTCGTCAGCCACTCTGACCATCTGTCGTCAGGCCACAAATTGTCGAATTCGTTGCATCTTTTGTGCTCAAGATTTCTGGAACGTCTCACGCCAGTCGAGGACAAATTAGATGAAGCTAATTTGTTCTCGCAAGATTAGTGCTTAACGACACGGATAAGCCAAATCTCAAATTCACAACAGTTTGGGATTTGGCCGAAAGGTATCGTTAAGCACTATATCTCCACCGTTTACGTAGTATATGCGACCATATATTTGAATGTTATTAGCTTGACTTTGTCAGATTACCTTAGCGATTCCGTTTTCCCCTTTTTAGTGGAGTATAGTGTTTAACGATACTTTTCGGACAAATCTCAAACTCGCAAGAGTTTAAAATTTGACCTTATTCGTATCGTTAAACACCAATCTTGCGAGAACCAATTATAGTCCTGAACCTTAGACTTGACACGTAATGCAGTATACTGGAGGAATCATCTGCTTACAAGACCTGTAGTTTCTTGGGTTAACATCACCGCTACACATCAGATAAGTGTCAAACTTGGCGTTCGGGACTATAGTCTCACATAATTGGTTCTCAACTATATATTGCTGGTCTGATCCGTTCTGATCATGATAAGGCCGATAGAATTTAAATTTGATTTGCGTCTAGAAGACCTGCCAATTGCATTAATTAATTTAAATAGATTATGTAATAAACGATATTCAGGGGAATTGGATAAGATTCTTTCAGCTACAGTACCAGTTTATGGCCCTTCTCAAGCTGCTGAATCTGTTCTTCGCCTTTGGCGGCCAGTTCCTTGAACTGATTGATAGTATCCCGCATTTTGGGCAGTGCTTCCTGCTTATAGGTGCTGATGGAGTCCAGCGCTTCCATGACATCGGCAAAGGCAGTCTTCATCCCCTCGACGGAGATGTTGGCTTCCATTGATCGTTTCTGGATTTCCGCCCCTTGATACTTCAGCATTTGCGAGGTGTTGCTGATGATATCATTTGTGGTCTCATTGAGCATTTCAATCTTCTTCAGGACGATCTTCTGGTGATAGAGAGCGCCGGCAACCGTCACTGAAGTTCGCAAAGCTGAAATTGTCACAGTTTGAGCCCTTTCTACCCCGCGCATCAGCTCCTTATTATTCCTGATAACAACTTCCATCGCCATTACGCCCTGCTGATTGACGATGACCATCTGCTGCATATCCATAACCCGCTGCCGCAGCGGAAAGAGGACTTCTTCAGCGACAAATCTAACTTTTTCCGGGTCTTCGTTCCTGGCTCTGGCCGCTTCTATCTGCATCTCGATCGATTTGTCCATCAGGGTGCACAGCTGGATCTCTTTCATCAGCTTCTTGGTCAAACTGCGCAGTGCCTGCTGCTCGATCTCCAGAGTAGTGTTATCGTTTTTCAGGATTGTCTTCCCTCCGTCTAGAGAGAGGATGATATCCGCAATAGCCAAATCTGCCTTCTGGTATCTGGCAAAATAGGTCCTGACCGGATCGAACACCTTGCCGAAAATGCCCGTCTTGGTAAAATCGATCTGGCCGGGGTCCAGGTCTTTTAGCTCCCGGTTCAAATCCATCAAGCCTTTTGCCACAACGCCGCCTTCATCGCCGTTTCTGGATAGACTCCCGACTGTCACCTGCAGCAAAGAGTTTTTGGCGGCCGAGCTCTTCATAGAGTCGGCCCCAAAGGACTCAACAGACTGGAGGATATACTTCTTTTTGGCAAACTCATCGATATCTAAGGCCAGAATTTGCGCAACGTTGCTCTCCGCTAAAGCCTGAAGCTGGGCTACTTCCTCAGGTACCGGCTCGACCTGTTCCTGTACCTCTTTCTTGATCGCTGCTTCATTGGGAACCTCCATGGTGAAAAGTTCCTGGACCCTGTCTTTAATCGCTGCCTCATCGGGCACCTCCATCGTGAAAGCCATCTTAGCCCCTCTGGTATCTACAGCTCTGCATTGAACAGGTTGCGCAGCTTATAAACAACGTCATTGGTATCTGCGTTGATGCAGGCACCCTCATTGATTTCAGCGATAGTCTTCAGGGCCTTGATATTCGCATTATATCCAATTGTGTGTATAGTTATTCCAAGATCCTTCACGATGCCTTCAATAGCGTTCAGCGAATGGCCTTCATTTGTCTCGCCGTCACTGAGAACGAAGATCATAGGTTTCAGACTGGGATCTACAGCCCGCTGCTCCTGGATCATATCCATGGCGACAGCAATCCCATCGAAGGTTGCCGTGCCGCCGACGGCCTGCAAATCATCGACCGCTCCGGCAAACGAGGCCCTCTGATTCAGATCGAATTTGGCGATCGGCAGATCGATATTGACGTCGTTGGAATATGATACCAGGCCAATCATATTGTCCTTGCCTATATAGTATTGACCTTTGCTCAATGAATCTTTCAATTTATTCAGCGGCTCGCCCATCATGCTGCCTGAGACATCGGCCACAAATACTGCGCAAATACCGGTGTTTTTCGTTTCTTTCCAGAGCTTTTGGGCCTGGATGATCTCATCGCCGGTGATTGGTTCAGCTTCGGATTGGTATTCATCGAAGCCGTTAAAACCATATTTGGTGGCCAGGGTCTGATACTTCTCCTGCTGGGAGAACTCGACGAACTCGTTCAGGATTTTCCGTTTCTCTGGCGATAGATCGCCGATCGCATACATCGGGCTGTCATGTCTGAACCCAAAGGGAATAAACTCGTAGTACCTGATATCATGCGCATTCATATAGGTCTGGTATTCCAGGACAAAGCCGTCCAAAACACCTGATTTGGCTGCATCCCTCATCTGCAGAGTGGTAAAGGCGACGAAGGGGATATTATCCTGGAAGCTCTCAAATCCTGCTGCTGCTTTGTCGCTCAATAAGTTGCTACTGTCAAAGTTGTATAAAGCTGAGATCAGGAAGTTCAGCCCGGTAGAGCTTGCAAAGGGATTGGTGTAGCCCATCGTTATTTCCTTGTTCGCTACAGCATCGGTAATCGTTTTGGTATTGATTGCCCCGTATTTGTTTACCAGCTTGTCTTTCTCGTCTTTGGTGAGAAGGATCCCGGCCACGTTGCCGGCAAGTCTTTTTTCCACCAGCTCGGCTTTAATCCCTTTGGAGATGATCATCTCGCCCCAGAGCTCATTTGATGGCGTATAGGCATCCGGCAGATACGTTTCGTTCCCGGAAGTAATATAATCGGCGCCTAACCCGGAGGGAATTCCTCTGAGCCTTACCGATACCTGCTTGCCGTCAATCTTTATTCTCGCGTCGTTGAAGTCTTTCGCCACCTCTGTCAGCCAGCCGTCGGTACCGCTGCTGGCTTTCTCCGTTGAGGAGAATATCTCGACATAATTGGATGTGGTCTCTCTAACTTGAGGCAGGTAACTGTCATCGATATCGGGCAAGGTTTCGCTCGGATCGGGGGGCAGAATTTCAATATGGCCCATAGGATGTGGGAGTTTATTCACATTAATGTCTTCGATGATGGACTCGAGAGTGGTATCATTTGGATTTGGAGGGATTATAGAAATTACCAGATAAACTAAGAGAAATACTCCAACTGCTGCCCCCATTATCCTCAAAATTACTTTTTTGTCGCTATTGTTCGGCATGCTGATGCTCCCCGCCTCAATTCTTATAGTTTGTTGTCTGTTTAATCAGATTATCGATCTCGATCATTCCAGGCATCTCCTCTATCTGGCCGCTCTCCACGCTGTTCAGGCCTGAGATCTCCAGCAGCAGCTTATCAAGCTTCAGCAGGATCTGCTCATTATCTTCGGTGGACGCTTTTACAAATGTGATATATTCGTTATAGACTTCAATTTTTTCCTCCATAAATTGCTCCGAAAAGTCCCCTGACTCGCGTTTTTTTCTGATGAAATTGTAGTCGTCTTCATCGAATGCATTCATTTTATTGAGGATGCTGCGGATATTCATAAAGAATATCTTCTCAACCTCGGCGATGACCGCCTCAAATTTCGTGTAGCTCATCTCTGAGGCACTGAAGATCTGCAGAAGGATATCCCGGATAATTTTATTCTTATTCTGCAGCCGCTCAATCTGATTGAGCAGCAGGTCAACGGTTTTTTTGAATGTTTTGAGCTCCCTGTGAGTATTCAGTTTTTCAACATAATCTTCTACCGTCATGATTTTATTGGCTGGAGTTACTCTCTCCTGCTCGGTAAGAAGCCTATAATTGCCGTAGATTAACCCGGCGCCGCTCAAGAATATGAATGCGCTGCCAAAGGCTGTTGCCAGTGCACTGCCCCCGACGAACATCCCCGGCAAGACAATTATGTTGGCGGCGGCAATGCCTAAGTTCAGGCCCAGAAGTTTAATATTCTTTTCTCTGTCCATGTGCTCTTGCCCTCACATTTTCCTGTGTACCCCTTCCCCGGATCCAGGAGGGTTCTTGATCTCGGACGGAAGTTTTTCGAAAACAACTCGATCCATGTCATGGCTACTGGGAACCATGAAGAGCCTGTCTGGGCCTGCATCGCATGCCTTTGAGAGGGGACCCAACAAATCCCCATTTACGATATCGTACTAACCTGGCGGTCGAACTCCTTTTCCCCTTTCTGAAGCCTGTCAGAGATATGAAGCTAGTGTCGTGTCATGCGTAAAAGATCGTATCATGCACTCGTCATTTCCACGAAGTTGGGGCAGCAGACATGCGAGAATGAAGATCGTCTTTACGACATTAAAGCGTTGACACGACACTAGGTCAATCCGATCATCTTTCCTCCAATGCGTTTCTAGTGTATGTTCTAGGATTTAGGACTTACGCACTTGGCTAGTACCGTCTTATATTTCCAGATCCATATTAAGATACACAAGTCAAACAGCGCGCCCCACAGCAAGTTGCGGGGTATTCATTTTATAGTGCTTAACGATACCTTTCAGCCAAATATTTAACTCGTAAGAGTTTGAGATTTGGCTTATTCGTATCGTTAAGCACTATTCTGGCGAAAACCGATTAGTCACACCTAATCGGTTCTCGACTATAAAAGAAACTTTGCAACCCTGGCAACGCATTGGAAGTGCAAAATCACCCCAACCAAACGAGCCCAGAAATAACCCAAACGATCTCAATCCTCGTATCAAACTCGACTGCGATCTTCGTTAGGGGCTTTTTTCATCGCCAACCCAGCTTGCAAATATCCCACCAAACGAGAGGACCGAAAAGACCAGAAAGGCTACCTTTGCACTTTTCAGGAAGAGGGCGTAATGCGCAGGCTCGATCTCGATCCTGCCCATGTAAAGTGAGAATGCCAGCATCACGATCCCCATGCTGAACATCTGGCCTGTCAACCTCATAGTTCCAAGGGCCGAGGAGGCCACGCCATAGAACTTGGACTCAACAGCGCTCATCACAGCGTTGGTGTTAGGTGAAGCGAACAAGCCAACGCCCAACCCCAGAATCGAAAGGCTTGCGACCACCGACCACATGGGCGTGTTTTCGTCCAGAAATGTGAAAGTGACGAGGCTCAAGAAAGTCAGGCCCATTCCAAAAGTGGCTAGGGTTTGGGGCCTGATCCTGTCAGAAAGTGACCCAGATATGGGCGCGACAAGCGCCATCAGAATTGGCTGGGCCATCAAGACGAGACCTGCCTCTTTGGAGCTGAGCCCTGATATGTACTGCAAGTAGAGGCTTAAGAGAAAGCCGACACCAAAAGTGGCGCTGTAATTGATCAATGCTGCAAAGTTCGAAAAGGCAAAGCTTTTGTTTCCCCTGAAAAGCCAAAGGTCAAGAAGGGGACTTTGGGCCCTCGCTTCCCAGGAGATGAATGTCAAGATTCCCGCAATCCCGATCAAGACCAAGATACCGCCAAACCGGTCTGGCAGCCTGGAAAAGCCGTAGATTATGGCCATGAGGGCGATACTATAGAGGCTTGCGCCCGCCAGATCGAATCTTTCGCCACAAGCTTCGATCCATTCACCTTCAAGCCTCCTTAGGAACCAGAGGACCACAAGACCGATTGGGACGTTGAAAAGAAAGACGCTACGCCAGCCAAACTGATAGGTCAAAAATCCGCCCAGAGATGGACCCAAGGTCAGTCCCAGATAGACCCCCGCAACGGCAATTCCGAGGGCTTTTCCCCTCTCTTTTGCTGGATAGACCGACGTCAAGATGGCGATCCCCGTCCCAAATATCATGGCGCCGCCCATCCCTTGAGCAAACCTGGAGGCTATTAACATCGGCGCAGAAGTGGCCGCAGAACAGAGGAGGGCAGATCCCGTGTAAAGGACAACACCCCAGAAGAACACCTTCTTTCTTCCATGTATATCGGCGTACCGGCCGAAGGGTACGAGGAAGACGGCTGCAGCGAGGACTGCTGACGCCGCAACCCAGCTCAAGGTCATGGCATCGAGCCCGAACTCCTCTCCGATCGAGGGCAGAGCTATGTTAACGGAAGATCCCATAAAAGGGGTGAAGAAAGAGCTTGCTGTAGCTACTATGAGGGCGGCTCTTCTCTGCGCGGAATCCGTCATATGTTCTCTTGAACATGGGCGGATAAGTTAAGGGCTTTGGGCTGGGCGAGCAGTCCCATACCCATCCATTGGTCATCGGTTAAGACAAAAATCGCAATGTGGCAATGATCTCGGTAGCAAATACGATGAAATCGACTGGATTAAAAAAGGTACAGGGGATCCGTTTCCGAATCTAACCCCATTTATGTAGTGCATAAATCGTGTGAATAACTGATTGATTATGTAGCTCAAAATCCTTAACCGATGACCTGTGCATACCCATCACGTCATCGCCCACGAGAAAAATACCCCTTTTTTGTGATGCGAAACTTTTAAGTCAAATTAGATATGACACCTATATCAAATGGTCCGATAGTCTTTGCCTTCGAGTACGGAAGTAACATATTCAATTCAAAAGTATAATGTTTAACGATACCTTCAGGACAAATTTCAAGCTCGTAAGCGTTTGAGATTTGATCGCTACTCAATCGTTAAAGCGCTATTCTGGCGAGAACTGATTAGATTTATCTAATCAGTTCTCAACTATAATTGGTGAGGGATTGGTACTGATGATGCGAACATTTGCTATTTTGGTCCTGTCTGTGATGATCTTGGCAGGACCTGCGGCCTCCAGTATTCTCGTCGTAGATGGAGGCGGGGAAGGAGATTTCACGAAGATACAGGATGCAATTAATGCATCCGAAAACGGAGATGAGATAATCGTTCAACCCGGGACGTATCAAGAAAACCTGATCGTGGGAATATCTGTTTATCTCAAGGGCGAGGATAACCCCATTCTCGAAGGAGGGGGCGTCGGAAACGAGTCACTCCCTTGCGTTCCTTTGATTACGGTAACGGCCGACAACGTCACAATCGAGGGTTTTTCAATCTCAAACTCTACTGAAGATAGTTGCAATTTTGGTGCAGTTGTGGTAGCCTCTAATGGATGCAAACTTTTGAACAACACAGTCTCTTACTGCGACGGTCACGGGATACACCTCTCCGGCGGCGACAACCATCTGATTTCTGGAAACGTCGTGCATAGTTGCAAAAAGGCAGGAATCAAGATAGTTGGGTCCGGATATAACACGATCGTTGGAAACGAGATCTTCAGCCAAAATACCTTCGGAATAGCGATTGAAGATTCCAAGTGGAACTCGCTGACGCGAAACAGAGTACATGATAACATCCGGGGCGGCATCGGCCTTTGCGAATCTAGCAAGAACACGTTGACTATGAACGAGGTCTACAACATCGAAGAAGATGGAATCTACGGGGACAGGGCCACGAACAATGCTCTGGCGGGAAACAAGATCCATGATTGTCTTCACAACGGGATAATCTTATACAACTTCAGCAGCAATAATTTCGTAGCCACGAACACGGTCCGCGATTGTGGTGAGTATGGGATACTGACGATGAAATCTTCAGATAACGTCGTGATCGTCCAGAACAACGTATCAAAAAGCGGGATATGTGAGGTTGGAATATACGAATGTGAGGCCAATACCATCATAAAGAACCAGGTTCTAGATAACTACGAAACAGGCATATCTTTGCGTGAAAAGAGCCATGATAACCTGATCTCAGACAACAAGATCTGCGGAAACTCAATAGACGGAATCCACATACACGAATGCGATTCCAACTTCATCCTGGCAAACGAGATCTGCGAAAACCAAAACGGAATTATCGTGGACCATTCCATCAATAACAACATAGTATCAAACCACATGCATGACAACCGCTTTGGAGTGATCTTAGAGGACGTCAAGTACACGCTTATTGGCGTAAATGTGATCGAGAACAACACATACGAGGGGGTTCAAATCATCCGTTATGACAGAACCAAGGTCTCCAAGAACGAGATTCGAGATAACGAGAGGGATGGGATCCATATCATCCAGTCGGAACGTCAGATATTGACAGACAACGAAATCAAAGATAGTGCTGATTATGGGATTCATCTGATCGATGCCAGCAATCAAAACATGATTATGTATAACGTCGTCGAAAGCTGTGGACTGGGCGGAGTATACATCTACGAAGGCGACATGAACTTCGTCACCAATTGTCATCTCATAGATAACCAGAACTTCAACGCTCGTGATTATGGGCAAAACCGGTGGACCCACAACGTTTACGGCGATTATAGTGGCGAAGATCTCAACTTAGACGGCTTTGGCGACCAGCCCTACGTGATATAACGGGAAAAGAAGCGCGTTCACGGTAGATCCTGTTCCAAAGATAGCTTCATAGTCAAGAACCAATACGAATTGGTTCTTGCCAGAATAGTGCTTAACGATATGAATAGGCCAAATCTCAAACCTGACATTCGGCAGGGGAATTTCCATCACAAATAATTTTCCATACCATTTTGATTTACATAATATGGACTGACTTTGGCAGATAGTTATACCAGTATGGCCTGCCCGCAAGTATTTAAATTCCACAATCACTGCTTATGCACGTGTCGCTTCAATATTAATTGAAGTATATAACTGGTTGGGCCGTTAAACCGCTATCAAGAGAATTATTTCAGATCTGCGCTCGCCCTGCCGAACGTCGGTCAAACTATTACGTATTTGAGATTTGGCTGAAATATATCGTTATAGCACTATAAAAACAAAAAGGGGGATTAACGGGCCCGTTCAGGAGAGGGTGTCTAGCTCTTTTTTTAGAGAGTCACACATCGTTGCACTATCGTACTTCGCGTTTCTGAGCGAGTTGAGCGTGAACTCGTCATATCTTATTCGTTCCAGGTTGGCCCCAGAAAGATCCGCCCCAGTCATCTCCACCGATATGAAGTTAGCATCCCTGAGATCGACATTGCTAAGGTTTGTGTTGGTCATATAGACCTCTCTCAAGTTGGCACCTTTGAGATAAGCTCCACTCATGTCCAAGTTTCGAAGGTCAATCCTGTACAGGTCCACCCGTCCAAGCTTACAACGACTCATGTTCGCGCCTTTAAGCGTGATGGCGGTCAAATCAGAATCTGTGAGATCCGCGCCGACGAGAATTGTGCCTGTTAAGTCGGCATAAGGAAGTTTCGCTTCCCTCAAGCTCGCTTCGGTCAGATCTGCTTCGGTTAGGTCTGCGTATGCGAGAAGCGCCGAGTTAAGATTTGATCCAGAGAGATTTGCCCTCATCAGATAAGCTCTGGAGAAATCCACGTGGGAAAGATCGGCACCTTTAAGGTCAGTGCCATAAAATTCGGCTCTTGAGAACTGGCTCCTTGAAAAGTAACCGTTCTGCATATCTGCCCAACTAAGGTGGGCACCCATGAAATTTCCACCAACCAGGTAAATGTCCCTCATTATGGCGTCGGAAAGATCCGCTCTGACGAGCCTGGCATTCGTCATCTCAGCTTCGGTGAGATCAACGTCAGAAAGATCTGCCATGGTGAAATCGGCTTTGGTAAGATCTGATTCTGCGAGATTTGCTCCAGATAACTTCGCACCCCACAACACAGCTTCAGTCAGATCTACTCTAGTGAGATCTGCCCCAGAAAGGTCTGCCATGGTCAGATCTGCCCCGCTCAACTGGGCATCTGTGAGATCTGCCCCTCTCATCCAGGACGATATCATATACGCCCAAGTGAGATCTGTGCCTCTCAGGTTTGCACCACTGAGATCAGATTGGTTCAGATGAGCGTTTCTGAGATCTCTACCAGACAGATCGGCATCGACGAGGTTGACTCTATCGGCGATTTCTTCCATATTTTGCAGGTCTTCTGCACCCCCCACAAGACAGAGGAGAAGAACACCCACTACAAAATTAATCAGTTTCACGATCTACATCCCCCTTTCAACTGGATTAGATTCGTATGATCACATCAGATTCTCCACTTCGGATTTATCGAGTCCAGATATTTGAAATCCTCAAAGCTGTAGGGTGCAGTGTAATAGAGGTTATCTATCCGTACAACCCCATAGTAGCTGTCGACCGCAACCCAACGATCTGTGCCGTCATCTTCTACCACGATCCACAAGTGTCCTTGCCAGTCCCACTGGGCAGGGTCGTACATGTAAGTTGTATTGTAGCCGAAGCTTCCGTAAGTGTCGGCCAGCTTCTGTGACCCGTCATAACACATTCCAAGGGGAGTTACCGGGAACATGACGCATCGGCGCACCTCTTTGAGGAACACACTGTCGTCTGTTTTGCTGTATATGATATCCTTTTTTATGGCATCCGGCTGAATTATCTTGACAGGTCCTGAAGGCGCGTCCGGTGGCAGAGCCCATAATTCTGCTAATCTGGGAGCGGCACCGTTCGGAACCAGGTAAGCTTCACCACCACTGGAAAACGTTACTGTCACATAGGACGTCTCCGGCGTTGCATCAAAGCCGTGTGTTGCAAGGAAGAATGCCAGATCCTGCACGGTAATTCCAATGTCTTCATAGCTGGATAGAATCAACCAGAGCTCGTTCTCCTCGCTGCAATCAGCGGTTGGTGTGAAAGCCAAGGAAAGCGTGACCAGCAGTATTACATATTGAAACCTGGATCGCATCATCGTATTACCAGCCATAAATCCTGATCCACGACACTTTTGTGTATTTCGGATACCATTCTGCCAATACCACTATAAGATAATATTGGTTGCGAGGACAAAGACGTACCATGACTTATTTGAACACGAAACTCGATTGCTACAGCGACTTTAGATCCGATACGATCCATGTACTCATCGCCCAACTGAAAGGTATTGTTTCGAACCTGGACCAATATCAACCGTCGTTCTTCTCGATAATCTACAAAAAAATTAGGTGGGTCATTCTGCCCCTCATTGGAACGTGAGCGTGCTCTTTCCATCTATGATGTGCCGCATTTCAGAATCGTCCGATTCAGAAGTGGCCCAGATCATCTTCACGGTCTGACCCGGGGCGAAGGCCTTGTCCCACACGTCACCGGTCGCCATCTTTCTCTTGAACTCGATCACGGTACGTCCATCTTTTTCAGAGCCTCCAAACTCCGTCACATCGTCAGCGCCGCCCAAGTCTGGATCTAGTGGATGTGGACCGTAACGCTCCACGGAGTATGCATCTCGCACATAAGCATCTCCGCCATCCACGCCTCCGATCACCATGTCTGCATCTTTCATCCACTCAGCAGGATCAAAACCTATGGCAACCCAGCCTTCGGTCTTGCCTTCGATAGCCATGTAGAAGTACTCGGCATCGTTCTTCCAGCTGACCGAAAACTCATCTCTTGGCGCCTCGTATTTCAGGGCGTACTCGCCTTCTGAGACCTCGCCATCGGGGGTCCACTCTGCAGTTACAACCGGGGCAACCCCCCCTTCGGAAGGTCCCTCTCCAGACTGGTCTGCACATCCTGCGAAAAAAGCCGCCGCAACCACGAACAAAATGGCTATAAGCTTCGAATTCATGAACTTATATTTTCTCACAATCACATAAAAACTGTGCGGAATAATTGACTGCATCAAGGTTCCAGAGTGAGCTGAGATTTATCATTGGTTGAGTGCTTCGTTCTGAATGAGCCTGGTCTGGACATAGACCATGTGGTGCTGACTGGAAAAAGGCGATCGCCAGCTTCAGGCCGCCTTCCCGTGTGAGGGTAATCTCGTATCGTTTTTGTATTATGCGAGATGAGATAATAAAGCATAGACTGGGCACGATTGAGGGAAAATTTGGAAAGTAGAGTAAAAGTTAATGGAGGTTTGTTGTATGGATCTGAAAATTATCTTGGCTTTGGCCTTATCGGCGCTGTTCATAACAGCGGTTTCGGCGTATGGAAGCATTGACCTTGGACCTTATCAGGTCTCTTTTGAGCTCGACTTGGACTGCCCCATCGAGATTGCAGAGCCCATTTACGGCAAGACTTATGCTGGGATCAATTATGTTGATCGCTCGATAGCATTGAGCTGTGATGAGGGATGGGCAAAGATCAACGCGATCGCATACCAAAGTCCGGTCCAGGCTGAAGATGCAGTGACAAAGAGCATGTCGAGAAAGTCTCCTCCAGGAATTGGCTCTATCAGCATCGAAACGCGAGAGCAACTGATAGATCGACATTCAGGATTTTTCACGACGTTTGTTCCGGTCACTGGAAACGATGTCTATCAGGTCGTTTACTGGCCGGATAGGTACGTTCTCTCTGGAGAGTACATGGGCCAAGGTATCCTGCAAGGTGGCATCGAACCTCCCCTGGAGCAAGACAAGGGTGCTTTTCGAGACATTCCACGTTGGGCAGCCTTCGCTTGAATCTTCAGGCGAGACTGTGAATGCAGGATCTTACCAGGTCTCTTTTGACCTTGGCGAAATCGACTACTCGGTCGCAGTTGAGGGTCCGATAGTTGGAACGACTCCTAAACGTGTTGGGAGCGAGGGATACGAAACATACAAGGTTACCCTAAAAAGCAACAGCAAGGCCGCATCGATCGAGATCATTGGCTACGAAAGTCCAAAGCAGGTGAACATTGAAGGCGAAAAGCTCATAATCGAAAGTGGCCTTAAGGCTGAAGGCTTTTCAAGCGTTCGGGTCACGGACCAGAAGATCAATGGCATTCCCGCAGTCCTAGTAACTGGCGAAAAGCCGGAAAGGGTGATCTACAAGGCCACCTACTGGCCAGATCAAAGTCAGCAGAACGGTGAAACTTTTGGTATGACGGTCTGTAAAATCAATTCAGACTACAAGTGGGCTGAAACGCAGCGTCTCCTTGATACCCTTCAGGTTGTCTGGATCGAAAGCGCCAAACCCGCGATTGAAACTGATAATGAGATCGAGATTGGGATCAAAACAGAACTCGAAGTTGTGACTCTGGCTGCGACTGAAATCGAACTTAGGCCAGAAATCGAACAAGAGACGTCGGGATGAGACGATGACCAAACGTCTTCTCTTTTTAATGGTGGTCCTGCTGGCGCTTTTATCTCACACAGGGTCGCCGTCAGAAAGGGCTGATCCAGATCCTTACGAAATAATCGATGAACACGCCCTCGCCACTCCAGAGAAGTTTGAGTACTCGGTCGAGACACTTGCAGCTTACTTGACCGTGCCTGCAAAGAGCGATGAAGAGAAGGCCCGAGCCATCTATCGTTGGATTGCAGAGAATATAGATTATGATGTCGGGATCTATTCAAGACCTGTGACGGTTTCAGGCGCGCTCAGGGAAAGTCCAGAAGATGTCCTTCAGGAGAGGATAGGGGTGTGTAGTGACTACAGCTCGCTTTTTCAGGCATTGTGCGGGGCTGCAGGGCTTGAGTGTGTCGTGATCTCGGGCTATGGGAAGGGTTACTCTTACAAGGTTGGCGCGCCCATCTTGGATCAAAACCACGCCTGGAATGCTGTGAAGATTGATGACAAGTGGCGGCTGGTCGACACTATTTGGGGCACAGGTTACGTAGATGAGGACCTGAAGTTTGTTCAGAGGTTTGAGGATCACTATTTCTTTGCGCCTCCTGCGGATTTCGTCTTGGACCATCTCCCAACCGACCCCAAATGGCAGCTTCTTGATACACCACTATCCAAAGAAGAGTTTGAACGGCTTCCCCAAACCAAGTCATCTTTCTTCAGGAACGGGCTTGAGATAGTGAGCCAAAATGAAGGCGTAATAAAGGCAAAGGCAGAGGCTGAGGGGCCAGTCGAGGTCATCGTTTCGTTTTCTGCGCCCGATGACGTCGTGGCGAGCGTCTCTCTTGAGAAGGATGGCCGAAAGCTGGACCGCGCAGCCTTTGTCCAGAAGGAAGAAGAGGTCTACAGGGCAAGGGCGCGCCCACCAGAGCCTGGGGATTACATCCTTCGGATCTATTCGAAGCTGGCCGACGATCCTGGGACCTATGAAGGCTCGCTCTTCTATGCGATCAACGTCACTTCCAACGTCGTATCTGGCGCTGTAGGCAAGATTTTCCCCAGCACCTACATTGGTCATCGGTTAAGACAAAAATCGCAATGTGGCAATGATCTCGGTAGCAAATACGATGAAATCGACTGGATTAAAAAAGGTACAGGGGATCCGTTTCCGAATCCAACCCCATTTATGTAGTGCATAAATCGTGTGAATAACTGATTGATTATGTAGCTCAAAATCCTTAACCGATGACCTATGCCAGCACCTATAGCCATTTCCAGAAAGCGGGTGTTAGGCTCTTTGAGCCGATGGAAGGAGAGCTTGAGACAGGCGAGCCTGTGACTTTTCGGCTTGCGGTTCCTGAGGCAGAGGACGTGGTCGTGGTCAATGGGAAAGATTGGACGCATCTTGCCAAAGAAGAGGGGATCTTTCGGGGAGATGTGACTTTAAAGAAAGGCAAAGTTCAGGTTTTTGCCAAGTTCGCTCGCGAGAAGAGTTACCAGGGGCTACTCGAATATGAGGCGGTGTGACTATTACAACGCCCAATATGAGGTATTTTATGAGAAGATCCAGATAGCCCAAGAGATCTGCCCAGTAAAGGACGAACAATAGCAAAAGGGTGAGCTGCCAGGAGCAAGCCATTCCATATTCGTCGGCTTCCTTTGCGCGCTCGATGTCGACAGTCCTTTTGTCGAACCACCATTGGCGCAAGGCTGCCACCACAATCAAATTGCGTGCGACCCACCCCATGGGGTATGCTTCGGGGCCGCACGCCCGGTTTCCCGGATTTCAGAAATCTTCGAGTCTTCGTTGCCCAGATTCTCTTGATTTGCATGATTGGCATACACCCCATATTCAGCAGGTTTAATTCTGCAATTTAGACTTTTTTTTGGTATATGCATTTAAATAGCATATTATCAAAATGTGGATGAATTCCCAATTTTACGCAAAAACGACCTCGTTTCGAACACATTTGGAATGGCCAATCCTAAAAATAGAATTTTAGATATTTTGAGAAAACGCTATCAAGAAAAATATCCAAAATCAAAACTCGATCTGCCGAATGTAGGATACACGACCTGAATTCTGAATTATTGGGTTTTGCCGAACGCTGCAAAGTCGACAAACCCCTTTTTGTGCTGCCACTCTGTTTAGAGATTCTTTGGCTACTTCAGACCAAACTTACCTGTGTCCACCCACTCCATTCTGAGGAGGGACCAAAAATCCAGAGCCAAACCGTTAATGACGTAGTCGTATGGCAACCATCCATATCCCTCATCACCCCAGCCAGTTCCCCACGAGTTGCGGATCAGGAGGGCACCGGTGGTCATCTTATTGCACATAGTGTTCTTGATCTTCATGCCATCGTCATAGCCCACTGCGACGATGGCATGTCCCCACTCGGCTTGCTCACCAGGACATGGGAGTGGGATGCCCCCTTTGACATTTGAATAGGAGAACGAGGGGAATCCATAAAACCCGAACATTACGGGGACTCCCGCAGCAATGTACCTTTTTACGTTGGCAAGTACCTTAGCAGGAGGAATGTTCTTGCCGAGAGGATCATGGCAGAAATACCTGAGTGCCTCGTAATTATCGGCCACTGAATAGACGAAAGATGACGGCTCATCATCAAATTTGTTGGTGTCATAGGGCCAGTACTTCTCCGGCGGTGCTCCGCAGAGTGCCAGAGAGCCCATGGTGTTCTTGAGCCAAGAGCCGGTGTCTCCAACAACACCCATCAAGTTGCGGGTCGTCTTATAGATGAAGAGCCGAGAATGGTTGATGTGTTTGCCAAAGGCACGGCGCTCGAAGTACTCGACCATTCCAGCAGCGAGCATTTGCAGTACACGAGCCCAAATTGCCTTGATCTTCAACCTCTGAACACCATTCCCTCAAGTCAACTTTGGAATTTAATGAGGGGTTTGCGCCTTTGGCCAGAGAAATGCCCAACTTTTTTGCCATTTGAGGAATATCGGAGAGTTCCTCAGTATAGTCACGCATATCTGGTAATGGTGGCAACCAACCTGTTCCGAAAGTATCTCCGGTTTCGAGGATCTTCACTTTGTTATATGCAGCATACATCTTATTCACATCCTTTTAACTTATTTTAGACGATTTATCCGTATGGATGTGGTGAATTTATAATTCTTTTATGTAACTACTCAGGTACCCAAAATCGGTCGGATGATATTGGTTTTAGATGTTCAGGGTAATCTGGCCACAGACTCGTATCAGAACAAAAAACGATATCAAATGACCACGAATTAAAAAAATCAGTTTAGTTGGCGGCCGAACAAGCATCTTGTAAATTGCGGCTATTGGTGCTGATCATGGTACCTGAGTAGTTACTCTTTTATTAGATATACTTTTCGACCCCACCGCAGCTCTTTCCGCCCAGATGGCTCTTTTTTTACAGGGCATTATCCCACAGAATGTGCGACGATGATAACGCCAATGCCCATCAGCGTCATTCTAGGACGTGCGCCCAACATCCAGGATTATTTTAAATTAACTGCCCTGCTGCGAACAGCAGGATGCGCTTTTTGGTTGAGGATATGTCAGGAAAATATGGTCATAGTGAGATTGACTGCAGTTCATTTTCTAATTCTCATGAGGTTAATATACATGCCAAATGAAGTTTAACAGCTTGATGCAGAATCTATCCGCGGTCTTAAGTTAATTCTCTACAATTCTTTTACTCCAAATCACACCTACTCGTACGCCCGTTTTCCTGTGCTCGAGATCGGCGTTGACAGGACACAATGGTGGTAAAATTTTGCGAAAAACTCCCCATGCGGTAAACTCGAAGTCATCAGGATAACCACCAAAGATTCTCAAAAGCGGTTCACAATGCGGAAAATTTATTAGGTTAAGGTGTATTTGGGTCATAAGAGGGTACTTCCTCTCAAAGATTAAAAAACTTTTGGGAGGATGTATCCTGCCTCTAACTTTATCACTGGAAAATTCGATTGTGCCCTCAGGCGGGTATATCTTGCTTGGGTAGGCTGTCGGTCAATCAGCCAATTGTAGCGGCTTAAAGCCAGTTACAAGCCACCCCCTTCAGGGAGTGGTAGTTGACATAGGATATTGTTTCAACGGATCTCGTGAAGGCAACTTTTGGAGATGACAAACGCGAAATGGAGATGTTAACCTGGATGCTCATCGCCTTGTGCTTGCTGCAATCGGGCATCTTCTCGGGCCTTACGCTGGGACTTTTTGGACTTAGCCGTCTGAAACTCGAGATAGAAGCCGAAGCAGGGAACAAAAGTGCCATGAAGGTCTTGAGGCTGAGGGCAGATTCCAATTTGCTCCTTGCGACCTTGCTTTGGGGAAACGTGGGTGTAAACGTACTTTTGACGTTGCTCACGGATTCGGTTATGACCGGGACTGCAGCATTCGCATTTTCCACAGTTGGAATTACTTGCTTTGGAGAGATCGCGCCTCAGGCCTATTTCTCGAGGAATGCTTTGAGGTTAGGGGCCCGTTTGGCGCCGCTCGTCAAGGTATACAAGATCGTCATTTACCCCGTGGCGAAGCCATCTGCTGCGGTCTTGGACCGGTGGCTTGGCAGAGAAGGGGTCGAATTCTTCAGGGAAGAATCGATGAGGATCATGCTGGAAAAGCACATAAGATCCTCAAAATCCGATATAGACAGGCTGGAAGGCACAGGTGCCCTAAATTTCCTGGCTATAGATGACATCGGCATTACCGAAGAGGGATCGCTCATTGATTCAAAGAGCATCATCCCGCTTGCCACCGAGAACGATCATCCCATATTCCCCGAGATCGAAAGAGACCCCTCAGATCCATTTTTGCAAACAGTCCAGGCTTCGGGCAAGAAATGGACGATCATCACCGACACTTCAAACAGGCCGATAATGGTGCTCGATTCAGATGGTTTTTTGAGAGATGCAGTCTACGGCAAGGGAGCTTTTGTTCCATATCGGTACTGTCACCGTCCGATCGTGATAACGTCTCCTGAAACCAAGATGGACAAGGCGATCCGCCAGCTTAGGGTATACCCACAAGATGCGGAAGATGACGTAATAGACCAAGACCTAATTCTCTACTGGGGTGAAGAGAAGCGAATAATAACCGGGTCAGACATCCTGGGCCGTTTGATGAGAGGCATCGTGATAAGAGTCCGGTAATACTATTTTCATGGGACCATCTGGCGCGTCCCTCCGGGACCATCATGGTCTCACCCAGATGCTGCCTACCTACCTTTCGTCAAACCACCTAACGCACCGCGTGTAGAATTTGACCACACCGGCCGCAAGCAAGCTTTCAAATCGACAAAGTCAAACTGGCGGCGACGCACCCCGCTGCAAGCAGCGGGGCATGATTCGCGCCGCCGCCCAGTTAAACCGATAGACCGCAAATGGATTCACTCTTAAGCCAGTCATATGTCACCCCGATCCACAACATTCAGGTTATCCGTGGACCGATTCAAACTGTTAAGTTGGTTTGGTGACCATCCCAACCGCAGCAAGCTGTGGGGTATTCATTTCAAAATAATATTTGATATCAAGAGATCGGGTGGCTGAGGTATTGCAGATGTGGCCACATCTTTATCCCGCATTTCCAGATTCATCATAGCAGAAGTTGATGGCTCTTGCGACTTGCGTGCAGAGATCGCTCTGATATTCGAAAGTTCGCCCTCCGTTCCGATACTTCCTCTGTCATTCAATTCGTTCGATGAAGGCCCTATTGGGATTGACGGTCTCCTTTCTGTCCTTGATATTTACCATTATAGTGATGAGGAACGCTTTCTTTCAGAAATCAAGAGCAAAGTGATCGACCTTGCTGAAAATGCTTTGGAAGAGAACAAAAAGGCTTAGCGAAGACGCACCCGAACTGCTATTTCTCACCAGCCCTGTCCAACCCCGTCCATATCAGACCCATTTCATCTTCGTAGCCGCGCGAAAGACCCCAGTCTTTAGGTCGGGGAGGAGCGCGTGCCTACACCATCGTTAAGTATATGCCATTTAACCATCCACTATATGAATGTGCTTAGGACGGTAACATTCAAGCTGAAGCTGGCTAACCAGGATCGGTGTACCCTTCTCGATACGATGAGGGCGTACACCAATGCATTCTCTGCATCCGCAACGTGGGGATTTGAGAACGAATCCTGGAATAAGGTCGACAATCACAACGCCACATACAAGCTTGTTCGTCAAACCAATCCTGAGCTTCCGTCATCGTTGGTACAAGGGACGAGAGATTGCGCATGTGAGGCACTCACGGCAGTCAAATGCAAGTCGCTTCCGGAACGAAAGACGTTTGCTGCGATGAGATATAATCAAAGAGTAATCACCGTGAACCTGATTCACGGCATTGCCACCATCGCATCCACCAAAGGACGGATCAAAACCACATTCAAAATCCCTGATTGTTACCAAGACTACTTGACCTGGAAAATCAAGTCTTCGACGATATCTTATGATAAGCGGTCGAAGATGTTCTACCTCCACGTTTCTCTTGAACATCCGGATCCAGAACTCACTCAAGATCTCTACTTTCCAAGTTTTGACTTTCACATACATTTGTTAGGTTATAAGCCGAATTAATGCTATTTTTGTTGGACTATGCGCGAATTAGTTCCGCTCTCACAGTTCTCGTATTATGCGAGATGCAAGGACAGTTTATAAACTGGGTGCGACCGAGGGAAAACTTGGAAAGTAGAGTCAAGATATCAAAATTCTTGGTATCGATCGTGGGATTGTGAACATAGCAGTCTGGCTCCGATAACACTTTTTACAACTCGAAGAAGGTGAAAAACACCAGAGCAAAGCATGCCCACCTTAGAAAAGAGTTGCAGTCCAAAGGCACTCGGTCGGCAAAACGGAAGCTAAAGAAGCTTTCGGGCCGAGAAAGACGGTTTGCGACTGACGTCAACCATTGCATATCGAAGCAAATCGTAAACTCGGAACACACGGTGTTTGCTCTTGAAGATCTTAGCAAGATCCGAGTTCAGAAGCGAAGAGGAAAGCAGTTCAACCGAAAACTCAACAACTGGTCGTTCTACCAGCTTGAGCAGTTTATCCGGTACAAAGCAGAAACTCTCGGAAAGCATGTTCTCCTTGTGGATGCTAGGTATACCTCGCAGAAATGTTCTGAATGCGGACATATCTACAAAGGAAATCGTGAAAGATCTGCCTTCCGTTGCCGCAAATGTGGGTTTGAACTCCATGCTGACCTCAATGCTTCTCGTAACATTGCTCAGGCGGGTATATCTTGCTTGGGTAGGCTGCCTGTCAACCAGCCAATCGTAACGGCTTAAAGCCAGTTACAAGCCATCCCCTTCAGGGGGTGGTAGTTGACCTTCGTTTGAGTGTGAGGGGGAAAGAGAATAGGCCCCATCTTTTAGGGAGGGGTCGTTGATTTCAGGGACTCTGAGATCCAGTCTAAGTATCTATCGTCTCCGCCGATGATGGGAAGAGCGATGATCTCTGGAACGTCGTAAGGGTGCACTTCTTCTATACGGGCTGCAAGCTCTTCTAGTTTCTTGCCCTCGCTTTTTATGATCAGAAGGTCTTCGGTCTCTTCAGAGATCTTATCTTCCCACCGAAAACAAGATCTGACCACAGAGAGACTGACACAGGCTGCAAGCCTCTCTTCTACGAGGAGGCGTGCAATCCTGCCAGATTCGGTGGGCGGAGCGGTACAAAAAACGACTATGTAATCGGGATCCATGTTCTTTTTGATCTATAAGTAACATGCTTCCATCGTCTCGTAAAGGGCACTCACCCGCTTTGCGATCTTTTCTGAGACCCGTTCTGACAGGATCCGTATCAAGATTTCCACGTATTCGGGGGGTACGCATCCTAAGCTCTCAGATCCGTCCAGTATGCGGTCGGATATGTACTCTAGCTCCTTGAGGTCGAGCCTGTTTATCCTCTCTTCAAAGTCTTCTTCATCCTTAGCATAGTGGTTTGATACCGGTGGCAGTATTAACTGATAATAGGATCCAGAACCTGAACAGGTCAGGTCACCACATTCTGGTGCCAGCTTCTTTAGGATCTCAACGTCCTTTTCGGTAAGCGTCCTTGCCATTTCGCAAAACACCTCTTCTATCCTGGTGATCTAGCGCATCCATATGTGTCCTGAAACTATAGTGTTTAACGATACCTTTCGGACAAATCACAAACCCACAAGAATTTGTGATTTTGGCCTGCCCGTATCGTTAAGCACTGATCTGGCGAGAACCAATTAGTTTCATCTAATTGGTTCTCGACTATATTTATACCTGGTTTTTGGATTCCTGGACCAGGACTTCGCCGTTTTCAGAGACGAATATCTCAATCTCCTGACAGATCATCCGTCCTCTGAAGGCATGAGTCACTTCAGCTCTGAGTTTGGCGATCAAGTCCACAGAGCTTAGGGGAATTCGAAGACCCATTTTGTCGGCTTCTTTGAAGATTTGGCCCGGTATCTCGAAGACGTCTGTGCCCTTCTGAACCTTGATGGAGATCGGGGCTTTGACCGCCATCCAGTCTCGAATGGTGGCCCGGGCTCGCTCCACGTTCTGATGGGCCCTTTTTTCCAGTATGCTCACGTTGGACCGGGTGGTTCCCAGCATCTCAGCAACCTCTTGCTGGGATAGTCCTTCCTCTCTCAACCTGAGCACTGACATCTGTCTTGGGGTGAGAAACGAACGGCTCGTCGTCTCTTCTTCTTTGTCATTCTCCTTCAATTCTCTCTCCAGAATAGACCTTTGCAGCTTAATATTTTTAAAGATACCGAACGCTCAGAACACGGGCCTCTGGATTGAGTGGGTGATTGTCCGTGACCTGGTCGCCGGTGGCGCAAGCGATCTGGCCACAGCCAATCGCAAAAAACCCGCGCGGACTATTTTACTCGTCGCCGCCCAACTGGATCGCCTGCAACGAGCCCGTAACCACCACTGCCAAGGAACGAGGCCGCGGCGAAGGCGATCCCGATCGCGGCCGAATACATGATGTTGCGGTCAGACAAAACGAAGTCGGTGAAGGTTCCCTGCCGGAACTTTATCGAGAGGATCTCGATGACCGCAACGTAAGCCACTAAGAGAACCTGGTTAATCGGCAGACATCTCCAAAATTATAAAGATAATTATCGCAAGCATAAGGGCCCGTGAGGAAATAACCTTGTCATATGAGTGTTATGTAATTATTATACTGAACCTGCACCATGTCGGTTTCATATAATGGCTGTACACGTATATGCGCAAGTTATTTCGCTACGGGCCCTAAGTATCATCGAGGCCACGAGGGCCACAGATATGGCGTCGGCGCGAGAAACATCAAATCAACCACCAGATCGGTGTCTCGTTGTCGTTCGGCTGCGTTAGTGTGTGGTTGGTTGAGTTCAAAGTGATATACCCTCAAATTATGTACAATAAGATTCAATGATAGCAGATGGTGGGTGGTCTGGGTTGAAAAGGGTTTCGCTGACTGCGGCTTTGTACCTAACCTTGAGTGAACATACAAGCGTAATTTCGGCGCGACACTTATTGTTCGGCGCATTTAAAATTTATTCATAATTCTTTAATTATTTCTGGAAGATGAAAAAAGATGAATATTCGATAATGGGATTCTACTTTTCGAATCCCAACAATACGTAGTCTTGATCTAATTCCTCTGTCAGCTCGTTTTGTTTCGTAGCTATTTTGAATATTGCGGCAGAATGCTTATCCAAACTATTTTTCACGCTTTCGCTTAGCTTCGGATCAAAACTGCCGCTAATTACCTCTCCTGAATCATCGACTAAAAATTGGAAGGTATATCTAAGCAGACTCAACCCTTTTATTGTGCCGCTATAGCATTCTTCCTTATCTGGTATTGCTTCCTCACTATTAATTTTATCCCATATTCGTTTTGCTAATTCTGAGGTAATTACTTTAGTTTCAAATCCTTCGGGTATGATGACGTCGTATAATTTTATATCGCTCTCAGTTTTATATATAATATATAATAAATCTTTATATCTCTTGATAGTTCTTGGTCCGAGTTCTTTTATTTCTTGTTTGATCAAATCATCCCGGTCTTCGCATTCTAAGAGCCTATTAAAACGTCTTAATGCCGTCTTTGCTTTTGACTCTGTAATTTCTGGCTTATTACTGGAGAATACAACCCTTACTGATGCCGCCGGACAAGTTGCGGCGACATCTATTCGCGAATTATCGATAATTGATTGAGAAATAGGGCCCCGTTCTGACAATGGCTCTTCTGACTCAGATTGTGCTGCGATCGATGTAACGACTCGTTGGAATTTAATCAGCAGATTTCCAAGAACTTCGGTTGATATACGATAAGTTTCTACATATTTACCATTAACATCCATATCAAATGTTTCCATTTGAATCCTATTATATGAAATTCTTAATTTTACTAATAGTTGCTCCTGCCTATTTTGCAAACTCATGAGATGTAACTTTAATGAGAATCTATCAGGATATTGGCTTATGAGATCTTCATTATCTCTTATCAGCTCCGCTACCTGAGACAATTCTTTTTGAATCAATGCGGGCCGCCTAATTTCATCTGTCATATGTCTCATATTAGAACTTAAACTCGATTATTCCTTTTGGATCAGGTTTATCTCCTCTGGTGGATCCAAATAGTCCTAACCAATAAGACCTCCAAGTTAATGTTTTTTGGTACAATGGATCTCCTTCTGGATACTTAGGAAATCCGTACACATCACAGTTATATTTTGCTTTCATGTTTTTTTGGTCCAATAGCGGTATGAGTTTATTTTGAATTTGAGGATCTTTATCGACTTTAGTGCCATCCCATTGAGTGACTAGATCGATATCGGACGGATTTTGTTTTACGGTTGTAAAACTTCCATCAATCCACTGTTTTATTGCGACACAAAGAGGCTCCAATTCAGTGCGATATTCCAAATATCCTCCAAAAATATCTCCTCTGGTAGATGACATCGGCTCTGTTACGAAACGGGTTTCAAATTCATCTAGTGTCGCATTATGCAATCCCGCAGGTAAGTTTCCTTTTTTGTTGAAACTTGGAATCATTTGAATTAGCTATTCGCTTTAACCTAAAACGTTTTTCGGTAACCGCAACTAATTATTAAATAATATATAAATATAACTGAATTTTAAAAATATTCCACAAGCTCTTATAAATCTGACATTCTGCAGGGGATTTTCCCTCACAAATATTTTTCCACAACATTTTGCTTTACATAATGTGGACTAAATTCAACATATAATTATCTGAGTATGGGCCGCCCACAAATGTTCAAATCCCACAACTACTGCTTACGCGTGTGTTGATTTAATGTTAGTTAAATTATATAGTTGTTTCTACCGTCAAACCGCTATCAAGAGAATTATTTCCGATCAGAACTCGCCCTGCCGAAAGTCGGATAAATGACTACAAGATGTGAAGTGGATTATCCCTTAAGCTGAAACGTTTCTTGACCACAGATTCTGCCCTAACCTCTCAGTACCCCACCGGCCCCGGCCTCCTGGGCTAGCCTCTCGGGGTAGTAGAGGTGCTTGATGACGTTCGCGGCGTGCTCGCGCGTCCTCTGCTCGGCGAGGAAGGCGAGCTCCTTTTCGTCCACGACATCCTGCAGCACCGTCATATTGAGAGGCCATTAGATTCGGCGCCGATGCGCCCCAGGCGCCGAAGTCAAGATCGCTTGTTGCAGGGCCGGACCCCCGGCCTGCCGAGTGAAACCCAGTGGAGGGACGGGGGGGCTCGGATCCCTTGGGCCGCGCCACATGGCGGCGTTAGAGGAAGACGATCCCCACCGCCTCGCACCTTCCAGCACCCGGTTATGGCGCCCACCGTCGGCGTGGCTCTAGCTTCTTGAAGCTCGCATATGATAGAGCGCGAAACGAACGCAAAATCGGTCGGGAAGGCGGCGCTAAAGCCCGATTGCTCTGGCCAATTTCTGAGGAGCGATGGCGGGTAGCTTAGGCGTGGGCCTGAATTGTCTGGGTGTACTCTGGGTTCCCTTCCTCGGTGGGAACCTCTTCGCCGCGGGCCACGAGGCTTTATAAATTTTTCAGATTGTAGAAAATTTGATAGCTACATCCATTCGTAGTGGGCGAGGACCTCGGGCCTGAAGTCGTAAAGTAGGCTGTTTTCCACGTACCCAAAGAAGAGACAGCCCTCGCAATCCGAAACGATCCTCTTGCGCTTTTCTTGCGACGACTCCCAGACTTTCGAAAGTCCCTGTGACACGTGGCCCAACGGCTCTTTTTGAACCCGGCAGTTCGTTATTGTGCCATCTGACGCGACGTGAAGGACGATATCGCTGGCATGACACCTGAAACTGAAGTCTCGGTCCCGGACCATTCTCAAGTAAGTAAGCGAGTTGATGATGGGAAGACCATTCCTTTTCATCTCGATTAGGCCGTCGAGAGCCACCCTGTAAGCGCCCCAGTCCTGAATCCCCATATCATCCCAGACCGCATCCTCGATCTCTCTTGACTGGTTTAGAGGCTCGAAGGATATGAGCGCACCCAGATCTTTTGCGAGGTTGACAAGGTCACCTAGCTCGTGAAGGTTTTTGCCGCTTATGACGCAGTTCATGAGAACTTGGTGGCCCATCTCCTGGGCCGCCTTTATACCTTCGATGACCGGCCCGAGCTCCACACCTCGAATCTCCTTGTAGCTCTCAATCCCGTCCACCGAGACCGAAAGATAGTCCAGATCCTCTAGCTCGTGCGCCCTTTGGGAAAGCAGCTTTCCGTTGGTTATGAGTGACGTGATCATCCCAAGCCCTTTGGCGTGATGAAGGATCTCGGGTAGGTCACCTCGAAGAAGAGGCTCTGCGGTCCATGCGTTGTAGACCCCGATCCCAAAGTCGCGCGCTTCCACTAACATCCCAAAGATGGCATCAGTGCTCATCTCTTCACCAGGATTCCTCCAGTACTCACAAAAAGGGCATCTTAAGTTGCAGCTGGCATTGATGCCGTGAGAGAGGACGAAGGGCCGCTTTCGAACCCTCATCTGCCAAAGCGCCCTAAAAGCCAGCCGAGGTGAAAAGGTGGCCATTTTCTCCAAACTTCCCGGATTCATTCAGTCTTGTTCTCATCGCTGTTTTTTTCCTGTGGACCTCTTTTCCGAGCTTCTTATCCCAGACCAGATTGGAACGAACGAACGTCCGTCCCAATTTTATCTTTTCCCCAAAATTCGGGGCGGCACAATCTGGCCGGACAAAAAGACGCTTCGATCCTCGGCTCTTCGGATCAGCTCGGGCTTTCCATCGTTGACCAATACCTCAGCACATCTGGGCTGGCCGTTGTAAATAGATGCCATCGAAAACCCGTAAGCTCCAGTGTCCAGCATCGCGACCAGGTCACCACGTTCAACGAAAGGCAGCACCCGATCCTTGGCAAGAACATCGCCACTTTCGCATATGGGACCGACCACGGTGTACTTTTCCGTCGGCTTTTCGCCAGCCTTGTTGGCAACAACCGCGTGATGATAGGCGTCGTAAAGCATGGGCCTTGCAAGGAGGTTGAACCCTGCATCCACTCCCACGAAATCCACATGGGCCCTCTTGACGGTGTTAACCTTGGTGAGCATGATGGTGGTGTCTGCAACTATGCTTCGGCCAGGTTCTAGCACCATCCTTGGCGAGATGCCAAGATCTTTGCATCTTCCCTCGAATACCGGAAGAATTCCTTCTGCAAGATCCAGAGGCTTGGGCACAACCGTGTCTGGATGGTACTGAATTCCAAGACCTCCGCCAAAGTCCATCATCTCGATCTTGCCGCCCACATCCACAATCTTTGAGGCCAGATCCATCATCTTGGTCATGGCCTCGACGAAGGGCGAAATCTCTAGAATCTGGGATCCGATGTGACAGTGAAGCCCCACCGGTTTTACGCCATCGAGCTGCATTGCGGTCTTGTAGACCTCGACGATCTCCTGGGCAGGAATTCCAAACTTGGAAGTTCTAAGGCCAGTTGCGATCTTGGGATGAGTCTCCACCGATACGTCGGGGTTCACCCTAAAGACAACGTCAGTCACCGCGCCCTTTTCGCTTGCAACCTGGGAAAGAGCCTTGACCTCGTCAAGAGAATCTGCCGAAACTCTCGCGCCAGAATCGACCGCCATCTCGAGTTCTTCTTCCCGCTTGGAGTTGCCGTTGAAAAGGATCTTTTCCATCGGAATTCCAGCAAGCCTTGCCAGCGACAATTCTCCTCCCGAGAATACGTCGGCACCCATCCCTTCCTGAGCTAGAATCGTAAGAATTGTGAGGTTTCCGTTGGCCTTCACGGCAAAGTAAGTCCAAGCGTCCGGAAAAGCCCGCCGGTAGCGTCTGACGTTATCTCTGAGGCGCGCTTCATCCGTGACGTAAAGCGGCGTTCCGAACCTTTCTGCCAGCTCCACGGCATCGGCGCCACCAATCTGAAGATGACCTTTTTCAACCCGCAAGTGATCCTTCGTCCCGAACATAATCGTGTCAATATGACGTAGGCTGGTAAATCCTTTTTCCTTTCAGATGAAATCCAGACCGGAATATGTGAGTCTGCGGGAAGGTTCGATAACGCTTTGATAGGGGACCAAGGATCAAGGATCAGGGGCCAAGGGTCAAGAATCAGTGATCAAAGACCACGTCAGGAAGCTGTAACACCTCGATTCCAGCCAGCTCCAAGAACTTGAGAGCCTCGTCATCGGGGTAACTTATCCCGTAAACCACCCTCATGATCTGAGCGTTAATTATCATCTTGGCACAAAGAACACAGGGCTGATGAGTACAATATAAGGTTGAACCGACCGTGCTAACCCCATGAATCGCCGCCTGAATGATGGCGTTCTGTTCTGCATGAACCGCTCTACACCGCTCATGATGAGTCCCACTCTCTACGCCTTCACGAGAACATCCTATTTCGAGACAGTGAGGAAGGCCAGTCGGAGCGCCGTTGTATCCTGTCGAGATGATCCTTTTGTCTCTCACGATCACCGATCCTACATTGTGGCGCAAACATGTGGACCTGGTGGCCACCACTGACGCGATCTTCATGAAATACTCATCGAGGGATGGACGATCCATGATCGACTCTCGACCCTTATTCCATATCTATTTTTCCAGCAAGGTCGGCGGAAGGTTAATAACCACTTTCTGCCTCGATGGGTGCCCATGAGCATTCACTGGGCCGATGTGGTAGCCGAAAAACTGGCGGATAAAGGCCCCCAGACGGTGGCCACCGGCATCACCCCCTCTGGCCAAATTCACGTTGGAAATATGCGAGAGGTGATGACTGCCGATGCAGTCTACCGAGCCCTTCAGGACAAGGGAGTGGAGGCGCGGCTGATATACATCGCCGACACCCTTGATCCTCTAAGAAGACTTTATCCCTTCCTTCCTGAAAGCTTCGAAGAACACGTGGGCAAACCCTTGTCAGAGATACCCTGCCCCGAAGGTTGTTGCGAAAGCTACGCCGAACATTTCCTCTTGCCGTTCCTGGATTCGCTCAAGAGGCTCGGCATGAAGCCAGAGATCTATCGGGCTGACAAGATGTACAAAGAAGGGCTTTACGTCGACGTCATAAAGACGGCTTTGGAGAGGCGAGAAGATATCGCCAAGATCTTAAAAGAGGTCTCAGGAAGAGACCTTCCAAAGGATTGGTGTCCATTCGACGCCATATGCGAAGTTTGCGGCAGGCTCAACTCCACCAAGGTTGTGAACTACGATCTTGAGGCCGAAACCGTCGATTACGTCTGTAAATGCGGCCACGAAGGAACAGCCAGCATGAGCGATGGTGGAAAGCTCGCCTGGCGAGTCGACTGGCCTGCCCGCTGGAAAATCCTCAACGTGACTATGGAACCTTTTGGAAAAGACCACGCCACGGCGGGCGGATCTTACGACACCGGAAAGAGGATCTCAAAGGAAATCTACGGCTACGAAGCTCCGCCCCCAGTGGTCTACGAGTGGATTCATCTAAAAGGGAAAGGCGCGATGCACTCGTCCACAGGAATTGTGGTGACCATAAGGGACATGTTAGACGTGGTCCCGCCTGAGGTTCTCCGATACCTCATCATCAGGACCAAGCCCGAAAAGCACATCGAGTTCGATCCAGGCCTTCCTTTGCTCACCTTGGTCGAAGAGTACGATCGGCGAGCCGGCGATGAAAGAGCTTTTGACCTATCCAGAATCGGATTGGATAAGCCATTCTCGGTACCATACAGACACATGATCAACGCAGTCCAGATCGTCCGGGGCGATGATAAGGCGCTTCTTGAAGTTCTGGCAAGGGGTGGATACGACACTTCAGACGAGGAAGCCATATTTTCCAGGGCCAAGAACGCTCAAGTCTGGCTTGAAAGATACGCTCCGCCCTATGTCAAGTTCCAGGTCCAGGAAAAAGTTCCAGCCCAGGTGAAGAACCTGAATCCTCAGTTGAGAGAATGTCTGGGCACTCTGGCAGAGAGGATCGAGGGAAAAGATGGCGAAGTGATCCACAACGAAGTTTACACCGTTGCAAAAGAGAACGATATCAACTCAAAGAAGCTCTTTCAGGCGATATACACCGCTTTCCTGGGCCAAAAACAAGGACCGAAGGCGGGTTGGTTCCTGGCAAGTCTGGAACAGGAGTTCGTAAGGGAAAGGCTGATTGAGGCGTCCAAGATCAGCTAGATCCAAAGAGAAAGACCGATTCAAGATGAAGACCAGGATTTATAGTCGAGAACCGATTAGATGAAACTAATCGGTTCTCACCAGAACAGTGCTTAACGATACGAATAGGACACATCTCAAACTCTTGCGAGTTAGAAATTTGTCCGAAAGGTATCGTTAAGCACTATATCTTGCAGGGCCCATATTCACCCAGGCTGAAGTGCTCTGGATCGGTGGGCTAAAAAAGCGGATCGAGGCAGAGCTGGGCGATCAGATCGAGGTGATCTGGCCCCACGAGATCGCCTCAGGAACGCCAAAAGAGATTTTCGAGACAAATTTGGCAGCTCTAAGGACCTGTCCACTGATGGTTAGCGGCGCTAGAAGGTAAGCCCAGGTGGACGACGGCACCGCCTGGGAGCTGGGGTGCCATTACGAGCGGTTCGGCACCAAAGCTGCGATCGGGATCAGGACTGACTTTCGAAAAGCTGGTGAATCCCATGAGTCCAAGGTCAACCTGATGGTGGAGTTCTCCTGCAGGAACGTGGTGGCGACTCCTGAAGATCTCATCTCAGAGTTGAACGAAGCGTTGGAAGAGCTTTCAAAATAGCCCCTGACAGGAATGGATCAATGGAAAAAAGGGGGCGCTGAAGTTATATCTTCAGTAGACTAGTCGATCTCATGAAAGAAAGAGAGAGGCTTTTGGAACTGATCCAGGAAAAGGCGCTTCACGTGGGGAAAGTCACCCTCTCTTCGGGCAAGGTCAGCGACTATTACGTGGACGCAAGAAACGTGGTCTTGGACCCAGAAGGCGCATATCTCATAGGCAAACTGATCCTGGAACGGATCGGCCCCGATGTCGAGGCGGTGGCCGGAATGACTCTTGGCGCAGACCCAATCGTCGCCTCAGTATCTGTCCTCAGCCACCTCGAAAGAAGAGGACTCTTTGGCCTCATCATCAGGAAAGAAGCAAAAAAGCACGGCATCAAAAAGTTCGTCGAAGGCCCATCGCTTCCGAAGGGTGCGAAAGTCGCGGTAGTGGACGACGTGGTCACTACCGGTGGATCTCTTATCAAGTCCATTGAGCGGCTCTCTGCCGAGGGTTATGAGCCTGTTCAGATCATCGCGGTTCTAGATCGAAATGAGGGCGGACGCGAAAAGATATCTGAGGCAGGGTACAGGCTCGAATCGCTCTATGAAAAGTCAGACCTGAAGATATAAAGCGACAGGCGACGCGCCCATAGAAGGTTTGGCCTTGCCGAACCAGAACCAGAACCTCTACATCGCTATCCCTTTGATGCAAGTTCTGGTGAATAGTCAGGAGGCTCCGTCCTTTAGGCCGTGGTAGTTGACAGATCTACAAAGCCAGATGAACTTCCAGATTTTCGGGAGAGTCAAATCAGCTCACCATGAGTGGCCAACCGTTTTTGTCGCCACACCTGGTACGATGGGACTTGCCTTCTGCATCGGTGTAATCTATCTGAGATGCTATGGCATAGGCCCCTGTCTCATTTGCACTTACTGCATAAGTAACGAGTTGACTTTTGCCTGGCAAGATCGTTAAATGACGAACCGGTGGACCTGAAGATATAACCCCTTCAGGCAGATCTGGCGCAACGCTCACGTCAAGGTCTGCCTCGCCCGTGTTATCGAGCTTGAGCATGACGTTTGCGTCTTCCCCCACGCCCACTTCGTACCGGTCCAACTTTTGCTCAAAGGAGATCCCCACCACCAAGAGCATGAGAAGGACCGGCATAATTGAACCTATCTTCATCGCCCCATATTCTAAAGCAGATCGAATTTAAAGGTAGCTTTCATGTAAGAGCTACATGAGACCTCTATCGACCTTATCTGCCTTATTGAGCACTTATAGACCCTCGTTTTCTCATTCCAGAATGGACACAAAATACTTATCATGGTCGAGATAGTTAGCTTTCGATGGACGTTTCTTACTCTGCCTGGCGCCAGGTCTCAGAAGAGAGTCGCGTAATCAGCAAAGATAGCTTCTCCTTTCTCTTTGACCGCCGGTACACCAACCGGCTCAACAGAATGAGCAGGGTCTTCTTTGAGGCTTACATCAAGGCGACCAGAGAGGTTGCGGCCGAAGAAGACCGTTTTCCGAGCCTCAGCGAGATCGAATCCAGAATGGAGAGCGGCGCAATTTATGCTTACAAAGACCGGTTGATGAGAAGCACTGAGTTCTTCAATGAAGTCAAAGTTTCTGGGATATCGTACCTTATTCCCAGGGCCAGGAGGTTCGTCGACGAGACCGGGACCTATACAGATCTGATCCTGGACTTTGACGGGGGGGAGGTGGTCCTGCCCAAGAGAGGTCCAGTCGTGATCTCGCCCAAACCCGAAAATGTGAGCGAAAAAGATGCCGAATCGCCAGGCTCGGGACCTGAACCCGTGGCTGAAGCCGAGCCCGAACCAGAGCTGGAGACTAAAGAGGCATATGGAGGCGCAAAAGCGCCAGAAATATCCGAAGAGGATCTAAAAAGCACGCTTGAGGAAGGTTCAGAGGAGATCCCTGAAGAACAAGCATCACCCCCACCTTCGGAAAGACAAAACGCCCCCGAAGTCGCGAAAGTCGAACCTGCACCCAAAGATGCGGTGCAATCGGCCGCAAATCTGGAAGGAATGGGGGATCTGCCACTAAAAGAATTCCCAAGCCAGATCCATGCAGAGAAAAAATCCTCAAAAAAACCACCTCCTAAAGGTCCCACACACACCCCAAAGGTTGATCAGAGGGTCCTTTTGGCTGCCGTTGCCCTTATTGCCATCCTTGGAATATTTGCAGTCCATTTCTGGATCTTTGCGCCACCTCCAGAAACTCCAGATCCCATACCTCAACCCTTACCCATTCCCCTCGAAACAGTTCAATATTCAGCCTACTTATCCAACGTGAGTGGAAGCACTTATCTGAACGTGGACATCACAAATCCCTTCGGGTTAGAAAACCAAGTGGAGATGGTGATACCGCCAGACATCGAAAAGAGCATCAACGTAGTTGGCGGGACCGTCAGCATATCTTACACCAACAGGACCGCGATACAGTTGGCTTCGAGAAATGATGCTAACATCTCGATCTGTCTTGTCAAGAAATTTGACGAAGTTCCTGTTACTTTCAACCTGATGGTGCCATCTGAATTCGATTCTGACCTTTTGGTCTATGATGAGTATCAGTCAACCCGAAAGGAAGAACACATCCTCCTTAGGTGCAACTGTACCAGCAAGCCGTTGAGATTCGAACAAGTGTACTTGAGATCCGAGAAGGAGGAAGAGGAGGAGGAGAAGGATATCTCACCAATCTCATCTAGCCCTGATGGTGCCCAAGAGGGAAGCCAAACGAACGTTACAGAAGGCCTCTGAAGTCGGCCTTCTCGACCGAAACCGAAAAGTGCTCAATAGAGGCGAGTTCGTTGAAGTTCCGGTCACAAGCGACCTTCCTGGACACAAGACCATAATCCAGAAAGATCCTCTTTTCTACAGGAGAGAGCCGGATCTTGGCTTGCTCCTCAAAGACGTTCTCGATTCAGAAAAGCGAGATATTCTGCCTCGGGGTTGGTCAATTCTTGGCAGCGTCATAGTGGTCAAGATCGACTCTCGATTGGATGAATTCGAGTTGGAGATCGGAGACGCGCTCCTTTCTATGTATCCCAGGTGCAGCTGCGTTCTGAGAGACTGGGGTGTGGAGGGCCAGTTCAGAGTGCCAAAAAGAGAAGTGATCGCAAGGAGGGGCGCCCAGAGCACCAAGAGCACTGAGACGATCGTCAGGGAAAACGGCGTTCTTTTCAAGCTGGATCCGATGAAGGTCATGTATTCTACCGGGAACTTAACGGAGAAGACCAGGATGAGCCGCCTGGGGAGTGGCGAGTTCGTGGTAGACATGTTCGCAGGGATTGGCTACTTTTCGATCCCTATGGCGGTTCATTCGAGGCCCAGTCACATCCTCTCGATCGAGCTAAACCCCACGGCATACAGGTACTTAGAAGAGAACGCGAGGTTAAACCAGGTCGAGGATGTGGTGGAGCCGAGATTGGGAGATTGCGCCAAGGTTGCGCCGATAGGGGTTGCAGACCGGGTGATCATGGGATATGTGGGCACCACAGATATGTATCTAGAGCCTGGTATCAAGGCCCTTCGGCCAGGTGGGGTTCTCCATTACCATCAGACGGTTCCTGAGTGGCAGTACCCTCTCGCCCTGGAAACAGAGGTCAGAGAAGCTGCGCGCGGCCTTGGGAGGCGGGTTCGAGTGCTCAGGCGCGCCAGGGTCAAGAAGTACTCGCCAGGGATGCTTCATGCCGTTCTCGACGCCAGGATAGACTAAAAGCCAATTGGCGCCGAATGATTATTATTCTTTGAAGTTGAGAATTCGTCTGGTGGTTTTTATGAAGATCTCCTGGTTAGGACATTCCTGTTTCAGGATAGAAGATTCTCAAGGGAAAGTGGTCGTCACCGATCCTTTCGATGAGACTGTGGGTTACGAAGTTCCTCACGTCAAGGCAGATGTGGTCACGGTGAGCCACGATCACTTCGACCACAACAACGTGAAGGCAATAAATGGAGACCCGGTCGCAGTGAAGGGGCCTGGAAATAAGGTTGCAGCCGGAATAGAGTTTGCCGGAACGGCCACATATCACGACGACGAAGGTGGAAAGCTTCGTGGCCCAAACACCATATTCTGTTTTGAGATGGATGACTTGAAGGTCTGTCATCTGGGCGACCTGGGCCATACCTTGAGCGAGAAGATGGTCGAATCTTTGGGCGAGGTGGATGTGATGATGATTCCGGTGGGTGGCGTTTTCACCATAGATTCCAAGGGCGCAAAAAAGGTGATCGAGCAGGTTAAGCCCCATTTGGTCATACCGATGCATTTCAAGACAAAAGATTTGAAGTTTGATATTGAGGGAGTCGATCGATTCCTAGAAGGGCTAAAGGCTGAGCATCCCGGCCATGAGGTCGTTCTCTTCAGGGAGGATCTGCCCACTGAAGATGTGAGGATCATAGTGCTGGATTACAGGTAGCCCTGCGATCTTCTGGCAAGATTCTGATGGTCCACGAAGATCCAGATCTTTTGCCGGAGAAGAAAAGGGGGAGCGAGAGCAAGGGCGCTTGTAGCAGGACCCGGGCTGGAATCGAAAAGCTCTAAGTTCAAGCGCGCAGATCCTGGGATATTGAGGGCCAAAAGCGGCGCGGGTTCGGCGCCGGGGCCAAGGCCAAAGAGGGGCGGCAGAAAGCCTCGCCGATCGACAGATTAATACATGAAAAGCTCAACTGAAGCGCTGAAGCCCGGTGATGTAGCGGTCAATCATACGAGGCCCTGGACCTCGTCACCCAGATTCGAATTCTGGCCGGGCTATCCGGTGCTGTTCTATTGCTATTCGTGCTATTCTTGCTATTGATTCAAGTGGACAAACTGATTGCTTCGAACCAATTTTATACGTAATATTTGTTTTAAAGTGAATACCCTGCAGCTTGCTGCGGGGTGCATCGTCGCCAGTTTGACTATATGGGACTGGTTTCAAAACTATTTATGCTCGATGACAAGCTATTATCAATCTTCTATGTTCTTCTAACCTATATATATTAGTTTTTACATAAAGACATTCTTGAAATTCAATTTCTTTAAATATTCTATTTGCTTTTATCTGCCATAATAAAGCATATAAAAACACATTATAAATCGTTAAAAGTGACAGGTATACGAATCTTGGTGCTGAACTACAAGGGCATATGATGTAAGTACTGATATCTTCCATAAATAATAAAATTATGAATGATAACGCACTGATACTAGGTGCCCCTATACCTATTATAGAACAGGAATAATAATGATCCCAATATCCTCTGATGGTGTCGGCCAATCCTGGGTACTTTTGATACATGTCGTTCATTAAGATAAAATCAATTAGCGCGAAACACTCGGTATCTTCCAAATTTTGACATGTGTCTCTTATCAATTTGAAAGAAGATACCTTGTAATGAGGGGTGTAGCATTCTTCGAATATTTGATATGCTAGCCATCCGATTAAAAGTGAAATTAAACCAATTGCAGCCACTATTGCAGCCACTGAATTAGTAAAGGATTTGATCAAATCCGAAATGTCCTCCAATTCCAAAAATAAAAAAATAACTAAAGTTATATGAAGTATCATAAACAAGCCAGTGATTTCATATCGTAGAAATTGACGCATATCCACCTGACGCACATCCACTTAAGTTGTGAAGCAGTGTGAAGTCATATTGGTTAAATCTTTTCTATTACGTTACAACCGACAGAACAATCTCAATATTTAGAAACTTTTGGCAGAAGATAATGAGGCCGAAACAATTTAATAAATTATTTTTATATAATCCTGAATTTATAGGGGTATGCTATAATAGAAATGCAAAATTATATTGAATGATAGGTAAAGTATGGAAAATGGAAGCCATCTTAGACGGCACGGCACCAAATATTGCTCCATTGGTGATCGGTTAAGACGAAAACCAGGTGTACTGAGGGATTGGGGTAGCAACTCTAGCATAGTTTGATTGATCGAAGGGGGAGACGTATGCTCTTATTCAGAGTGAATGCCATTTCTATGGCGCATAAATCGTGTGAAAAATGGGGTGATTATATGGCTCAAATTCCTTAACCGATCACCAATGAATATTGCTCATACCTCGCCCTCTTCGTTTTATCAGCAACGTGTGCATATCTGAGAGTAGTTCTGATATCATTATGCCGTAATACACCTTTGACGATTCGTATATCGCAATCATTCGTGATCATTATAGTCGCTTGGAGTGTGACACGCAAAAACGTGAACGCCGCCATTCTTTTCGATGCCAGCCTTCTTTTTGTAGGTGATGAACATCCGGTAAACGTCTTTTCTATCCCATCTTCTCCCAAAGTCTGTGTAGAATGGACGGTAATGACCATCGCCCTCTAAAGGAGGACGAACTGCCGAAAGTGAGGTAATTACTGAATCGCTTCAATGCAAATTCGAATTCTGGCCGGGCTATCAAGAACTATTCTATTGTAGATTTTGTTACAGAAAATATCAAAAATATTTCGGGCACCCAGCCCTTTGGGCGCCCTTTGCCTCTTTCTTCCTTCGATTACACCTTCGTCTCCGCGTTTTTCGCCTTCATCGCCAAAACGAACGCGAGGAACGGGGGCGAAGGTCTTCCGGGCCTTGACTTCATCTCGGGATGGAACTGGGTCGAGAAGAAGAATGGATGATCTGGGATCTCGGCAATCTCCATCCGGTTCCGGTTCATTCCAGAGAAGATCATCCCCTTCTCTTCGATCTGGGCGATGTAGTCGGGGTTCACCTCGTACCTGTGCCGGTGCCGCTCGACTATGTGAAGAGTGCCGTAAATCTGATGCGCCAAAGTGCCCTCTTTTAGCTCGGCATCGTAATCGCCAAGCCGCATGTTCGCGCCCATATCCTCCAGCCCTTCTTGCTCCGGCAAGATTGTGATCACCGGATGAAGTGTCTCGCCAAACTCGTCAGAATTTGCATCTTCCATGCCCAGGACGTTTTTGGCAAACTCGACCACAGCAAGCTGCATCCCAAAACAGATCCCAAGGTAAGGAACGTTATTCTCGCGGGCGTACCGGATCGCGTTCATCTTGCCAAAGGTTCCCCGCTTGCCAAATCCACCAGGAACCAGGATTCCGTCAAACTCCCGGAGAACCTGCTCGGGCAGACGATGCTCCAACTCCTCAGCATCGATCCAGGTGATCTTGGGCCACGCGCCAGCCTCGATCCCAGCGTGCTTTAAAGCTTCCCTGATGCTAAGATACGTCTCTTCCATGTGGGTCGTCCCCTGAGACCCAGCGGTATACTTGCCCACAATCGCCATATTGACGCTATCTTTGATCATGATCATCTTCTCGATCAGCTCCATCCAGTCAGTTCTGTGCTCCTTGGGATAGAGACGAAGTATCTTCATGAGGTAAAGAGGCAGACGCTGCTCATCCAAGAGAAGAGGAACCTTGTAAACGTCATCAGCATCGTGACAGCTTATCACACCCTCCACGGCCACGTCACAAAATAGTGCTATCTTGGACTTGGTCTCGTCCAACAAGGGTTTTGCACACCGGATCGATAAAATGTCTGGCTGCAGCCCAAGAGAGCGCATCTCTTTGACGCTGTGCTGGGTCGGTTTCGTCTTTTGCTCCCCATCCATCGTCATGGGCGCAAGGGTCACATGAACAAAAACGGTGTTTCCCATCTCCTCGTTTCGAAGTTGACGCATCGCTTCGAGGAAAGGCATTCCTTCAATGTCGCCCACAGTGCCGCCAACCTCAATCAAGCAGACATCGGCCCCGCTCTCTTTGGCAACGGTCTTGATCCGATCCTTGATTTCGTTGGTTATGTGAGGAATGATCTGGACGGTTTTTCCCAAATACTCGCCGCGCCGCTCCTTTTCGATGACGGTCTTGTAAACTTTGCCAGTGGTGATGTTGTGATCTCGGGTCAATTCCACATCAAGAAAACGCTCGTAATTCCCCAGGTCGAGATCCACTTCGCCACCGTCTTTCAGTACGAAAACCTCGCCGTGCTGGAAGGGGCTCATCAGCCCTGCATCAATGTTTATGTAAGGGTCGATCTTGATGGCGGTGACGCGGTACCCTCGCTCCATCAACATCCGACCTATGGACGCGGCATTTATCCCTTTGCCAAGCCCACTCATCACGCCTCCTGTAACGACAATATATCTCACAGGTATCACGCATCAGGAAAAGGCGCCCTGCCATAGATAAGACTAACGATTAGAGGGAAAGAGGACTGATCTTAATCTTGCTCCCTGAGATCTGGTGGCAGCATGTTGGGGATCCCATCCTCGATTGGGTAACACTCGCCACAACTCTTGCAGCAGAGCCGACCGCTCAATATCTCAGTCTCGTTCTCCTCGAAGACTTCTAGATCCAAATCGCCCTTGCACATTGGACAGGCCAATATCTCCATAAGATCCGGTCTCATGCTTCGAGCTTAAGCCCCTATGTATTAAAAAACGTTATGATAAATGTCCCTCGGCAAACGTTTCTGGAAGATGTCTAAACTTCCATATTCAATATTTCAACAACTTTCGAGCATTTCCCTCCAGAATCATGTCGAGATCTTTTGAGGAAAAATCCATTCCCTTGATCAAGTCCACCTCTTTGGCCTGATCAGTCCACGGATAATCGGTCCCGAAAAGAACCCTGTCTGGACCCATCTCCTCGATCAACCCCTTCATTTCCACTGGAGACAGGCGGGTGGAAACGTAAGATGTGTCGAAGTAGACGTTCTCGCCTGCGGGTATCAGATGTTTCCGCACTCCCTGCCACATCTCGTACCCGCCAAGATGAGCCAGTACGACGGTGAGGTCTGGATGACGCTCAACCATCCGAGCAAAGCGGTCTGGCGTCCCGAAAAACTCCGGAAGATCTTCAGGCACCTTTCCTGCATGAAAGAGCAAAATCATGTCCCGTTCCAACACGGCTTCGTAGAGACGGTCACATTCAGGATCGTCTGGATAGAAAACCTGGAGGAAAGGAACTGCCTTGACACCCCTAACCCCCGCATCAAGGAGCCGGTCTAGCTCGTCTTCAATATCTGGTTGGAACGGATGTATCGCCCCAAACGGGACAAGGCCATTTCCACCAACAGCTTCTAGAAAGAAATCGTTCGTCGGCTTCACGTGTTTTGGGAGTGGTGCGAGGGGCAAGACAATGGATCGGTCAACTCCTGACCTTTGCATAGTCTCCTTGAGATCTGAGACTGTGCCCATCCCAGGAACTGGAACTCCCATCCTTCGTTTCACGGAAGCTATGGCCTTTGGGGCCATTTTGTCGGTGTAGATATGCGCATGAAAGTCGATGACCACAGGAGGTACACAGCCTGAAAATAGATAAGAATTTTGGCTGGAAACCTCCTTTTGCGGCCTTTCAGGTTCACTTCCACGATTTGGTTCTATTGTTTTATTAGATTAGCCCCATCTCAGATAGCCTGTTTGGCAGATACTCTCTCGTCACGAAATCAAGACCCTTCCCGGCGAAGGCCTGCTGCTCTGCCTTCTTCATCAACTTGATCTGGAGTTGGATCTGCTCTTTCCAGTAATCACCAGAAAACCTCGGATCGGTCAGCTCGCTTCTCAAGGCCTGAAGATCCTGGTCGGTGAGCTTGTCGGTGGATAGATCATAGTCCACGATATCGGTAGGCTGGACCCCCAAGAACTGCGCCTCAGGAGTGACGAGATAGCTCGAAAGGTGTGCGCTCTTGATCGAGCCGTAGGCAACGCTCGCATAAATCCGATAACTCCAAGGATCGCCATCAGTGAATACGACCACAGGAATGCCAAGCTCTTCGTTCAGCCTTTTGATCATACGCCGAGTGCTCCTTGCAGGCTGACCTTTCAGATGGACCAGCACGGAATCGTATTCTTGGTCAAACCCGTTCTCGATCAACCTGGCGTGCATACCACCGGTCTCGATCGCTATGACCAGTTTTGCGTCATGATCCGAAAACTTTACGTTATCCACATTATAGTCATATACCATAGATTTAACTCATATGAGCCCAACCCTATATAATGCCTAGGTCAGAGGAAGTCCATATTCAAATACATGTAACTTACGAAGAATTAATCAAGATGATAAAATCAGAAGAAA